>WOR8_10006738_pt1 | contig 10995 bp, 5 predicted proteins | sample DeeMarSeWOR38_10_FD_19890 | JGI IMG/M metagenome (IMG submission 19890)
TTTTAGACTTCTCCATTGAAATCATATGATCTATTTTTGTACATTTATCATTTAATTCCGAAATTTTCAATTGTAAGTATCCTTCTTTCATAAAAAAACCTCAATATTTTTCATAATTAAAATGAACTCCCTCTTATAAAACATAGCTTTTATTCAATAAATAACTTTTTCAGTATAGTTAATAAAATAAAAAAAGGGCGAATTTTGAATATAATTACTCTATGTGTATCCGCCGATTTTTAAACTTGGATCACCTAATAACTGCCATTGTTGTACAGTCTTTTGGTCAATACCATCCCAACCATAGTCATGACGCCAATATTTAAGTTCAAATGTCTTGTGATGGGTTATATAGCTTGATATTGCTTGGGAACTGGCCATACCTAATATTTGTTGATTTTCTTGTCCATATTGTCTGAAAAACTCAGTATTGATCCATCCATCACCAGTTCCTATTGTACAAACGTCTCCCTCTGATCCCCAACCATATCCGGTATTTCCTAAGGTTGCAATAGCACCAGTATTTGGCATTTTTACCATATACCATCCCCAACACTCTGGCACTGGCGAACCATAGGTAAACATCCAATTTGAAGTATACCTATGCATAATTGCTGGTATCAAAGATACATAGAACATACTGTTATGACATCCACCAACACAAACAACAGGTAGCTTATTGGTATTTGTTAATCTCCTCATTGGAAATAATGGGAAATGAAGATAAGGAAAATATGGTGTTATCTGTGTCACAAGAAGTCCTGCTACTTGGCCATATCGTCTATTTCCAGGAATTCCTGGATAGTGATCGCCCCACCAACCGGGACTACCATGGCCTGAGAAGAAGGCAAGACCGTAACCTTTGCTAAACTCGTCAATTATATCTGATTGATCAAGCCATTTACCATTTGATGTAAACACTACATTTTTATCCCAGTCACTAGGTATATAGTATAAAGCTCCTGCTCTCCCTCTTAGATTTTTTTCACCTACGATCCATTCTCCCTCATAATATGTCTCGGTATCTTCAAGATCATAAGTAAAAACAGTTGTTCCTACAGAGTTATTTATCCATACTTTTATGTCAGTTAAATTGCCATAAGGCTTTGGGTCGTAGGATTTTCCACGTATTATAAGAACTTCATCTAAATATGAGACATTTGCATACCAATACAGGTCATTGCAGTATGCCTCTCCGTCATTTGGGGTATATTCAAAATCATTATTTCCCAAAGTGTTCCCATTTGATATTGTCATAATCTCTGCAATAGGTGGAGCAGGGTAACCATCTTGTAGTTCTTCTTTTAGATGGTCATCATGATTAAATGTTATGTTTGTTTCCACTGTTTTGTCAAGTGTTATATGAATCTCATCAATTGGACCTTTATCTCCTTCGGGATTTGAACTTTGTGCATATATGGTATATTCTCCATCCGGTAGACCTTTTGTATCCCACTGGATATTCCAGTCTTCCTGATCTAAAAATCCATCACCAGATATTGATATCATTCTCTTGAACCAGGAAGGATCAGCAGGTTGCTTTTCATAATTAATAATTTTATTAACAACATCTTTTGCCTCTTTGGCATTTCTAACAGCAAGTCTTCCAATTGCTACATCAGGATAAAGGTCAAGCTCATCAAGATGATCGCCTTCCCATTCTGCAAATATGTCATTTCCGTTTGAATCCCAGTCATCAAACTCTCCGCCCTCCTTGTAAATATCTGCATAGTAGAGATCGCAAAGAAAACCTGGTTCACCACTTGTGAAGTTATAGGTTTGAGCGCCATCCCATTGAAAGTTTGAAAATCTTACAGGAACATACCAACCTTTTGATCCATGGTTTATATCATCCTTATAATTTCCAAATAGTATTGATTTTAATCCGCCAAAAAGTAGAACATAGGTAATTCCGAATTCTTCAATTGCATCTTTAATAAAAAACTTGATTTTCTCAGCATTATCTCGATAAGCTGTGAATGGATATTCTTCATATATCGATTCAGTAGTTTTTAAGGTGGTATTTATCCCAAATAAATTTTTATGATCAACTAATCTTTGAACCTCACCTGAGAATTTAGATGGAGTAATTATTACAAGATCATATATACTATCTTTAGAAAAAATATCTGAAACAGGGCTGTCATATTCTATTTCGATATTTATTTTGCTTGCTATAAGTATTTTTCCTGCTGCTGGATTATATCTTGCAGGAAAGGAATTTATTATAAGATGTGTAACACGTTTAGCCTTGCTATTTAATCCAACGCCAACATGGTAACCACACCACTCATGGGGGTATAATTCGTTAGAATTATAGAGTTCTTTATCGATAACTGGATTTCTAATCAAATCTACATCTTTAGAAAGCGGTAATGGTGTAGGTGAAGGAATTATTTTCTTTGAAATGGTTATTTCTTGGACATCTACTGGTTCTGCTTTTACTTCAATATTTTTTGCACCAAAGGGCAACTCATAAGTAGTTAATATTTTTGGTATCATCGGTTGTCCAGGATTCATTAAATATAGTTCTTCATCTTTAAGACTCAATTCGATATAGTTTTTACCATTATCCTTGATTTTTATTGAAGAAACATCGATTTCGATTGTTTCAGAAATAGTCCTATTTTCTAGATCATTTGTTTTTTCGATATTAACTGCTAATGCTCCAAACCCGCTTATTAATAAAAAACCAACGATTAATATTGGAAATATTTTTCTCATATTTTATAGCCTCCTTACTATAATCAACAATAGAATATTTAGTATATAAAATTTAAGATAAAAAAAGAGATTTTTATTCTAAAATATTATATTTTATAATATTTATATAAATTTTATTTGATATTTTGTTTTTAGTATTAAATATAAACCTGATATTTTTTCTAGTAAATTAATTTGTAAGAAATTTAAGTTTTTTGCTTTGGAGCAGCTATAAGGTAGGATTAATGGAAATCTGTCTTTAGATCCTTTTTCAGGGATTTCATAAGGTATATTCCAAATACCTTTTAACCAGATTCTTCTGGCATTTGGATATTTTTTTGTATAATCTGTCCAATAATTACCTTTCTTTCCATCATCCCAACTATTGGTGTTTTCATTTTCATCCCATGCATTATACCCATTATAATATAAGTTGTTATGATATAACATATTATCAGTGCATGGATTATTGAGAAAAATCCCATAAGAGTTATAAAGAAGGTTATTACCTAATAAGATATTAACATTTGATAATGATAAATAAAAACCATAATAGTTATTTTGAATTTTATTATTTTTAATATCGTTTTCATCAGCAAGTTGCATTGAGATTCCATAGCTATTATTTTCAATATTATTTCTTTCAACTGTATTGCCCTTACTGGTTTCTAGATATATTCCTGCAAATTTATTATTTTTTAAAGTGTTTTTTGAAATTGTATTATAATCAGAATATACAATTTCTACACCAACTGTTCCATTACATAAATTTAGATTTGAAACAATGCAGTATTCACAATTTATAAGAACAACTTGGCCTGCATCATCAGGAACAGTAAAACCATTTTCATTAATTAAATAATAAAGTGTTTTTCCATTGACCTTGTTGCTAAAATCGATATCGTTTAGATATTCAGATAGACTATTTCCATATACAATAAGTCCACAATTTACCATCTCATTTGCTTTTAATATATTATTTTTTGAATAGAGTAAGTAAATAGCAGTAAATCGACATTTTTTTATTGAATTATTATTTAATTGGTTATTGTTAGAGTTTGTTAGATATATACCATTATAACTTTCTTCAATGTTGTTGTCTAAAATGTTATTTCTATCAGATGAATCTAAGGATATTGCTACATTGTTTTCAAAAATAACATTGTCATGAATTATATTATAATCAGATAAATCAACATCAATTCCATAGTTATTTTTATTTACAATATTGTTACTAATTGTATTGTAATTATTACCAGAACAATCAAGATCAATTGCAACCATTTTATTTTCATTTATTATGTTTTTTGTAATAGTATTGTTGCTTGAAAATGCTAATTCAATACCAATTGTTCCATTGCTTAAATCAAGATTTGAGATATTACAGTCTTTACCGTTTACAAGAACAACTTGGCCGGTGTTGGTTGGAAATGTCAAGCCTGTTTTATTGATTATATAAAATAAAGTTTTTCCATTTACTGTATTGCTTGTATCAACATCATTAATATAATCAGAAAGTGTGATTCCATCTACTGCTAATCCACATTTAACCATATTGTTTTTTCTTAAAATATTATCTCGTGATTTGTCTAATGATATACCTTTGTAACAATTGCTAATATTATGATTTAAAATTTGATTCTTACTTGACCCCTCAACCCAAAAACCGCAGATCTGAATATTTAAAAATTCGTTATCTAAAATGTAATTATTATCTGATAGATAATTTAAATATTGACCACTAAAAAAACTATTTTCACAGGTATTATTTTTTATTTTATTGTTTGATGAAATTATAAAAAATATTCCATGGCCTCCATTTTTTATAAAATTACAATTTTCAATAGTTGAATTTGTAGTATCAACACATACAATTCCCTGAAAATTATTTGAAATATTAAGATTTTTAACTGTTATATTTGTGCATGATATTAATCCTATAAAGGATGCATTGTCTGGTATTTGTTGGTCATGATGATTAATCCAATGGATTATTGGTTTTCCATTTATAGTATTGGAAGTATCGATATTGCAGATATAATCTGATATAGAGTTAGATCCGATACCAAAATTTTCAATGTTATTAATTATAGTATTACCCTGCATTTTGGTATTAGGAGCATATGCTAAACCAATTCCCTCATAACCATTTTCAATTGTACAGTTTATAATTTCATTACCTGAGGAATGTTGGATATGAATACCACTAAAACTATTTCCTATACAAGTACAATTTATAATTTTATTATTATGTGAATTTTCATAAAGAAGAATATCATCACAATTTTTATAATAAAAACAATCTTTGATGATATTATCATCTGAATCTACTAGATGAACAGCAATTAGATTATAATAAAATTCACAAGCAGTAATTTGATTAAATGATGAATCATGAAAAAAAATGCCTATCCAATCATTATTATAAATATTACAGTTTGATATTATGGTATAATCTCCCATAATTAGAATTGCAGCTTGATAATAATATCCAAAATTTTCAACTATGCTAAATCCTTGGATGTTTACATTATCTGCTGTAATATTTATTGTGTCAAGAAAACTATCAAGTTTTGAACCATTTATAACGGTACTGTCTTTATTTTCTCCAATCAGTTGGATTGATTTATCTATTATTAGATTTTCATAATACGGTGAAGAATCATCAAATACAAAAACTGTTTCTCCTATACTTGCATTATCAATTGCATCTTGGATAGATGTATAATTATTAGGACCCTGTCCTCCAACATAAAGAGTGTTTTCATAGTTTCTTATATTAATATTGTTGTTATTTTTTCCCCTTATTATAGATCCAAATGATCGTTCAATTTGTTTTAATTTTTTTTCTTGATAATTTTCAAATTGATATCTATTGATATAAGAATATTGATGAGCTCCAAATTCATCACTGATTGCATATAGATTGTTTTCTGTGACAATGTCATTGTTTAAATCTTCAATACTTTTAAGTTTACCATTAAAATCTAGATATGTTTCAAAGTTTTTATTTTTGGAAATAAAAATATTAAAGGAATATGCATTAATTATTGGAAAAAATAGCACCCCTGTTATCAGAATTATGGTAATTAATACCAAGATTTTTCTTACTAAACAATAATTCATTGGGTCTTATTCTCCTAAAAGCATGCTCTTATATTTCTTAAAGATAATAATATTATATAAAGATATCTATAAAATGTTATTTTAACGATTTTAATAATTGTTATTTATAAGGATTTCAAATTTATATAAGATATTGATTCAGAACTGGTAAATGCGTTATAAACGCCTTTAAAAATCTAAGAAGAGGATTATAAAAATTAATGATTCTATTTACTGGGGTTTTAATATATACTGGTACTATATCAAAATCCTCAGGGTCCTCTTGGTTTACCACTTTGATTTCCCCTCTAAACTCTTTATTTTTTTTATCTGGTGCAATAATATCTACGTTTACAATGAAAAATTCATCTTCAGGGGTAAGATTCTTTCCAGTCTCAGGATTAAATGTCCAATTTCCCCAACTGGGATATGTTTTTATCTCCCAATTAAGAAAAGACCCATTATCTCCAATATTTTTAACTTTAAAGCTACCATTTAAATGCTCTCCAACACCTACATTTTCCCAATTAAAACTTCCTTCGCAATCTAGATTTGGACCAGATATTTGTGATTCATAAACTCGTAACTTAAAAACTTGGTTTATAAGAGGTGCAGGGTATGGATTGGTATATTCCCAAATTTTTGCTTTTTCTGGGGTTACTTCAAAAAAGATACCATATGCTCCATTACAAATTATGGTATTTCCATCTGTAAGTCGTTGAGCACCAGAGATGCGATTTGAGTAAAAATTAGTGGGATTTTCAGCAGTATATATCCATATTTGTTCTTCTGGCCCATATGCAGAACCCGGTGTGTAGGAATAATTTCCATTTTCATCTACTGGAGGAACAATTTCATCAACAGAAGAATATTTTCCTTCTGGGCGGTCTAGTCCATTATTAAAAACCAAAATGTTACCTTCACCTGAGCGTCCAGATTCAATCCATTGTGCGTCATGTTGACCATAAAATTTCTGATCATCAGTAGTTCCTGCTCGATATGCTTTTGGATTGCCCCATCTATAGAGAATATCACCGCCTTTTCCGCTATTTCCACCTGTATGGCCTGCTGCTTCCTCCGTAGTTGTATTATGATCTATTACCCATATTTCATCCTGGCCAAATGAACTTAGTAGAATCTGGTCGAATTCTTCATTATAATCAATTGAATTAATATGGTTCCAGTCCATATCTTCCTTACCAAAGTTAATATCAATCAATTCAGGATGGTCTTCTACTACTCCATAGTTATCCTTTGAAGGATCATAATCCTGTATTAAATGATCCCAGATATGCCATTCCCAGACAATTTCACCGCTTGTTGGACCTGTTTTTTTTACTTCAATAATATGGTCAGGCATAAACATATTACCAATATTATTTGGGTTACGACCAGCTTGGATTGTCTGAGCTGGTGTTTTGTATTCCCAAGCAATCATGAGTACATTACCATTAGGTAAAATTTCTATATCATGATGGCTTAAATGATAATCATTATAGTATTCAAAATCCCATATTATATTTCCATTCCAGGTAATTTCTTGAAGCCCACCACCAGCCCCTCCCGGCCAGACTGTAGCTATCTTTGCTGTACGAAGAATATTGCCATTCTCAACCATATAAACAGATTGTCCTGGAAGATAACTGCTTTCCCAAGTATGTTTTACATTTCCATTATAATCAATTAAATAGGTTGTTGTCGATGCTTGTGGAGCAAATAATATATTTCCATTTAGAGCCGTTATATTAACAGTCATGTTATTATTTGGTAGATTTACACTTAAAGTTGAGGGTATAAAATTAATTACGAAAAATATTAGTATTATACCAGTTGCAAATAATTTTTTTAGACATACATTCGTATTATGCAATATTACCCCTCTTATTTATATATGTAACATTATATTTTAAATTAACTATCATATATTTTATCACATACTTATTAATTAAAAATATCGGTAAATAAATTATTATAGAAATTTTCTTATAATTATATTGCTGGTATCACTTGCTCCATCAGTATCATAAGCTATTACTTTAATAAAGAATAAATGAATAAATCTCAATCGGTTCCAGGTTAAATCATAAGTATATGGATATGTATCATCAGTTCCTTTTAGTTCACCGTTTATAAAAAACTCCACTTTATCAATATTTGAATCTTCATCTTTGACATCTGCTTCTAATGTTATTTTACCAATAACTTTAGTTAAACGAAAAAACCTTGGCATTATATAGGAATTAAAAATATAAAGTGCTTTTAATGGTCTTGAAATCACAACTGTTGGTGCTTTATTTTTCTTTACTTTAGTAGTAAAGCTCCAAATTGGTCCAGATGTTGAAGCACCATGGCTATCAAATGCTACTATTTTCCAGTAATATGTTTTATTATATTCCATAGTTCCTGGATCATAACTTTTCATAGTTTGATTCCATACAATTTGTTCAGGTGGATTGTTAGATCCTAGATATATATCGTATTTTAAAAGTCCTCCATCAGGATCACTACACTCCCAACTTAAATCAGAATCGATTTCTATGTCTTTTTCACCCTCAAGAGGAGATGGATTACTAGGTTCATTTGGTGGATTATTAGGAATAATTCTTCCCATAACTGTTTCATCAACAAAACCATTACTTTCATTTATAATGCACATTGTTACTTGAATATTGTCAGGATCAATATCTCCGAAATCATTCTCTTGATTATCTTTATGTTCACTACCATTCCAAGTGGTGCTATCTGTAAAAAGTCCACCTGCATCAATAGATATTTCTTTATTAAATGCAAAATCTAAAAAACCAAAGTGATAAGGCTCACCATTAAAAGTGTTATATCTTGAAATAATCTCTGTTATACTTGCTCTGATATGACCATTATATTGGTATTGTTCATTATTTTCAATAGAAATTTCAACCTGAATTGTGGCATCTCCCAGCCATAATACTGTTATATATCCGTTAATATCTGCAACTTCTCTATTCCCACATGAATTTATTGCTTCTGGTAATAACTCGGGATTATCACCAGCAATTCTTTCAAAATTTCCATCTAAAACAGAAGTTGGGACTTTACCAATATCATAATCCTTTGACCAATTATATGCTTCATTATTTAATTTTTTACCTTCTAAGTCATAAATGATATATTCAACATATTCAAAATCATATGCCCCTGAAGTATAAACCTCATATATCGTTTGACTCCAGTTGTGGCATGGTTCACAGTTTTGAGAGGTGCCTACCTCAATTGATACAGTATGTAAAAAATTTATATTTGGATATGTATAATTCAACATTTTATCTGAAATATCTATAGCTGATTTACTGCTTACAACAGTAGTAAAAAGTAGTAAAATAATTAATAAGCTTATGTATTTTTTCATAAATACTCCCCGAATAAATTTACTCTGTATAGTTAGAATAGACCTCGCAGGTTATAACTTTTACGCATGATTTATTATAAAATAATATAATTATTTATTTAATTCCTTTTTATTTTTGTTAATAACTCCTTATTTATATGTGATTAATACTTCTACAAACAAACATTAACTAAAAAAACATCAAATTTTACTATTTTTTATCAAAATTCTAAAATAGTATAAATCTATTTATTTTTGAGAAAAAGCAGGAATTCTATGGAAAAGCTAGATCTAAAAGACCGAAAAATACTCTACCAACTTGACTTAAATTGCAGACAGTCAAATACTCAAATTGGAGGAAAGGTAGGTCTTTCAAAAGAAGTTGTTAATTATAGAATTAAAAGAATGCAGGATCTTGGTATAATAAATTGTTTTTGGACTGCAATAAACTCTTTAAAACTTGGATATTATGCTTTTAGAATTTACATTAATTTTCTAGATGTTAGCCCAACTATTAAGGATGAGATAATTAAATATTTTAGCAAGAATAAAAACATTTGGACACTACAAACTGCAAAAGGCCCTGTTGATTTAGGTGCTGTTTTGTGGGCAAATGACATTTATAATTTTAATCAGTTTTGGAATAAAACTCTTGATAAATATGGTAATTATTTTGAGAAATATTCTGTCTCTATCTTGACACAATTAAATTGTTTAAAAAAATCATATCTATTGTTAAATGAATATGACGTATCTGATAGGGAATTTTATAAGATTAATTGTTGCGGGGACCCAGTTGAAATAGATAAAATGGATTTTCAGCTCTTAAATGAAATTGCAATTAATGCTAGAATTCCATTAGTACAGCTTGCTGAAAAATTAAATACCTCTTCACAAACAATTAATTATAAGATTAGAAATCTTATAAAAAAAGAAGTAATACTTGCATTTCGGGTAGGAATAGATAATTCAAAACTAGGACTTCAGAATTGTATAATTGATATATATCTTAAGGATCATACTCAAGGTAGATTAATTGAAGAATACATTAAAAAAAATCCATATGTAGAAAACATTATGGATATAACTATTGGTTGGTGTGACCTAAACTTTGAACTGATGGTAAAAAGCTTTGATAATTTATCAAAACTAATAGAAGAAATTGATGACAAGTTTCCAGGAGTAATTAGAAAAACAAATTTTTGGATGGCCAGAAAAATTCATAAAGAAAGATGGTTACCAGAATTATTTTAAAAAAATTATCACATATCTTAAGATTAGATATAAAAAAAAGAAAATATTAGGATTTTATAATCCTAATAGATGTCTTATTAAAGGAAACCTTTCAATAAGCAACTCAAACAAGTTAAATTGTTGTGCTTTTTGTCTGGGAATTTTTACTACTAACTCTGCCCAATCACTTGTGTTTCCATAGAAGTCTTTTGCTTGAGCACTGACATTGTATGTTCCTTGATTTTGGAATGTATGACTTAGGGTTACTATCTCTCCAGATTCGTAAGGGCCGATCCATTCAATAGCTGGACAACCATCTCCCCAAAGTATCCAATAAAATACTGTATCTCCTTCGTCATCTACTGTTGAAAATTCAAAATCATACTCAATTCCTGCTGTCCCTTTAGTTGGACCATCTATGTCTGGTGTTGCTGGTGGTGTGTTGTTTCTTATAGGCAGTCCTGCGGCTATCCAAGCAGTTATCCCGCCTAGCATATTGTATATTTTTCCTGTGAAGTTACTGCAGATCAGATAACTTGCTACAAGACTTCGGTATCCACCTTTACAATACATTATTACTTCTTCACCTG
>WOR8_10006740_pt1 | contig 10991 bp, 20 predicted proteins | sample DeeMarSeWOR38_10_FD_19890 | JGI IMG/M metagenome (IMG submission 19890)
TGTAAAACTGCATTAGATGACACTCAAAGGACATTGAAATTTCTAGATGTTGTGAAAGAAACAATATGGCCGTTTTAGCAGTAGTACCTATAGATTATGAAATACTTGTGTTAGTTGTTGGGGTTACATTACTTCTAACATTTTGTGCAATTATTTTTGCATTGGGGTTTGGGCTAGGAGTATTTATTACCAAGAGAAAGATTAAAAAACTCTAATGATTCAAACTGATGTATTTATGGTATAATAGTATTGTAGGAGAGGAAACAATTAAATAGTTAATTAAAAGAATCCTTTTAAGTACTTTAAATACTTTAATATTAATTAAATTAAAAAGGTTTTAAAGTAGCAAGGTGGTGAACGTTGAATGAAATGATTATAGGGTTCTGCGATGGAGGATATGATTCTAAGAAGAAAGAATGGTATGGTAGCTACAAAATATTTTTATCTAACGAAAGAAATGTATTGGAGGCTGAGCATAAGAAAATTTATTTTCCTGAGGTAGAAACAAACAACGAGGCTGAGTACAAAAGTTTACATACTCTGCTAACCGAGATTAGTAGAGGTTACCCAAAAGAAACTCCCATTCAGGTTATGATGGACTCACAGCTTGTTGTAAAACAAATAAACGAACAGTGGAGAGTAAAGGCTAAAAATTTAAAAAATTATTACGCAGACATTATAAAAATGAAATCGGTATTAAATGATTTTTCTCTAGCATGGGTTAGCAGGAAATTAATAGTAAAAATACTAGGACATTAAATGGAAAACGGATTTTTTGAAACGGTAGAAAGTTTATCAGATATTTATAATCTAAAAGACAAATTAGTAAATGAATTTGAATTAGGGTTCGATATAGAAACAACTGGATTAGATTGGATAACGGATAAAATTACCCTAATTCAAATTTCAACTAGAGAAGGTAAGGCTTATTTATTAGATGTTATAGGTCTAAAAGATGACGAGGTAGCTTATCTATTACACTTTATCAAAGACAAGAAACTCATAGGTCACAACATAAAATTTGATATGAAATTTATCAAACAAAAATATGGGTATATGTTTGAAAATGTTCATGATACTATGATAACAGAGGCAATTTTATTTGCCGGAATTAGAAAACCTTATTATACCCTTTACGACTTAGTAAAAAAATATTGTGATGTATCTTTAGATAAAGATGTCCGTAATGAATTTATAGGAAATGAAATTATTACATATGATATGCTGGTTTACGCGGCTGAGGATGTAATTTATCTTTTACAAGTTTATGAAAAACAACTAGAAAGAATAAAAAACCACAGTTTAGATAAAATTTTAGACTTAGAGTGTAAGCTAATTCCTGTTGTAGCCTCAATGGAAATGACAGGAATTAGGTTAGACCAAGATAAGTGGATGAAGCTGGTAGAAAAAGCTACTGCTAGGTTAATCACTCTTACTTCGGATATAATGAAAATTATATTAGACCCCATAGATTTTACACAGTTTGAATCTGGAAAGGAGTGCTTTGAAACTTATAAAATTGCCTATAAAAGTAAAAGAAAAGCTGAAAGAGAAGAAATTGAAAATACTATTTCTCCAGTAGAGATGGAAGGTTTATTCAGAAAGTACTATAATATTGGGTCTACTTATCAACTACAGGCATGGATTAATAGAGAAACTTCCCTAGAGCTAACGAGTACGGCTAATAAAATAATTGTTCAAATACAAAATGAACATGAATTATTCCCCTTTTTGTTGGAGTGGAGAGAACTACAGAAAAAAACCACAACCTATGGAAAAGATTTTCTAAAACATATACATCCTGTAACTGGAAAAATACATACAACATTTAACCAGATGGGAACTGCTACTGGTAGATTTTCCTCAAACAGCCCAAATTTACAAAATATACCATTAGAAAAAGATTACAGGGCTTGTTTTATAGCCGATGAAGGAACAAAATTATTGGCATGGGATTATTCCCAAATGGAACTGAGAGTAGCCGGAGCGGTTACAAAAGAACCTGTAATTATAGATGCTTTCAAAAATGACTTAGATTTACATAGTCAGACAGCATCAATGATGTTTGAAGTACCATACGATGAAGTCGAAAATGAGCAAAGACAAATTGCAAAAACATTTAATTTCGCACAGCAGTATGGTAGTACTGCTCATGGTATTTCTTTTAATTTTAACATGCCAATCGAAGAGGCTTATGAACTAGAAAGAAAATACAAAAGGGCTATGCCAGTACTTGATGTAGTAAAAACAGCACTAGAGAATAGGGTTTTAGAGTTAGGTTATTCTAAGACACCGTTGGGTAGGAGAAGATACTTTACTAAAAATAAAAACTTTAGTACTGACCCTAAAGAACTAGAAAGACACTTTAAAAAAATTAAAAGAGAAGGATTTAATCATATTATACAGGGAGGAAGTGCCGATATAACAAAGCTAGCGTTAATAGCTCTTTATTACAATAATCCTTTTGGAGATGCATTTAGATTAGTTCTTACGGTACACGATGAAATCGAGGCTATAGTAGATTTTGCCCTAGTGGGAGAAGCAGAGAAATTTATGAAGGAGACAATGGAGGAAGTAGAACAACCCTTTTTAGGAGAAATTCCGGCGAAAGCAGAGGGTACATCTGATTATTGTTGGGTACATTGATATGAAAGTTATAGCTGTAGTAGATATTACAACAAATAAATTAGTACCTTACATCTTAGATGAAATGGGAGGCGTTGTTATAACGTCTGCTGAAAATATAAACGAAGAAAATTTGATAGTAACCCTAATAGATTTAGAGTATGTAGAGCCAATTGGTACTGGATTACAGATACTTACAGAAGGAAAATATGAACAATTTCGAAAAGAGAGTTAAAAAAGATTATGGAGAGAATTTATTTTTGGAAGACAAAGAAATTAAAGCAATTTCAACAGGAGCAACATCGTTAGACGTTTCACTAGGAGTTGGAGGTATACCCAGAGGTAGAATTAGCGTTATTTATGGAGCAGAGTCCTCTGGAAAAACAACCTTGTCTTTAGAAATTTGTAAAAATGCTATAAAAGAAGGAGACAAGGTACTTTATATAGACGCAGAACAAGGGCTTACAAGAGAATATATTGGGGAAATTTTTGGTGAAATACCCCAAGATAATCTAAAAGTCCTTCAGTCAGATACTGCCGAAAATGCTTTAGAGATATCAGAATTAGCTATTCAAGGTAACCCAAAGCTAGGCGTTGAGTCTGGAGAGTTCGGTCTTATTGTAATAGATTCACTCGGAGCACTTTCTCCAAGAAAAGAACAAAAGGATGAATTGGCTGATGCCAATATAGCATTGATGGCTAGATTGTTACCTGTGTTCTTGAGGAGAAACGCGTATGCTCTAAGAGAATCTAGAACTGCTTTACTTTTTATTTCCCAAGTTAGGGATAAAATAGGTAGTTTTGTAGGGGGGTATAGTTACGTTGGAGGACACGCTATACGACATTATGCATCTGTGGTTATTTTTCTATCCAGAATAGGAATGATAAAACAAGGCACTGAGCCTATTGGTATAACCATAAAATTCACAGTGAACAAAAATAAGGTTGGTAAACCCTTTAGGTCATGGAATAAACTTCCATTGATGTTTAATAAGGGCATAGACTATTATAAGGACTTATTAGATTTCTCAGATTTACTAGGTCATACTTATAAGAAAGGAGCGTTCTATTATATAACCGGTGATGAAGATTCAATAGGAAAAGGATACAAGGAAGCTATACAAACACTAATAGAAAATCCAGAAAAACTTGACAAAATCGTAGAATTGTGTTATAATATAAATAATAAGGAAAAGGAAACGGAGGAACAATATGAAACGGACGATAACGACTGAAAGAATCTATCAAGTTCAACCCTATGAAACATTTAAAGTAACGGACGCTATTATAGAGATTCCAGAGCCACACGCAACAAATGATGATGTTTATAATCTTGTCAGAACTTTACAGTTTGTAGGACTAGAACTATCATATAGGAGATATTTAAGGCTTATTAATGAGTATATTCCTGATGATATAGAAGAGGCAATAGAAGTGTTAGAAGAGTTTAAAAATAAATACATGGCAAAATTACAAAATATACTAAATGAAACAGAAGGAGAATAGAAAATGCCGTACGTAAAAAAACAATATACAACAGAATTTGAAAAAACTAAATACTTAAAAACCTCCCTTGGAGAACATTTAATTAGGATTCTGGATGAGGACACTGAGGGTCTATACGTTCTCACACACTGGTTTGGCGGTTCTGTGAGATGTTTAGGTAGAGATTGTCCGCAGTGTGCAGAAAATGCTAGAATTAGAGCAGAAGCACCAGAAACTTATAGAAATATACCCGGATATAGAGCAATACAAGCAAGAATTGCAACAAACGTACTTGTACTTTCAAAAGTAAAAGTATGTCCATCATGTTCTAAAGAAGTAAATCCTCTGAATAATAATTTCCCCTCAACTTGTGTACATTGTAATCATGTTATAGTTGATGTAGAACCAATTGAACTTAATGAGGTTCGGGTTCTCATGAAGGGAAAAAATACCTTCGAGCAACTAGATGCTCAACAAGCTAGTATGCTAGATGATGATGGAAACGTTAGACCCTGTGATTCTTACACAATTAAACTTTTGGTTACAAATCCAAGACAAGCACCCGTTATTCTTATCACGGATGATTTTAGACCAATTGAAGAGTTTGGGGAACTCGAAAAATTTGATTTGCAAACACTAGTTCCAGAAGTTTCTGTAGAGGAAATGGAAAAATTAGCTAGGGGAGTTCCCCTACGAGACATTTTTGCAGAAAGAAGACTTAGTAGAGATGCAGAAAAAATTGTTTCAGCTAACCCTGAAAAAATTGTAAAAGATTTGCTAGGAGAAGACGAACCTCCATTCTAAACTAAGGAAAGGGTAGAGGGTGATTTCCAGACCCTCTACCCTCCTTGGAGAATACATGATAACAAAAATAGAAAATCTTTCACAGTATTATTATGAAAAATTACACTCCAGCACAAAACCAGGAGCTTTACTTGTAAGCTTTCTTTGTGAAATTCTTGGCAGAGATAGAAAATCATCTGATTATTCTAAGTTAAACAAGTTAGTCAGGATGTATGGGAGAGAATCGGTTTTCTTTGCCATATTAGAAGTTTATGATATGGATAATCCAGAAAATTATTATCCGTATATGTCTGCTATTTTGAAAGCTAGATTAGCAAAAAAAAATCAATTAGCTGGCTATCCTGCTATGATTAGTTTTGAAGAAGAAGTAAAAGAGTTAGATAAAATAGCCAAGAAAATCATAAAAGAGAGGGAAAAGGATGACTAATTATTTTAATCAGGATGCAGAAGTTTCCCTACTTAGTTTGTTAATGAGAGAAAAAGATGCTTGGATTAATCTCACAACCATACGGGCAGAGATGTTCACATCACTTCCTCACAAATTACTTTTTACTACAATGCAGGATTTAATACATTCTGGATTGCACCCAGAATACAGTTTACTACACAGTACTTTAAAATCTAGAAATCTTTTAAACGAGGCTGGAGGAGAAGATTATTTACAATTTTTGTATGGAGTTTCCTCCAATATAAATAATATAAAAGAGTATGAAAACCTAGTTATAAAAAATTTTAAAGCTAGAGAACTACTAAAATTTTCTTCGGGGATTCCAGCAAGGTTACAAAATACACCTAATATAGATTCTCTTATACTAGATGTAAAAAATACCGTAGATGATTTACTAACCACATCAGTAGTAAAAAAGACTTACCACCTCAGGGATTTTCTAGATGCTTCTTACGAAACAATTGTTGCAAGAACAGAAAATCTAGGCCCTTCTGGACATTCTACAGGATATAGGCATTTTGATATGATGACAGGAGGATTTAACCCCGGTGATTTGTTGGTTATTTGTGGAAGACCCGGAATGGCAAAATCAGCTAAGATGTGTAATATGACTCTAAAAATGGCTAAAAATGGAGATGCTAGTTTATTATTTTCTTTAGAAATGTCAAAAGAACAGTTAATAGAAAGAATGATAGCTATAGAAACTGGTATCGACCTAACCCATCTTAGAGTAGGGCATCTTACGGAGACCCAATTAGAAGAAATTAAAGAAACTATAGAAAAGTTTAAAGAATTACCAATTTATATTGATGCTAACTACATGGCAGATGTAAATTATGTTGAAACAATTACTAGAATGTATCACAAAAAACATGATATTAAATCCTTTTGGGTAGATAATATTAATCTAATGGTAGAGAGGAATACCGATTCTACCCATGCTTTAGGTCAAGTAAGTAGGCGTTGTAAACTTTTGGGTATGGAGTTAGGGATTACTTCAATAATTATTGCACAGTTAAATAGAAATGTAGAAAGTAGGGATGACAAAAGACCTAGACTATCTGATATCAGACAGTCAGGAAATATTGAAGAAGATGCAGATATTGTAGAAGGTCTTTATAGAGATGATTTTTACAATAACGAAACAGAGAGACCGGGAATTTTAGAAGCTATTATTCTAAAACACAGAAATGGCCCGCTTGGAATTTATTCTTTGACGTTTAAAGCAGAGACTAATAGACTATCAGACGAATAGGGGCTTGACAAAATCAAGAAAGTATGGTATAATACAGGTGGAGGTTAGTATGGGTAAAAGGGTTTGGACACACGCATATGACATTGTGACTATAGAGTGGGAAAGTTCTTCTATTGGGTTTAAGTGTGACTGTGGAAATCCAGAGACTTTAAGAACAGACCACGAAGACCCTATGGTTGTATGCGGACATTGTGGAAAAAGATATTTATTTAACACTAATCTTGAGGTAGAAATTGATTTATCCCCGACTAAGAAAGTATTATTAAGGGATAAAGTAGGAATCAAAGATGCCAAGAGATAGTAATATTGAACTCACAAGAAGATATGGTAAAGATAGAGGAAGTCAATACGGAGAAGTAACCAGTAATTATGATTTTTATCCAACTCCTGTAATGGTATGTAAAAAAGTACTAAACCGTTTAAAGGAAGATGGGTATCATCCCCCCTATAATTTAGATAGGAAACCTACCTTTCTAGACCCAGGAAGTGGAAATGGTTCTTGGGGAGTGGCTGTTAGGGATATTTGGCGTAATTCCTACCTAACGGGTATTGAACTTAGAAAAGTTTTAGATGTTCCAATCAATGTGTATGACGAATGGATTACTGGAGATTTTTTGACACATGAATTTAAAGACAACAAATTTGATATGATAGTTGGAAATCCTCCCTTTAAGTTAGCGGAGGAGTTTATAAGAAGGTCATATAGTCTTTTAGTTCCAGATGCTGGAACTCTAGTATTTTTGTTGAGATTAAGTTTTTTGGAGAGTCAAAAAAGATATCACGGTTTATTTAAGGAGTTGCCTCCAACCGGTGTATATGTATCTAGTAAGAGAATAAAGTTCTTCCCCGGCCCTATGACTACTACAGTAGCTCACGCATTTTTTGTATGGCGTACTTGGGGATACACAGACACCAGAGGAACTACACTAAAGTGGATTTGTTAATGATAGATAGTAAAAGAAAAGGTGCAAACTACGAGAGAAAAGTAGTAAGGTATATAAACTCTAAACTTAAAAACGGCAAGTTTAAGAAGGTAGCTGGCAGTGGGGCTATTGGTACTATTGAGGGAGAACCTTACCTTATGGGCGATATAAACGGAATAGTGGAGGGGTTCAATAGAAGATTTAAACTCGAGGCTAAGGTAGGATATGGAGGCTCTAAGCAAATAGCTCTTAAGAAAATATGGTTAGACAAAATTAAAGAACAGGCTGAATATACACAAGCTATACCTGCTGTAATTTGTAGATTTTCCAACGCTAGGAGTGGAGTAGAGGAATTCGTGGCTATGGACTTGGATGACTTTATAGACCTTTTAAATTATGTAACTCAAAAAGAAGAGATTATTCAATTCCTGACCCAAGAGTTAGAGGAGTGTGAGGATGAATGAGGATTACGAAAAATTAAAAAATATCGATTTAATTGTAAACATGGATATAATAAGACTTAGTGCAAATGGATTTACAAATACACAAATAAGAAAACGTACAGGAATGTCAGAAAGATTTATTGAGAAAGTTTTAGAAGAGCACGTAGATTTCTGTGGTTTTGCTTACCCAGTTTGTTCAGCTAGTCCTTGGTGGTTTTATAAAAAGGCAAACGGAAATACTGTTACAGACCCTAAGCTGTGGTTTAAAAAGAACTTCGAGCAGTATATTTTTACGGATAGTCCGTACAAGGTAGAAGATGTATGGGAAATAATGAAAAAATTCGAAAAAGCGGAGACAAATCATGCAAGACTTACCTGACTTTGATGATATTTATCTTTTAGTTGATAGACAAAGAGATGTAGCAATCAGCATTGGAAAATTAAGAGAGCAAATTAGAAACGAAGAATCTAAATTGGTAGAAAAACTTACTACAGACTCTAAGTTTTTTATAAACCAAAAACCTCCCAGTGTAGCCATGATGGAAAAACGTTGGCTTCCTACAGGATTAAATGGAACTTTAGGCTCACTCAGATTTGAGTTAGATGTAAATCTAGCTGAAATGGAACATCTAAAAAATAAATTAGATATAGTAAAATATCAAATTGATATTTGGAGAACGCAACAAGCGGACAAAAGAGGGGCTACTTACTAATGTCTTGGATTGTGGAGGAAATTATTCGTAGAAGCTATACTATCAGAAGTAATATAGTATCTACCACAGTTTTTGGTGACGAAAGTTTGTGGGAAGATGGGCTTCCAGATAGGATAGAAACATATGATTTTAATAATGATGAATATTTAGATTTATTGGTTGTAGAAAATGCTATTTCCTCCCTTCTTAAAAAAGGTAAAATTAGAAAAATAGAGCATAATATAATAAAAGACATTAAAAAAGGACTCACTTATTACGATATTTCTAGGCGTAGGCATTTGTCTACAAATACTGTCAAAAAAATTTATAAAAAAGTGTGTGCAAGAATAGCCTTTTATTTAGGAGATAAGTTCACAACGGAGGGATTTACTGAATACTTCATAGACAAGCACAACCTAGAAGAGGAACAAATTGAGAAACTAAAAGGAGTTATTTCTTAATGACAAAACTAACAGATTTACGCTGTGTGCATAGACACTCTATAGTAACACATCCAGCGTGTTTTGCAAAGGGTCACGTAAAATGGCCCGATGTGAAAAATGTAGATAAACTTTATTCGAAAGTAACAGGACAACCTTGGTATTCATTTCCAGAATATAGAATTGGGTATTTTGATATAGAAGTAGATAATTTAAAAGCTGATTTTGGAACGGTTTTAACATGGTGTTTTAAAGACAAAGGAGGAGAAGTTCATTCATCTGTAATTACAAAAGAAGAAATTATAAACGGAACATATGATAGAAGAGTTGTAGAAGAATTTGTAGAGAGAATGAAAACCTATAAAATTATTGTAGGATATTTTTCTACACGGTTTGATTTACCGTACATGAGAAGTAAAGCTCTTCATTATGGTATGGAATTTCCAGGATATGCTGATATTTATCATTGGGATTTATTTTATACCGTAAGAAATAAATTATGTCTTTCTAGAAAATCATTAGAGGCTACATGCGATTACCTTGGAATTGAGGGAAAGACACCAATTTCCAGAAATGATTGGCGTAAAGCAAAGTATGGGAATAAAAAATCTCTAGAAACAGTTTTAGAACATAATATAGCAGATGTTGAAATATTAGAGGAACTACATGACAGGATAGAGTTTACAAGGAAATGGATAAAAAGGAGTATTTAGATGGATACTTATAATTTTCAAAGAATTGTGTCTGAGGTTACTGTAGAACAAATAGACGATGGAAAATGGTATGGAAAACAACATGTAATCTATAGACGTAAACAAAAATACGAAGAGCCTTGGGAAAGTAAAACTATTGAGTTTAGTGCCAAGGGAGACAGTGTTGCAAAGGTGATGTTAAACCTGTCTTTAACATATAATACTTATTTACAAGGAAAAGATTACAACGTATTCGATGACGGAATTAGAGATACTGAAGATAGAGAACCTAAACGCCTTAGTACTGATAAATAAAAAAGGAAGGTTCTTTACAACTTCACCAAATAGTATTATAATAAGTATACCGAATTTAATAATGCTGTTAAATTCAGCAGTTAAGCTTGGGTATATATCGGAAAAAGTCTTAGAAGGGATACTAGATGGAGTAGTTGAGTGAAACACATTCTAATATATGGTGAGGAAAAACTAGCTCTTGACACTGCTTTTGAGCTAACAAACCAACTTAGTGATATTCGTGGTTCAGTACAAATTGTCATGGGTAAAGTAGAGCCTGAACAGAATATTCAACAAACTCTTAATACTTTTGCGAAGTGTAGGGCAGGAATACCCTACCTGTATGGAGTTTTAATTGGAGACTTGGGGGCAAAAGTAGAAAAGACATTGGAGCAGTATGGTGAAGTGTACCATCTACTAGTATCAGATAAGGGAATTAAATCAATTGATATTCCACCTAATCATTTTATGCTAGTCGGAGCACATGATTTACCATACTTAGTAAAAACATATATATATGAACATTTAAAGGAGAGATAAAAGAATGGACGCTGTAGGATATGCAATTACGGCTGGTTTACTAGCCGCCCTTTTACTTGAGGGAATTAAATGGGTAATCAGGTTGGTTATGAAAAATCCGACCTATGATTTTCCAGCATGGTTCTATACTCTTGCTCTGGCTGTATTAACCTTTCTCCTATCACCTGTAGCCGATTGGGTAAACACAGGTGTGTGGCAATGGCCCTTCGGGGGCGATTGGGTAACATGGCTAATTGAGCTAGTGAAGGTAATCATTGGTGTAGTAACTGGTTTCATTGGTTATAATACTGGTATTAAACCACTCAAAGAGTACAGACGAGCACTTAAAGCATAAAAATACCCTTGACAAA
>WOR8_10007177_pt1 | contig 10991 bp, 11 predicted proteins | sample DeeMarSeWOR38_10_FD_19890 | JGI IMG/M metagenome (IMG submission 19890)
CTCTGCGCTTAGGGAAGAGATAAAATATGCCTTAAGGGAGCAGAAAGAGGCAGCTGCTATAAAACTTTACACAGCGCAGCTTGAGGCAGCTGCAGACATAGAGATTTTCATGACATACCAGGAAAAGGAAGAAGCTGACTATGTTGCGACAGTAAAAAAGACAGTAACAACAGCTGAGCCTGAAGAAGAAGCCCCTTCTGAAGTGACTGGAGCTGCAACATCAGAAGAACCCGAACCTTCAGATTATTCAGGGGATTCAATTGCAGAATGCTTGACATCAAAAGGTGCAAAGATGTACGGCTCAGGATCAAGCAGCACTTCAAGAAGGCAGGAAGAGCTCTTTGGCGATGACTTCAGGCACATTGACTATGTTGACTGCAGCTTAGACAAGGACGCATGCAGGGGGGCAGGTATCATAAGCTACCCTACATGGATAATAAACGGAAAGAAATACGTCGGAAAGTACTCGCTTGACAGGCTTGCTGAAATAGCTGGGTGCTGATCAAAGCTCGCCCAGGGTCACAATATTGACCCTTGCCTCTGCAGGCTTTATCTTTGTGTCCATTCCGACTACAAACTTTACCTTTGACCTTTCAGCAAGCTGGACAATAGGCCTTTCTATTACTCCGTCAAAAACAACAGCGTGCACCCCTCCCTTGAGGCTGCTTACTGATGTCTCGACTTCTGAGATAGGGACCTTCCCAAGTATGTTGAGCTTTTCGTCAACTAAGCAAGCTCCCCTTGTCCCGACAAGGTCTTCGAGCATCTGCTTGAACTTGCCTTTCTCGTCTGCGCTGAGCTGGACAGCTTTCCTAGGCGCATACTGGGGCCTTGAAGGCCTTTCAGCCCTTGGGGCTGGAGGCTGGGGGTATCTCTGGTTTATCCTAGAGGCTGTTGTGTTCAGCCTTTTCGGCCTTTCATCCCCTCCTTTAATCTCCATCTTAACCTGCTCTGCAGCCACCCTGCTTCTCAAAGCCTTGTGAATCTCCTTTTTTGTGATTTCCTCAACTTCCTTTCCATCAGGCGCCATTGTCACAAAGTCAACCTCTGCCACTGTCATGAGCTCCTGTATTATGAGCCTTCCCCCCCTGTCTCCGTCGACAAATGCAGTCACTTCCTTTTTCCTGCACAGCTCGATTATTGTCTGGGGTATTGATGTTCCGTTGATTGCAATGGCATTCTTGAACCCGTGCTTAAGAAGGTTAAGGACATCAGCCCTTCCTTCAACAATAATTATCTCGTCTCCTTCCTCAACAGCAGGCCCTGCGGGCAGCCTGTCCCTTCCGAATTCCTGCACTTCCATGACCCTCACAGATTGGGCTACCTCATCTGCAATTTCCTGGCTGTCAGGCAAAACAATATCCATCATCTCCTTCAGGAGCAGTTTTGCCCTGTCAACAACATACTTCCTCTTGCTGATCCTTACATCCTCTATCTTCTTGACCTTGATTTTTGCGTTGCAAGGCCCGATTCTCTGGATAACCTCCAAAGAAGCAGCAATTATTGATGTTTCTGCCTTGTCAAGGGATGAGGGGATTATTATTGTTCCCTGGGTCTTTCCTGACCTTGTGTCAACATTAACCTCAATCCTTCCTATTCTTCCTGACCTCTGCAGCTCTCTCAGCTCAAGGTCAGCTCCTATTAGCCCTTCTGTCTGGCCGAATATTGCTCCAATTACATCTGGCCTGTCAACAACTCCTTCTATCTCAATAGTTGCGTGAATGATGTATTTGGATGAAACTTGACTTATTTTTCCCATTTTTATCCCTCTGTGCTAGAAGAAGCAATATACACAAACCTGCCTCTACATTTAATAGATTTTCATGTTCATTTTATCTATTAATGCTGTGATTGTGATATTACCCCTCCCTTAATTCTTCATCTTAGAACAAGCCATCATCTAAAGCTAAATCGCTCAAAAACGCTTATTTGCTCTTTATTTCGCTTAATTCAGCCATTTTAGCTTTTAACGGAATGAATAAATGAAATTTATGATGAACTTGTCCTATTCTTCCTTTATTCTTTAATTATAATGATTATAAAGGTTTGTTGCCCGAATTACTAACCCCCAAGCTCATTGCTTGAATTTATCGTGAGCTCCCTTGAGTACTCTCGTATCGGGCTGTATTGCGCAAGAGTGTCTCAGATTCACAGCCAAAACGTCGCGTTTTAGCTCATTAGAGGACCCATTTGCACAATTTTTTGTAAGCATAGTAATGTCTTGGATATATTTAAAGGTGTTGGTTTTACTCTTTTTTCTCCTCTTCTTCATCTAAAAAACTGTCTCCCAATAGTGCTCTTGTAGCAGCGTTCCTCTCGCTTCCGCCTTTCTTTATATCATTCATGTCAAATACTTGGGCTTTTTCAGTGTCTCGGCTTGGCTCTTCTCCTATTAGTGCCTTAGCTCTTGCTTCCATTGCTCCTGCAGGGAGCTCATAAGTTCCAGTGTCTGTTCCTTCATTTACTCCATCAGCAACAGGCACTCCCTGGCATGCTTCTATTACTATTGTATCAGGAGTTGCAACTGCATTTTCCAAACCCCCTGTCTCGCCAGCAATTTCCAGAACTGAAGGCGTGCCTCTATCTGCTGCAGGGCTATATAATCTCTGCGTGGGGGGTGTTGCTCTTTCCGCTATATTGCCATATGCTTGCGTTTTCTTCCTTGCGCTTAGCTGTTTTCTCACATCAGCTTCTGCAGCAAGCTTTCTGTCTGTATCCCTATTTCTTTCATTGACTATAGGCTCTCCGATCTCATGTGATTTAGAAAAGAGCCGTTCTGCAGTCATCCTCCATCTCTTTAATGCTGGGATTTTTTCAAGCCCTTCATTTGCACAACGAACCTGGCGTTCCAGGCCTACAAATGCATACATCTTTGCATCATTTCCCAAGCCGCATGTAGGAACTTTGATTTCTTTTGCAAGAATCTTTTTCCCTCTCCAGTTTCTGTACATAATCCTGTAATTAAGAAAGCCATTTTCATCCGGCTTTTCAGGTGATTTATAGTAAAAATGCCCCATTTTTATTCCTCTTCTCCAAATTTAATAGCATACTCATATCCTTCAATTTCAAGCATTGCCATTCCAGGCCTTAATCTCTCAGCCCTTCCTCCTTTTCCATGCCTTGCGTCTGCTGATGCTATATATGAGCCATTGATTCCTTTTACAACAACAAGTTTCCTCTCCCCAGTCCATTCAGGAAAAAAGCTTGCCTCAACAAACCTGTCCTCCTCGTATATTGCTGAAGGGCCTTTGAAGACAATGTCATGGTGGCTTATCAGCATGCCAAGCCTTTTCTCAAGCTCTCCCCTGTCTGCAATTCCGTTTGTTTCATATGATACAAATGAATCAGAAGGGTCGTTCAGATGCACATGCTGGTCCAGCTTTCTGGTGTCTTCACTATCTGGCATATTCCCACCTGTGATATAGCATATACTACTAGTATTTAAACCTTTCGATTATTCACTACTATTAAGTAACAGCTAATTATTTAAATATCCTGGAACGTTTTCCATGGATATGGGAAAAACAGCAAGGGAAAAGTTCAAGACATACAAGGGAGTTTTTGACGAGTTCACTCTCAGGAACCTGTTCAAGCTAAGCAGCCAGGGCTATTTTGATGACATGGAGACATTAAGCCCTGTCTCAATAGGAAAGGAAAGCAATGTGTTTTCTGCAAAAAAAGGCGAGGGAAAGGTAATAGTAAAGATATACAGGCTTGAAAACTGCGACTTCAACAGGATGTTTGACTATATCAAGTATGACCCGAGATATATTGGATTGAAAAGGCAGAGAAGAAAGGTAATCTTTGCATGGGTGCAGAGGGAATACAGGAATCTTTTGAAGGCAAGGCAGGCAAAGGTGAGGGTTCCAACTCCGCATGCTTTCATGAAAAATGTGCTTATCGAGGAATTTATAGGAAAAAAAGACCCTGCGCCAAAGCTGAAGGACAGAGTCCCAAAAAACCTGAAAAGATTCTTTGACAACACAGTAAGCCAGATAAGGAGGCTGCACGAGTCTGGCTTGGTGCATGCTGACTTGTCGCATTTCAACATACTTAATTTTGGGGAAAGGCCTGTTATAATAGACCTTTCAACCTGCACATCTGTCGAATCCCAGATGGCAGATGACTACCTCAAGAGGGATGTAAGGAATCTGTGCAGCTTTTTCAGGCGTTACGGCATGAAGACTGACGAGGAAAAAACAATCAAAAAAATAAAGGCATATCAAAAGGTTTAAAAATAGGAGCTTAATTCCAAATTTAAAGAACAATGGCCTCCAAAGAAGAACAGGAATTTGGCTATCAGCTGAAGATACCAAAGGAAAGGGTTGCTGTGCTTATTGGCAAGAAAGGTGAAGTCAAGAAGCACATAGAGACAATAACAAAGACAAGGATAGATGTTGATTCAAAAGAGGGTGAAGTGTTGATAAAGGGAAAAGACGCCTTGGGCATGTACTCAGCCAAGGAAGTGGTGAGGGCAATTGGAAGGGGGTTTAACCCTGAAATTGCGCAGCTCCTGGTAAAGCAGGACTATGCATTCGAGCTTCTTAACATTTCTGATTTTTCAAGGACAAAGAATGACGAGAAAAGGCTGAAGGGAAGGGTAATCGGAGAGAAGGGAAAGTCAAGGAGCACAATAGAGGAGCTGACAGGAGCCTATATCTCAGTTTATGGAAAGACAATAGCAATCATAGGCGAGATAAACTCAGTGGGCATTGCAAGAAGGGCTGTTGAGTCCCTGCTTTCAGGCTCCCCCCATGCGAATGTTTACAGGTGGCTTGAAAAGCAGAGAAGGGACATAAGGAAGAAAGAGGTGCTGGAAGCTTTGTAAAATGGCAGAAACAAGGACAAAAGCGCACGAGCTGGCTGAAAAGCAGAGGGAGATTGGAGTAGCTGAATTCTTCAGCAGGAACAGGCACCTGCTTGGGTTTGACAACAAGAGGAAAGCGCTTTTAACGACAATAAAGGAGGCAGTTGACAACTCGCTTGATGCATGCGAGGAGGCAAGCGTTGTCCCTGAAATAGTTGTTGAGGTTGTTGATATGCAGAATGACAGGTTCAGGATTATTGTGGAGGACAATGGGCCCGGGATTGTCAAGAAGCAAATCCCGAAGATATTTGCAAAGCTTCTCTATGGAAGCAAGTTCCACTCAATGAAGCAGTCAAGGGGCCAGCAGGGAATAGGCATTTCAGCCTCTGTCATGTACGCCCAGCTGACAACAGGAAAGGCTGCAAAGATAACAAGCAAAATCTCCCCTTCCGAGCCTGCGCATTATTATGAGCTGAGGATTGACACCACGCACAACAAGCCGGAGATTGTCAAGGAGGAGGTTGTTGAATGGAAAAAGGAAATGGGGACAAGGATTGAGCTTGACATTGAGGCATCATACCTTGGGGGGGCTCAGTCTATTGACGAATACCTGAAGCAGACAGCAATCACAAACCCCCATGCCACAATTATTTACACAAACCCGAAGGCAGAGCAGATTATATTCCCAAGGGCAACAGAAGACCTGCCAAAAGAGGCAAAATCAATCCTGCCCCATCCTTACGGTGTCGAGCTTGGCGTGCTTATGAACATGCTTAAGAACACTGACGCGAGGACATTGCAGTCCTTCCTTTCAAACAGCTTCTCAAGGGTAAGCTCATCAGCTGCAAAGCTTATATGCGAAAACGCAGCCATGCTTACCAGCGCAAAGCCAAGGGAAATCAGCAGGGAGAATGCAGACAGCCTGATGAAGGGCATTCAGAAGACAAAATTAATGATGCCTCCGACAGACTGCATAAGCCCTATAGGGGCGGAAGCGCTTGAAAAAGGGCTGAGAAAGGAGGTCAATGCCGAATTTTACGCAACTGTCTCAAGAAGCCCTTCTGTCTACAGGGGCAATCCATTTATTATAGAAGCAGGGATTGCATACGGCGGAAACCAGGATGCAGAAGGAAGCGTGAGGCTGCTGAGGTTTGCAAACAGGGTTCCCCTGCTTTACCAGCAGGGAGCATGCGCAGTAACAAGGTCTGTGGTTGGAACAGCATGGAGGAATTACGGTTTAAGCCAGAGCCAGGGCGCTTTGCCGATAGGGCCCTGCACAATAGCGGTGCATATCGCCTCTGTCTGGGTTCCTTTCACATCAGAAAGCAAGGAGGCAATTGCCCATTACCCTGAGATAATAAAGGAGATAAAGCTGGCGCTGCAGGAATGCGGGAGAAAGCTTGCGAGCTATGTAAGGAAAAAAAGGAGCATCCATGCAGAAAGCAAGAGAAGGGATTATATTGAGACATTCATACCCCATGTCAGCTCAGCCCTGAAAAGCCTGGTAGGCCTTAGCGCAAAAGACGAGGAAAAAACAAAGATTTTGCTAAAGCAAATCCTTGAGAAGCACAGGGGGAAGCTAGAGTCTGTTGATTTTGACCCTTCCAAGAATGTTGAATATGACAAGGAGTTTGCATTGATTGGAAAGAAAAAAGAAGAAAAGGAAAAGCAGACAACATTGACAGAAGGTGAACAGGATGAGTAAGAATGTTATCGGCAGAATAAAGGACCTTGCATCAGGAGTCTACCAGAAGATACTGAGGAAAAAGCAGCCGGACCTTTCAATGCCCTTGAGGGCGCTTTCAAACGTCAAGTACGACCCAAAGGAGGGCTATTTTGAGATTATAGGAAAGACAAAGTCAAGGACCTTGACTGCCTCGACAATAAAGACATTTGCCCAGACCTTGAGGATGATGGAGCTCTCAAAAGACCTTGTTGAAAAGGATGACATTGCCACAAAGAGGGAAGCCTACTATGTGAGCAAGAACTGGGGAGAAGCAATGTTCAAGGAGCAGCCTGAATCCGACACAGTAATGGACGACTTTGAGGCAATGATGGAAGTCAACAGGGAGCAGATTGGGTTTATTCCGGAAGAAAAAGGAGGGGATATTGCAGGAGCATTGGTAGTGATTGACAAGGACCCTGACACTGGAAAGGAGATAAGGATTGACTGCACAAAATTCGGCTCAGGAGCATATTCAATCCCATCATCAGTAGAGGACTTGAAATTCGAGACAAAGGCAAAATTCATACTTGCCATAGAGACAGCAGGTATGTTCCAGAGGCTTGTCAAGCACAAATACTGGAAAAAGGCAAACTGCATACTTGTGTCAATGGGAGGAGTTCCCACAAGAAGCTGCAGAAGGTTTATCAGGAAGCTCAGCGATGACAAAAAGCTTCCTGTCTATGTTTTCACAGACGGAGACCCTTACGGGTGGCTTAACATCTACAGGACATTGAAGGTCGGCTCTGGAAATGCAGCCCATATAAACAGGTATTTCTGCGTTCCAAACGCCAAGTTTATCGGCATAACTGCCCAGGATATCATTGACTACAAGCTTCCGACCCATCCTTTGAAGGATGTTGACATCAAAAGAATCAAGGACGGAATGAAAAACGACCCTTTTGTAAGGCACCACAAGGAATGGCAGAAAAACCTCAACCTTCTTGTAAAGCTCAAGAAAAGGGCAGAGCAGCAGGCGCTTGCAAAGCACGGCCTGAACTATGTCATCTCAAACTACCTGCCTGACAAGATAAAGAACCAGAAAACCTGGCTGCCTTGATTATTTCATTATTCCCAGTACTGCGCTTCTGTTGAATATCTGCTGGCATGTATTGTTTATGCATCTTAGATTAAAGTTAAAAGAGCATACTTCGCATACAGCAAATGGATGCTCATAGCCAAAAGGGCATTTTAGGTTCCAGTTCTTGTTTACAGCTGTCGGGCAGGCGCAGCGGACACTGCACGTTGCCTGCCTTAAAACACAGTCTGAATCAGCGTTGCAACTTGTGTCAACCGGCCCGTAAAGAAGATTGTTTAATGGCTTGTTCAGGAATGAAAGAAAGCCGAGGAAATGCGCAATAGCCAGGAAGAATATAACAAGAACCGCGATTAAGGCTATTTTAATTGGTTTTTTCATGATTTTTTGTTTCTGTTTTTGGTTATATAAATATTCCTTAAGCTTCAATTAAATTAGAAGTATAAAATAAAAAAATAAGAAAAAGAAATTACATCTTTTTCTTCAGTTCTGAAATCATGACTTTTGCCTCGTCCCTTCCTCCAAGGCCGAATGCAAGGCCGAATCCGAGTGAGAATGCAAGGACCACTCCTGCAAGAACAACAAGAACTGCGTTCTGGACAAGGGCTATCTTGATTCCAATCTGCTCCAGCACAACAAGGGCGAATATCACCAGGATAACGAACCTTGCTATGTCTGCAATAAACCTTGCTCCCCTTGTCTTTGTCTCGATAATCATCTGGCCTACATACTCAGCCACAAGGAAGCCGATTAATGCGACGATTATTGCAAGGATTATCTGAGGCACCCACAACGCAACTGTGTTGAGGAGGCTTGCAAGCATGTCAAGCTTTACAAGGCCTGCTGCAGGCGGCAGGAACAGTATGAATACATACCATTTTGTTATCAGTGCAATAAACTTTGTCAGCTTGAACTCTCCCGCAACTCTCTTTATGTGCGTTTTCTCTATGACCCACTTGTCAAACTTTATCTTGTGGAGCACCTTGTCAATAATAGTGCTTATCAGGCCTGCGATGATGTAGCCAATCAGCAGCACGATTATCGCGCCAACAACTCCCGGAAGAACATCTATAAAACCTTCGTAGATGCTCATCAAGGGGTTCATGACAGAAGTTCCTAATTCTTCTAACAACATAACCACCTCGTTTGTTTTTTATTTAATATGCTATACTGCTCTCTGGGGGCATACTATTTAAATGTTTTTGATTTAGAACGGCCCTGCGGGGATTCGAACCCCGGATCTTCAGCTCTCCTCCAGTAAGGTAGAAGGCTGACGCCTTATCCAGACTAGGCTACAGGGCCATGGTAATAGGTTTTATTGGGTTTTTATAAACTTAATGCTTTTTGTTTATTTTGAGAAACTTTTATATATGCCCCTGTTTTGCATTGCATATACGCAGAGGTAGCCAAGCGGCTAAGGCGCACGGCTGCAACCCGTGTATTCCTGGGTTCGAGTCCCAGCCTCTGCTTTCAAATGCCAAAAGTGCTGATAAAGAAGGAAAAAAAGGAGTTTGTGCCTGAGATAGGCAAGGAAATAACAGTTTCAAAGCCAAGATACTACTATGTTGAGGACGCTTCAAAGGACTACCACACCTCTGAGGGCATTATAACAAAAAAGGATTTGAAGAAAAAGGACGGCTCAGTTGTAAAGACAAGCATGAACAAGGAGTTTGTCATTTTCTCTTCAGACTTCACAGATGACTTCAGGAAAATAAAGAGAATCCCCCAGATTATTCCATTGAAGGATATAGGGGTGATAATCGCAGAGGCAGGAATCAGCAAAAGCAGCAAGATTGTTGATGCCGGAACAGGCTCAGGAGCTGTTGCGTGCATTTTTGGCCATATTGCGAAGGAAGTCACAAGCTATGACATAAAAAAAGAGCATGTTGACATTGCAAAGCAGAATGCCAAGATGCTTGGCTTGAAAAACGTCAAGATAAAGAACAAGGACATCTACAGGGATGTTGATGAAAAGGATGTTGACTTGGTCATGCTTGACCTGCCAGAGCCCTGGAATGCAATAAGGTCTGCTGAAAAGGCACTGAGGGTCGGAGGATATGTTGTCTCATACTCCCCTACAATACCCCAGGTAATGGACTTTGTGAACACTATCAGCAAAAACCCCAAATTCTTCATAATAAAGACAATTGAGATTATAGAGAGGAAATGGGATGTCTACCAGAGGAAAGTAAGGCCAAAGTCAACAGGAATAGGCCATTCGGGATTTTTGACTTTTGTCAGAAGGATAGCTTAATTTTCTCCCAAAGCCTTCAAGAACTTCTCAACTTTAGGGATATCTTCCAGGCTTCCAAGGTCAAGCCAGTAGTCCTTTAATGTGTAAACCTTGGCTTTTCCCTTTTCAGCAAGAAGAGTTATTGCATCTGTTAATTCATACTCCCCTCTTTGGGACAGCTTAATCTTTTCAAGCGCCTTGAATATATCTGGAGTGAACTTGTAAAGCCCTGTGTTAATTAAATCCCCGACATACTTCTCAGGCTTTTCATGGATTTTTACAAGCTTTCCATTCTTTTCAACCAAAACTCCGTACTTCTGCGGGTTTTCAACCTTGATTCCTGCAACATAGCACTTGTCGTCATGAGCCATTGCCTTCAGGTCATCAGCGCTCCAGAGATTGTCCCCTCCCAAAACAACAAAGCTTTCTTTCCCGACAAACCCCTTGGCTAATTTGACAGCGTGTCCTGTGCCTTTCTGTTCTAGCTGCTCAATCAGCTCAGCCTTGAACCCGTATTTTTCCAAAAAAGGCTGGAATTTTTCCTTCAAATGGCCTACAATTATCGCAATGTCGTCAAACCCTGCATCATTCAGGTGCTTTATGACATAGTAAAGAAAAGGCTTCTTGTTCACTTCAATAAGGACCTTTGGGGTTTTCTTTGTCAACGGAAGCATCCTTGTTCCCTTTCCAGCCGCCATTATAACTGCTTTCATCTTAATTTAGCAAGGCAATCATCAAATGACTTTTCCCCCATCGCCAGCAGCTTGTCTGCATACTCCTTTGTTTTTGCGTCAGATATTATCCTGAAGACCCCTGCCTCGGTCTTACAACCTTAAGCCCTCCTGTCTCATCCCCTGTCTTCCTTATTTCCTTTATGAAGCTCTGGCTTTTCCAGTATTTCTCAAGCTCTTTTCTCACAGCTACAGACTTTTCAGCAGGGCAGCTGACCTTTGCGACAGAGTTGTAGTACTGCGGGAATTCCTCAAGTATCTTGCTCAGCTTTTTCTTCCTTTTTGCCATCAGCCTTAGGATAATCATCAATGTAAGTATTCCGTCCCTGCATGTTGAAGGCGGGAATATGCCTCCTGAGCTGCTTCCCTCCCCTCCTACAGGGGATTTCAGCTCATGCATCTTTTCAACAACATTGATTTCCCCAACCTCAACCTCAACAACATCCGCATCGTGCCTTTTT
>WOR8_10006742_pt1 | contig 10990 bp, 7 predicted proteins | sample DeeMarSeWOR38_10_FD_19890 | JGI IMG/M metagenome (IMG submission 19890)
CAAAAATTGAGATCAAAGAGATAATAATAAAACATTACCAGGTAGAAAAATCTATACAGGCTGGTACAGGCCCAGGAGTTCTAAGGGTAAATCACCAGATAAGTTCTTATCTTCCAGGCAATGGTGATAATTCAGTTTTTAACCTCCTTCGTTTGCAGCCGGGTATCCTGGCGGCGGGTGAACAATCAAGCGATATGATAATATGGGGGAGCTACGAAGGGCACAGCCAGGTAAGGTTTGACGGATTTACAATATTCGGATTGAGGAATTATAATGATAATATAAGCTCCGTGAATCCTTATATTGCGAAAGACATAAAAATAATGAAAGGAGGATTCGGCCCTGAATACGGTGAAAGGGTTGGGGGAATAGTTGATATAACGGGTATAGACGGCAACAGGAATAATCCCGACCTGAAGCTAAGCATTAATAATATGACCGTTAACGGACTGGCAAGCATGCCCCTGTTTAATAAGGCATCGGTAGTAATTGGTTTCAGGCATACCTATTATGACCTGTATAACTCTACAAACCTGAGTTTCCTGAGCACAAAATCAAGAAACTCTGGTTCAGGAGGGAATGCAGATGTAAATGTTTACCCTGATTATCTCTTCAGGGACCTTAACTTCAAAGTATCGGGGACAGGTGATAATGGAGATAATTACTTTCTGAGCCTTTTTACAGGAGCCGATAACTTTTCCTATTCAGTCGAAGAAGACCAGATGAACCAGTATTTATTCAATGACTTTAATGAAAAGAACCTTCAGCAGGGTGCCTCACTGTTTTACGGGAAAAAATGGAAGAGAGGAGGTGTAACCAACCTAACATTATCCTATTCTTATCTTGAAAACCAGAGCAGTGAGATACGCCAACTTGTAAGAGGACAAAATGACAGGGTAATTTTCGATATGGACAGGGACATTGATTCAGATATAACAGAATTCACCGGCTCAATTGATAATATTATGAGGGCGGGTAAAAACCATAAACTTGAATTTGGTACAGGTATAATCAGAGACCATATACAACACAGGGAAGACACTTTCAGTACAGGCTATATACGTATGGATAACAGTATATTAATACCAAATGGTTATTTCAACGGTATTATTACGCTGAAAAAAAACCTGACAATAAAGACAGGTATGAGGTTAGATTATCCTGTTGATCTGAAGAAACTGTATCTTCAACCAAGAATATCTGCCACTTTAAGAATAAATGACAGAATTAAAATAAACTCCGCATGGGGTATATATAATCAGTTTATAACAAGGAGTTCTGTGATAGATGATAATGGTAATTATAATTATCTGTGGGTGGTTTGTGACAACAGTGACATTCCTGTTCTACACGCCCAACACTATGTTTCAGGAACATCCTGGTCACATAATAATTTTCTTGTTAATCTTGAGGCATATTATAAGAAGACAGATGGAATTACAAGGTATGTTGAGACATTGACAGAACGGACAATATATCAGGGGGACTCCAGGTCACGAGGAGTTGACCTGTTTCTAAAGAAGGATTATAACGGTCACTCCGCATGGATTTCATATTCGTTAAGTAAAACAGAGGAATATTTCCCATATTTCCTTGAAGATGAATACCAGAGGGCACTACATGATCAAAGACATGAGGTTAAACTGGCCGGAATAATTAACCTAAGACCTGCTTATATTTCTGCTAATTATGTTTACGGATCAGGATTCCCCGATCCTGCAACACTTTATACCGATCAGTCTGATGAATATGTTTACAGCCGGTTAGATATGGCACTGGTCTTTAAGTTTTCCCGTAACAGGTATGACCTGGATGCAGGGATGTCACTTCTAAATGTATTCAACACCGAGAACATTAAGTATTCCAATTTCGTAAGAATACCCTCAGAGGACGCAGAGACAATTGACCTGCACGCTGAGGCAGTACCCAGAACTCTGACATTGTTTCTCAATTTATCTTTCTAGTTAATAATATCAATGACTTACCCAAAGATCCGGATACTTTTAAATGTTGGAATATTGGATTGATTGAATAATGGAATGATGGTTTTAAAGGAGCAGTCCTTCCCCTTTTCAATCTTAGCTGATGTAAGCCCGGAGGGCTTTAATACTAATAGCCCCGGTTTCACCCGGGGATTCAAGATAATAACAAAAGTCCTTCAGATTGACACCCGGGGGAAAAGATAAACTCTTAAACGACTTAAACTACTTAAACCTTTCAGGTTCTGTATATTTTGACATTTAGTCAAAAACTTTATAAAAAATTATAAATCTGTGGTAGGGTAAACTTTTCTTAATTCGGTATATGAATGAAGAAAGGCAAGAAAGTGGAAGCAATTGCCAGGAATATTAACTTAAAAAAGAATATCATGAAAAATTATCTTAAAAATTTAATCGCAGTTACAGCAGTAGTAATTTTTGCAGTTGGAGCTCTATTTGCACAAACTGAAGAAGCCAACCAGGTTAAAGAGCAAACTAAAAATCAGGTGGCAACCGCTGCAAAGGAACAGAACAAGAACCAGGTAGCAACTGCTGTGCAGGAGCAGAGTAAGAATCAAAACAGGCACAGGGTTAATGAGCAACAGCAGGCTATGGTACAGGAGATGAGGCAGAATGCCAAAATACTCAGGGATGAATTCAAAGAGACACTTACCGAAGAGCAGCTGGCTATTCTTGAGAACACCGAATTAAGTATGAAGGAAAGAATGGAAGCATTGAAAGAAACCCTTACCGAGGAACAGCTTGAATTGCTAGATTGCAGCCTTGAAGGGATAAAGGAACAGAGAAGGGAAATGCGGGGCGAAATGGCACAGCAGCAGAGGAATGAGCATCGCAACCAGGTTAAGACCAGCACCGGTGAAGGAGGAAACAGAAAAGGAAAAGGTAACGGCAACGTGTTCTAAAGATATAATGGTAATCCAAAATTCCCGGGGTGATATTTTAACCCCGGGTTTTTAATGTCAATTAAAGTGAAAACGAAAATCAAAAGCATATTATTCAAACTATCCCTGATGGTTGTACTGCTGCCTGGCAGTCTTTACCTGTCAGCGCAGGATGATAAAATAGATGCATTACTGGATTCGATGTTTTTCAATACTGATGATGAGATACTTCTCCTGCTTGCCGAGATGAACCGGAATCATAATTTTATTTACGGAAGGGTCGGTTACGATAGCAAAACTGTTTATGCAGGGCGTGAAATAGGAACAGATCAGTATAATCTGACCGGGCAGCTGTTTTACCTGAACTCAATAGGTTTGAATCTTGGAGTCTCGGGCGCATGGTACAGCCAGATGGACCCATCATACCGGTCTACGGTTGTGTCTGCCGGTTTCAGTAACGGACTGGGTAAGAATAAGCGCTTAAGGTACAGAATATCATATAACAGGTATTTCTATAACAGTGATACCAGTGATTTTGTACCTGTTTATACAGGCTCGGTCAATGCCGGAATAACGTTGAAAGCAGGACCTGTAGGTACAAGATTTGACTATTCATTGCTTACGGGGAAAGAATCTGGTTCACAGGCATCAGCAGATCTGTTCGGTAACTTCACATTATTTAAGGTAGGCAAGAAAACAAAGTTCAGAATTTTACCAGAAGTGTCTTTTTATTTTGGATCGGAAACCGTCGAGTTAGAGAGATACAGTCACCTGACAGGGGGCTTACAATCACCTGGGGATGTTAACTATGTATATGAAGACCGGTTTGGGCTGATGAATACACAGTTGAGTTTTCCCCTTGAGATCTCAATTGGGGACCTTGATATAGAAGTTGCATATATTTATAATATAAACAGATCGCTGGATGCAGATTACACCTTTGACAATGTACCAATGATCAGTTTCTCCGTGGGATATTTCTTTATGATTAATTAAGAAAAGAAAAATAAGAACTGTCATTCTGAGCGGAAGCGAAGAATCTAATTTTTGGTTATCAACAATCCAGATCCTTCGCTCTGCTCAGGATGACAGATCAATTCATAAAGGTGATATCCAGTTCGGCTATTTCCTTCGGATTGTAAGGGGACAGGAAAGGTAATCTCGCTGCCAGGGCATCATGATCTTCACCCGGTGAGGTGCCTCCCTGAATAAATCCTTTATTATCAAAGAATCCGGGAGCTTCTGTATTATAAAGGAAAATATCTATACTTTCCTGGCTGATGTTTGGCCATAATTCATAAATCTGCTGGGTGAAGACATTCTTGATTGAATAGTCCTCAAGAAGAACCGACCTTGACGGTTCGTCCAGATAACTGCCAGGCAGACCAACTTCTGCAACACCTATATCCAGAGCCGCATTTCCTGAAGCGACAAATGCCCAGTTGAATCCTACATCGGCATTGAAGAATTTGGCATTGGGATGGTTTGAGTTACCATAAACATCTACTTCATTTCCAGACTTGCCGACAAACATTTTCAATGCATCGATTGAATACATATTGTCAAGGGGATCAGCAACAGGTAATCCTGAAGCTGCAACCAGCATATGAGCATCATAACCCTTTTCTCCTGCCTGGCTATATTCGATACGGAACACAGCGTCCGGGATATTTTCGTCCTTTGAACGATCAATATTATAGGGTTTTAATATAGCCACACCCCTGATCGGCCTTCTGTTCCAGAAGATCTGCAATGCCAGGCCTCCGTCTTCATTGTTTTCGGATTCCGCATCAGTAATATTCAGCTGAAACTCCCATGTCTCTCCTTCAAAATAAGGATTCTCCATTACAACCAGGTTCTTTACCCTGCCATCATCATCACTTGTATAGCTCAGTGACATTGGTTTATTAATACCATACCTGACAATACCTTTGATTATGCCTTCAACTATTTCTCCTCCTCCTTCACCTATACGGATGAAATGAGCAAGATGCAGGTAGATTAAATTCCCATTGATAGGCTCAACAGATTTTGTGCCTGTTTTTACAGTATTTTCGAAACTGATTGCCTCAGGGATATCAATGCTGAATTCCTCCGGAAGGATTGATTCTTCTTCCTGTCCGGGTCCGGTGAATTCTTCACATCCTGTAAAGAATATTGCTATAGCTACTGCTAAACTGACAAATAAGAATACTTTGTTTTTCATGATTTCCGTGTTTAAATGGTTATTTGATTATTCATTTTTAATCTTCTTTCATAACCATCACACGGAAACTATGAAATACCCTTATGCAGGAAGTAATTTTTTTGTCATCCTGAGCGTAGCGAAGGATCTTTGAAGTTAAGGATTTATAGTAAGTCAGATCCTTCACTTCGTTCAGGATGACAGGCTGTTCTAAAGCGTTCAGGAATACATATCAGTTGAAGTAGACAGTGTCGCGTACCACGGATGAAGCTGCAAAAAACCCAACTGCCCCGTTGTTCAGGTTAGTATGAAGGTTACCATGCATAACATCGAACCATCCACCTCTCCACTCGGTTTCAGAAAGAAGGCTCCGCAGGTATTTCTCGTGATCGGGTGACAGGGAATACCTGGTCCTTATTACACGGGCATCGGATGGGTAAGAAAGGACCTCTGCAGCGGGCTTGAAAAACTGGCTTACATCAATTGTCGAAAGGGTGAAAGAGTAAAAGACAGATTCCTGTTGCAGCCCTGACGTCTGTTCCTGCCATTCAACACGGTACTCAGTATACGATGGTGTGCTGCTCTCCCCCGGAAATATTCTGTAATACCCGGGATTGGATGGATCTTCGTAATAAATGAATTCCTGAAAAGGACTGACAGGAACCATATAAGCAGCAGCTGCAAATTCGTATTCGCCAACTGAGATATACAACCAGTATATCCTGTTTATTACTCCCTGAACAGTAGGTTCAGTAAGGTATAAGCCTGCCTCGTTCTGATCTTCGGTAAGGAAATGATAATCCTCACCATCAGTTATAACTACGGTTGCATTGGATACAGGCTGTGGAGCCCTGTTAGGATTACGTACGGGCAGGCTAAGCTTTACATAATTTAAGCCCGGTTTATTTGTTAGCATACCTTCCACTACCAGCCTGGGTGTTATTGGATCATCCAGTTTCCAGTTTATGGGTTTTTCGCATGCCCCTGCTATAAATATGATTAATATGGCAATAAAGTGCTTTTTCATTTTAAAATTTAAATTGATAGCTAATAGATGGTACTATCCCGTGCACATACATCATGGATGAGTGCAATTCAGGAGGTTCTGAACGCTCAGTTGGAACCTTCAGTGCCCCGCTGTCTTCAATTATCTTGTTGAAATTGATTGTGAATGGATTTTTCCGGCCATAAGTATTATATAAAGCTATTTTAAGTGAATGTTCATAGGATGCTCCCTGCCTGTTGAGTCTTATTTCTGTTGACAGGTCCAGCCTGTGGTAGTCGGGCAGCCTGTCATTGTTCCTGCTGTCATAGAAAGGTACCTGGTAACCCTTATAATAGTAAAAACCTGTGGGGGTGGTAACAGGATTACCGGAACAGTAAATCCAGTTTGCTGAAAACAACCATCCGGGAAGAATTCTCAGGTCGAGATGGAAATTGAAATTATGTGGTCTGTCGTACCGGGCAGGGAATGATTTATCATTATTAATATCGTTAATATCGAGTGAGGTCCTTGACCATGTGTAAGATATCCATCCTGTAGGATTGCCTGAACTTTTCCTGATCAGGGTTTCTACTCCCCACGCTCTACCCTTCCCATATCTGAGTTCCCCCTCCACATGAGGATTAAACAGCATGTAGGCATGGTCGACATAGCTTATATAATTATGGATAATTTTATTGTATAATTCTAAATCGAATGAATACTTGCTTTCAACTGGTCGAAAACTCATTCCAGCCGAAACCTGGTCGGATGTTGAGGGTTTAATATTAGGACCTGCTGGCAACCACACCTCAAGGCTGGTAAAGGGGCTTATTGAATTACTTATAAGGTGTTCAAACTGTGCATTATGAGAGAAAGACAGGCTCGCTGATATACTGCGGGTAATATTACAGGTTAGATTTAGGCGAGGTTCGATTACTGAATAAGTGTTATACTTCCTGGGGTCGTTGTAAATCAGGGTATCGACAGGCTGGTAGGAATCGTCATAAATATATTCCGTTGTCGGGCCATGGTTGTTCCATACCGTCCATCGGACACCGTAGTTTAATACAACACCGGTGAATATCTCATTTTCAAAGTCGAAATACAGAGCGTTCTCAAATGTATTTTTAGCGGGCACTCCTCTTGCAAGCGGGTCCGGGTTGCTACCACTGTAGAAATTACCGGGAGAATAACCGTGCATAGAAAAAGCAAGACCTGTTCTGTACGTATTACCCGGTGACAGGTAAAAAGAGAAATCAGATTTTAATGAAGCGATTGATATACCCGTATTCCATCTCTGGTTTTCTTCATAGGATATAAAGAGGTTATAGTCGTAATTACTGATTATAATACTAGTGTTTGAGAACAACCTGTCACCAAATACATGATTCCACCTTAAATTTCCCGCCAGGTTTTGCCAGACGATACCATTGGATCTCTGGTTATTATTCCGGTTCTTGAAATTATCAGAACCTGAATAAGCAGAAAAAAACAGCCTGTTTTTATTATTAAGCCTGAAATTGAATTTTAGATTAAAGTCAGTAAAATGCAGCAATTCAACACTTTCATTCTGGTTGCCCAGTAGCCATTTAAAATGAGACCTTCTTGCTGAAAGATAGAAAGTGCTTTTCTTTTTAAACAGGGGACCTTCCAGGTTGAGGCTTGTTACAACAGGGCTGGTATTGCCATGGAATGAAAGTTTGTTACTGTTTCCTTCTTTGAGTTTAATATCAATTACTGAGGAGATTCTACCTCCAAGTAAGGCAGGCATGTCGCCTTTGTATACTATAATACTGTTGAGCGATTCAACTGTAAAGACACTGAACAGGCCTAGCATATGCGCAGGATTATATACGGGAGCCTCATCAATCAGGATCATGTTCTGATCACCTGCACCTCCTCGGACATAGAAAATTGTTGATCCGTCTCCGTAGAAATTAATACCGGGCATCGTCTGCAATGATTTAATTACATCAGGCTGTCCAAGGAATCCCTGTATACGTGATACATCAGAAGGGTTGAGACTGAATTCACCAGTGCCGGCCTGGTATGATATAATATTATCTTTACCTGAAACAACAACTATTTCTTCAAGACTGGCAAGGCCCTGCTCAAGCTCAATTAACATGTATTTATCATTCTCCAGGAATATGCTGTATACAGACCGGGTGTATCCAAGAAAAGATGCCGTTAATTCATATTCCCCTTCATACAAGGTAAGTGAGAAGAAACCATAACCGTTGGTCATCGCACCGGCACCAGACGCCTTATCACTGATTGTCGCACCTATAAGGGCTTCTCCGGTCTCCGAATCCCTGATATATCCTGATAATGTATATCTGTTTTTCTTTATTGATTTCGTGTCAGGAATATCTGATTCTTCTGATTTCTTAAGTATGATGTGCTCCTCCATTATTGAATAAGTGATACCATACTTCCTGAAGTCGTCGAGTATATACCTTAGAGATTTGTTTTCATATTGAACACTTATGACCGTGTCGGCTGGGATACTAAGGGGGCTATAAGAAAATTCGTAGCCGGAGAAAATGCTAAGACAAGAGATAAGACTGTCAAGCCTCTGGTTTTTCAATGAAACAGATATTAATCTGTTTTCCTCCTGCGCAAGGAGAGAATTACAACAAAGCAGATAAATCAGAATATTAAAAGTTATTATCCTCTTCATTGTCATAGACCTAGTCTCAGAAAGACTTATTACCTTATTATTATTTCAGTTCCGCTCTTTTCAATATCCAGGTCAAGTGTTTCCTGTATGGTTCTCAGTACGTAATCAAGATCTTTATCACTGAACGTCACCGTAATTCTGTTGTCAAATATTTCCTGATCCTCAACATGTATGTTTACATTATACACTTTACGGAGTGTATTGGCCACCTGTCTGAATGTTGAGTTTTCAAAAACTATAATTCCTGTTTTATAAGAATTGAAATTAGGATCGTCATTCCTGGTTTTTGATAATGTGCCTTTCCCCGGGATAATGACAACTTTATCACCCTTTACCAGTTCGCCTGAAAGGTCTTTACCTGACTTATTGTAGATGCCAACCTTCCCTTCTGCAACGATCACGGTTACTCTGTTAATTTCGCCAGCGGCCTCAATATTAAATGATGTACCAAGGACCTTTACAAATATTCCTGCCGCTTCGACTGAAAATGGTTTTAGAGGATCGTTCACTACGTCAAAGAATCCTTCACCCTCCAGCTTAATCCTGCGATTGTCATTCTTAAACTTTTTAGGAAACGTTAATTCAGAGCCTGCATTGAGTGTAACCAGCGAACCGTCGGGCAGACTTATTTCACTGGCTTGCTCTGTTGCTGCTATCTTTTCGAAATGCGAGTTACGGTAAATAAGAATACCTGAATATCCCAGAATAAGACCGGTAAAAATTGCTGCTGCCAGCCTGGTTAAAAGCTTAAGGGTGTTTAATCTTCGGACAGGTTTTTCAATGCCTGCATCCTGGCTGAACTTTTCCCACTCTTTATCAATATCAATTTTTTCAGGATATTTAATATTCCCGGATTTTTGCCATAGCTTTTTGTACTGGCGGAATATTTTCCTGTTGGTCTCATTTTCACTTATCCAAAGGTCAAGAGCACGGTTTTCATCAGCCGAAGCCTCGCCTGCAAGGTGTCGTGCTATGAGATCCAGCGGGATATTATATCGGGAATTATTATCCATATTTTATTTATTTCTTCTCATATATAACACACATTTTCACCGGATGACCCTGATACATATTCATAATATTTGTGAAATTATCAATATTATAATTATTGTCAGTAGATCTTTTAAGCCTTCCCTCAGAATTCTCAGAGCTTTCGACATCTGTGCCTCCACAGTTTTTACTGACAGATTCAGCATATCTGCTATCTCTGAATATTTCTTATTCTCGAACCGGCTTAGTTTGAATACCTCAGCGCAACGGTCGGGTAATTTCGATATTGCCTCCGCGATGCGTGATTCTGTCTCCTGTATTTCAAGATAATCATTATCGCCCGATTCAAGTAAAAAGTTCACATCGATATTTGCTATGTCCTCCGGGAGGAACCTTCCTTTATCCCTTAAGAAATTAAGACTTCTGTTATGTACTGCAGTGTAGAGATATGACCTGAGGGGACGATCAAGACTTATTGACTCGCGTTTTTCCCAGATATTCACAAATACCTGATGCACTATTTCTTTTGCAGAGTCATGGTCGTTAACCAGTTTGACTGAATAGTAGGTAAGTGCGACAAAATATTCCCTGAACACACTTTCAAAGAATTTTTTGTCGGCTAAAGATTGTTTTATGCCGGTGTGATTCTTCAAATCCTGTTTCTAGGGATTAAAAATAGTTATTTAGATGGTATTTAATAAAGTGTGAGAAGATTAATTAATAATAATCATTCTTCCACCGCCACTACCACCAAACCGAGGATTGACTACATTATTATAAATCGAACCGAATGTATATGAAAATCCGAAATGCAGGAAATAATCATAATTTGTTTCAAGCTCTTTACGCCTTAAGAGGATCTCTTCCGAAGTGGCACCACCTTTCACCAGAGATACCTGGTTGTGGATAAAAGAAAAGTTGCCTCCGAGATTTATGCTAAGTCCTTTAGCGACTCTCCAATTTAAAGAACCGTATAAGGACAACATGTTTTCGGAGAAATCCCTCAGATAATTTGACCAGGATAGTGAGATATCAATGCTTCCCCATTTCTGAATTACTTCGAATGCGCCTCTCAGGGAGTGAGCGAAAAGGGTTTCCCGGGTTCTGTTATATATTGTTGTATCAGTATAATCGTTATACATATATCCCACTGAGTAAAGTAACCTTAACTGCCTTCTTGTTGATTCAGAATAAGGATAAATATCAAACTCAACTCCGGGCATGAATGTTACCTTTAAGTCAAAATTACTGTAGGTAGATGAAGAA
>WOR8_10006744_pt1 | contig 10990 bp, 9 predicted proteins | sample DeeMarSeWOR38_10_FD_19890 | JGI IMG/M metagenome (IMG submission 19890)
GTATGATCTCGCGCCGCATCTGGACGCGCAATTTGGCGTCCAGGTTGCTCAACGGCTCATCCATCAGGTACAGGCGCGGATTGCGGACGATGGCACGTCCCAAGGCGACGCGCTGCCGCTCGCCACCAGATAATTGACGGGGCCAGCGATCGAGGAGATGCTCAATGTCCAACATAGTAGCCACTTCCGTTACCCGCTTTTTGATCTCATCCTTGGGCCGCTTTCGCAGGCGCAGCGTGTAGCCAATGTTATCAAAGACCTTATAATGGGGGTAAAGCGCGTAGTTCTGAAAGACCATGGCGATATCGCGGTGGCGGGGCGCGACGTCGTTGACCAGTTCCCCGTCTATGAAAATCTCTCCAGAGGTGACCGTCTCCAGCCCGCCGATCATGCGCAGGGTGGTCGTCTTGCCGCAGCCTGAAGGCCCGACAAACACCATAAACTCCCCATCGTTGATCTCGACGTTCACGTGATCTACCGCCAGCGCAGAGCCAAAATGCTTTACCAAATCCCTGCAAACGACGACGCTCATCGATTAACATCTCCTCCGCTGCTTCACTTTTCTGAGATAGCCATCATACCTCTGGTCAGATTGCTCTGAACCATCATGAACAGCGCAACCACTACCACCGTCGCCAGCAAGGAACCGGTCATCAGGTGATGCCACTGTATTTGGAAACGAGAGATGAAGCGGAATAAGCCAACCGTCAGCGGCATAAACTCGTCATTGCTGATGAAGGTCAGGGAAAAGAGAAACTCATTCCAGCCGTCCATAAAGGCAAATATGGCTACTGCGATCAACCCTGGTCGAGAGAGGGGCAGCGTCATGCGGATCATAGCTCCTAACCGGGAATTGCCGTCCATCATGGCTGCCTCCTCAATTTCGGGTGGGATGGCTGAGAAATAACCGGTGAGAAGCCAGACACAGAAGGCCATGGTGAATGATGCAGCAGCTACGGCCACCACGGCCAGGTTGTTCACTAACCCGAATGTAGCCACCAACCGGAACAAGCCTAGTATGACCACGACGGCTGGGAACATCTGGGTGACCAACAAAAACAACATATAAGGCTGACGGCCGGCGTAGCGGAAACGGGCCAGCGAATAGGCGGCGGGTACACCCAACACCATGATGAGGAGTACCTCCCCCAATCCGAGGAGAAAGCTGTTACGGAAATGTGTAGCCAGGGGTATGATCTCCCACACTTCGCGGTAGTTCTCCAGCGTGGGCTGGTGCGGGATAAAGGTGGGGGGAATCTGGCTGACCTCCTGAAGCGTCTTGAACGAAGTGGATACCATGACGATGAAGGGGAAGACCAAGATGAAGAGCATCGGGACGGCAAAGAACAAAATGGAAAGCCACTTGAGCCAGTTCGTCCTTTCCATCGTCACATCTCCTCGCTGTATAGCACCCGGGTGTAGATAATGCTGAACACAATCAGAACGACGAAGGTGGCGAAAGCCAGGGCAAAGCCCTTGCCAAAAGACAGCATCTTGAAGGCCAACTTATACAGATAGGTAACTGAAATATCAGTGCGGAAGAAAGGGTTGCCCTGCGTCATGGTCCAGATGATGTTGAAAGAGCGGAAGGCCCAAATCACGGACAGGAGAACCACGATCATCGTAATCTTCTTCATTTGTGGGATCGTCATATCCCAGAATTCGTGCCAGGCATTGGCGCCATCCATCTTGGCCGCGTCGTAGATATGGGGCGGGATGGACTGCAAGCCAGCCAGGAACATGATTGTCATAAACGGAATGGAGGACCACACTTCCACGAATACGACACAGGCAAAGGCCAATTTCGCATCGCTAAGCCAGTCAATTTGCTGGTTAATGATGCCCAGCGTGCTCAAGAGATGGTTCAAGGCTCCCAACTGGCCGTGGAAGATCCAGCGCCAGGTCATAGCCGAGATGGCCAGGGGTGCGGCCCACGGCAAGAGCAACAGAGACCGGAAGGCGAACACGCCGGGAAATTTCTGGTTGAGGACAAGGGCCATAGGAAAGGAAAGAAGCACAGTCAAAATCACGGATCCAAACACAAAGATAAGGGTCTGGTTGACGATGCCGGACATGTAGGAGTCGTCGATAAGATCCTGGAAGTTGGCAAGGGTGCCGAAGTGGGTGACACGGCCAACGGCATCGGTTTCAGAAAAGGCTCCGATGATGGTGTTGGCCAATGGATAAAGCACCAGCGCGAAAAAGACCAGAACGCTGGGCACCAGGAGCAGATAAGCGAATTTGTTATCGCTTACCTCCCTGGAGACCCGCTGCCAAAGAGGTGGGGCCGTCTCTTTTGGTTGGGCAGTAGTAACTGCTTTGGAGCCAACAGCCATAAGCGATTGCACCCCTTCAACGAGTTGTGAGCGCGGGAGATGGTCCCCCGCGCTCACAAGGACCATCACATTCGGAAAGTAACTATCTATAGACCGTTTGTCTTGTCAGCGAACTCCGCCGCCTGCACCATAGCCTCTTCAGCGGTGATCTCACCGGCCAGGGCGCGGCCAACCAGGGTCTCGGCCTCTGTGCCCGTCTGGTAGAAGGTCGCCGGCCAGGGCGTCGCGTAGACATTGTGGGCGGTTTCCAATGACTGGACGAAGAACTTCTCAACGTCGCTGACGGCATACGCCGGATCGGCACCCACGTCAATACGCTCGGGAATGACGCCCCGCTGCTTGGCAAAGGCCAGCCGGTTCTCAGCGCTGAACATAAACATCAGCAACTCGGCCGCTGCCTCGGGGTGCTTGGTCTGCTTGAACATAATGACGCTGTCGGGCCAGAATCCAGTGGCCGGCGTCAGCCCCTCCTCAGATACCGGCGGCATCTCGATGCCATACGGCATATCCGGGGCGTTGTTCGCGATCAGGGTCGGGAACCAAGAGCCAGTTTGCAGCATGGCCAGCTTGCCAGCGTAGAAGAGGGGCTGAAGCTCCTCGTCGCGACCGGCTGTCGCGAAATCGGTGTTGGTGATCTGGTACTCCTGCACCAGATCCACCAGGTATTGTGTAGCCTGGATAGCTTCGGGCGTGTTATAGCGGCTGTGCCCATCCTCGGTCCAGATACTCAGATCGGCATCGGCGCCATTTACGCCGAACCAGGCGTACCACCAGTAGTCCATGTCATCGGACTTGCGGGAGAAGGTCAGGCCAGTGCCGATCATATCCGGCGGGCTGTGCAGCGCCTGCCCAGCAGCGATGACATCCTCCCAGGTCTTGGGTGCCGCGAGACCCGCTTCCTCAAACAGGTCTTTCCGGTAATACATGGCTCGTGGGTCGAGGAAGTAGGGCATGCCCATCAATTGACCGTCTTTGTTCGTAAAAGCTTTCAGGCCCGAGGGCACGAAGTTTGCCAGGAATTCTTCGGGTAGGAGATCACCCAGCGGCATGACCTCGTCGATGCCTTCCCACTCACCCTGCCACTGGGCACTGACATTGGACAGATCGGGTGGCTGTCCACCACTGATCTGGGTGACCAACACTTCATGGCCTTGGCCCCAGCTCACTACATCAAGCGTGGCCTCGATCCCGTCCTGGCTCGCATTAAAGGCGTCAACCACCGCCTGGGTGTCGGGCTTCATGTTCTCGTCGTAGTCCATCACCATCAGGCGAATGCTGACCTTCTCGGCTGGGGGTGCTTCCGCAGCGGGGGCCTCGGTGGCGGCCGGTGCCTCAGTGGCCTGGGGAGCCTGGGTGGCAGGCGCAGCGCATTGGGCAGCCACCAGCCCTAGCCCGGTCAGGGCGGTCAGGCGCAGCATCTCGCGCCGACTCATCTTGGACGATCGTCCGGATTGGCTCTCAGACATCTTTACCTTTCCTCCTTCTCTGGAATAGGGACCAGCTTTTGAGCTTGTACTCCCTCAGGGTAATTGGGAGTCCGAGCTTGTGTCAAATGAGACCAAAGAATGTGACGTGGTTTTGACGGCATCACCTCCTTCGCAGGGGGCAAGCTCTCGGGAAGTATGTTTGTGGGAAAAGGGTCGGGACACTCACCGAGAAACCGCGGGGCACTCAACCCCATTATAGCCGCTCAACCCAGGCTAGTCAACAAGGCTTCGGCATTCTGGCAGATGATATCTTCGGCGTGCTCAACAAAATATGCGCCGGAGGCCACATCTGTCGCATAGCCTCCTTCAGCACTGGCCCTGGCTGTTGGGATATAGCCATGATAGCCGTTGGCCAAGCCGATAACGTGAATTCGCAGGGAGGGGGACAGGGCCTTCATGCTCTTCCCAACTTCGGTAAAGAGTTCTCCAGGGACCGTAAAAAAGGCACTTCTCCCCAGCCTGATGCCTACCACCTCAAATTCGACCCCAGGCTCGGTCCGGCTTGCGTGTTGCAGGATGTTCTCGGCCTTAATCTCATCAGAGATGCCATCTCTCAGAGTCACGGTTTCCCCTGTGGCCTGGCGGGCCACCTCCCTGGCCCACTCTAATGTCTCTGGGGCGACCGTCCGGTAAGGCAGCAGGAAGACGCGTCGGGCAGCGCGAACGACCGGCTCCGACTGGACTTCCATCTCACGGCAGATTTCCAGCACCGCCCCGCCCAGCGCTTTGCCGCGCCTTTCGACCCCCTGGAAATCGCGCCCCTCAAAGCCTTCGATGTCGACGCTCCCCTGGGCGCCGTTGGTGAAGAGGGCTACGCCGCCCAGCTCTCGCTCAATAAGATCCGCCGCATAGCCTGGAAAGTCCGCGGTGATGGTGAAATTGTCTCCGGGCATAGAGTTGGGATGACAGGCATAGTTGAAGATGACGGCGATCGTCTGACCAGTCGTGGAAACAACCTTGACTACGCCAAGGTCGGGATCCCCCTCTTCGGCTGGCCCCACAATTTCTTCCGGAGAGTATTCCTCCCAGTTCATGACGATACTGCCGTCCCGCGTGAGGAGGCGGCGATATTCGCTGACGGTGGACTCCTCCCCGAGGCCACCACCCAGCAAAGCTGGCTCCCCACGGTCAGCGGCTTCACGGCTCACTGCGACGAACTTGGACAGAAGAAGATCGAGGTAATTCCTATCTACGTGATCTGCTTCGAAGATCCCCAGCGTAGCCGGGCCAGAGTGGTTGTGGGCGCAAGCGATCACCACGTTAGCAGAGGTTGTTCCCAGGGCCTGCGCTATCCCTTCGCGCACTTGCTGAGAGTACTCGGTGGTCAGTCCAATCAGGTCACAGGTAACCAGGCAAATCTTGTTCGTTGCCCCTTCCACTCTCACCGGGTGCTCCAGCACCAGGGCGCGGGCATACAGCGGGTCGTGGATGGCGTTAGAAGGCTCAGCTCTTGGAATGCCCTCCAACCAACAGCCCACTTGCGGGGTGATGTCTATCTTGGCCGCACCAGCTCTGAACACGGCAAGTACCTCGATCAGATCCTCAACTCACATCGACGACGATGTTGTCAGCCACAGCTCCCACCATGATGTATGCGCCTGGCGCGGTTTGGAGGATAGAGCCGGGCACAAAGGTGTTAACCGGGCCATGGGCTGCCAGGCGCGCGATGAACCGCTGCCAGGTGATGTCTGGCGTAACACTACTTCCATACGGAAGCCAGAAGCTGCGATACCTGGCTGCCATAACTTCCCCCGGCCCGATGGTGGCCGCCTTAGGTGGCACCAATGACCAATCCCCGCCAAAGGAGTGTAGGGCATTCTGCATGATGGTCATCGGATTCAGGGTCACCACACGCGACGTGGCACGCATATAGGCATCAAGATCCTGGCCAAACTCGTGGCCCAGGTGCGACTCCCAGAAGGCGATGTGACCGCACCAGCCGATGCCGCCGTAGCACACATCCACGCCTCCAACTTCTTGCATCATATCAAAATAGTGATCAAGGACATCCGATGTGGGAAAGTGAATTTGCTCCAGAGGGGGGCGCAGGCCCTCATCAATCAAATTGAAGAACTTGTCGAACATGGCCTTCTGAAAGGAGCCAGGCCAATCTGCTGGCGCTGTGTTTCCATGCTCATCGGCGTACTCATCCATATTGAAGGTATGTACGTGATGCATAGGTATGCGGAACTTGTTGATCATGCGGGCGGCAATCGGATATTGTTCCACCGGCCCAACCGGCAGGATGCACACAAAGTCACGGCCCTCATCCAGGGCTTGTTTGATCTGTTGAACCAAGTCGGTGGCAAAGGCGGCGAACAGTTCCGGGTGTTCGTCAATCACCTGGATCTTAAAGTCAGGGTTGGGATGTTTTGTGATCTCGTCCCGCGTGATACGCCGCACCCGCTCACAAGCCTCTTTGTCCTGAAAGTCAATGAACTCCGCCAAAGCATACGTGAATGTCACAGGGCGCCTCCTCCCTCTTCGTGAACCCTCAACAGCAGATCTTCCATCTGCCGAGGATGTTCAAATATGAAATCAGGCTGGTATCTGAGCAAGGGCGCAGGATCTCTTACGCCCCACAGAGGCACGCCTAGCAGCGTTCCAGCCTTGTGACCCGCTTCCATGTCGAAGCGCGTATCGCCGATCATAATCGCCTGACCAGGTAGACAGTCAAGCGCATCCAACGCCAGACGCACCGGCGCTGGATGTGGCTTGGCAAAGGGTGCATCATCCGCAGATATCCATACGCCGATCAGAGCGTCGATCGCGACGTGCCGGCGGGTGGCAGCAAGCTCGGCCTTATTCTGCCCGGTGACCACTCCCATCCCAAGCTTCGACTGAGACAAGCTGTGCAGGGTCTCTAAGATGCCAGGGAAGAGACGAGCATCTTGAAGCAGTTCCTTTTGGTAAGCCAGCCATACATCCAGCAATTCTTCCACCCGGTCCGGCGCGAGTTGCTCCAAGACTTCACGGCTGGGTATGCCTATGTACGCGGATACCTCCTCGTCATCCATGTCGAATCCCAGATCAGCATGGAACAAGCGGCTCATGGCGAGAATATCCCGGTGTTCACTATCCAACAAGGTTCCGTCCAGGTCAAATAGCACAGCTTGCAAAGGGCCGCGATCAGGGCTCATCGTTGGTCTCCAGGCGTTGCTCAGCCATCAATAGCGGCCAATATCCTCAGCCAGCGGTACCAGCAATTCCAATTTCCAGGGATCCACTTTGGGAGGTACGGAACAGGCTGTGCTCAGAATATAGCCCCCGCCTGGCATGCCCACTTGTATCCGCTCTGTGGCGTGCTGGATCACGTCATCTTCGGCCTCAAAGGCCAGGATTTCCACCCCATTCATATTGCCTTTGAGAAAGACTTTTTCCCCTATGAGTGACTTCGCTTCAGCCAGTGTCGTGTTGCCGAGTGGGGGCGGGTCAAGGGTGTCTACACCCATCGTACCCGTCTCAACCAACAACTCCAAGCGGTCGCCGAGGGCGCCACAAGTATGTGTGTATACAATCCCACCAACCGACTTGATAGCCTCAGCCACGCGCCGCTCATAGGGCAGCACAAAGTCCCGATACATCTTAGGTGAAATGAAGCCGCCGCCGGCAAAAGCCGAGGAAATCAGAACGGCATCGGCGCCGTATGTGACCTGCGCCACCGCCCAGGTGATTGAGGCCTGTGCCAGGCGATCCAGCAGCGCCTGAGCTTTTGTCCTGTCTTTGATCAGCCCCATCAAGGCCTCCTGGTAGCCGAACAACTCCAGGTAATGAGTGAAAGGTGAAAAGACTTCGCCGTGGACCGAAACCTCATCGCCGACCATACCTTTTACCAGATCGAAGGTGCGGAAGAAGTAGGGAGGCACCTCGGTCATCGGGCCGCTATCCGGCTTGTCGGTTACCCGGGGCACGTGATACGTATTCCAAACATACCCGGCAAGATCGTCAATGTGCTCAAGATGGGCGGGATCTATGGTTTCAAAGTCAGCCCGTCTCGCCATTGAACCGTCAGAATGATAATGCTGCGGATTATCATCCCAGGGTATCAGCGTGACGTCGCCATTGGCCCAGGTCAGTTCTTCGCCCTCAGCGGTCTCTCTAATGGACCTCACTTCTCCTAATAAGCCCTCGGGGCGTCCAGGAAGATTGATGAGGATGCCATCAAAGCGGTAACGCTTCTGGAGCTGTACCAAGGCCTCAGCGAAGCCCTGGCTGGTGAACCAGATCTCGTGCGGAGCCAGCTGGCTGTTCAAGAAATAGTGCCCCAGCGCGAGCTGGCACATCACCGGCACCCGATCTGGTATCTCGTGGCGCATAGCCAGGGCTATGCGTTCGCGTCCATTCATTCTCTTTCTCCCAACCTAATACCGTACCCAAGAACTGATCAATAACTCTTGGGCTGCGGGTAAGTACAAGCCAATCAGTGGTATATCACGGCAAAGCTTTGAGAATCCGAGTTTGAACCTCCTGTGTAAAGCGGTTGAGATATGCTTGAACATAGCTTTGGATGTCTTGGGATGGATCCTGAATGAGAGGTGTGAGATCCATAGCGTAGATCAAACCCGTGGCCACGTCCGTGCCGTGGGAAGCGAAATACGTTGCATTTGCGCGTCGCCGGCCCATGGTGGCCAGGTCATATCGCTTGCCACCTGAGACTTGAGAGTCGAAGACTCCCAGTAGCGCTGCCTGGAGATTCTGGTGGCCCGAACAATCGAAGGCGATTTTGTCCTCGTCTACCATCCAGTCTAGGTCGCGCCAGACTTCGCAGCCATACAGGCTTCGCGGACGGTCTTGCTCGGGGAAAGTCCGGATCGCCTGTATGACCCTGAGTGTGACAGCAACGTGAGTATCGTGCTTGTCAGCGAGATTATGCGTGTAGACTACCTCAGGCTGAGCCATCTTGAGCAACAAGGTGATATCTTCCAGGGGGTCTTTGTTGGAGCCGTCCTTGACAGCCGAGCTGGGGTAATCGAGCAAGGCCTGTGCCGCATACTCGCCCAGGACTGCAGCCTTCCTCTGCTCCTTGATGCGTACCGCACGCATGGCTTCGTCGGTATAATCCTTATAGAGATCATCTCGAGGCGATCCGGCACCATTGGTGACTACCACACCGGTGAACCACCTGTCTTCCCGCTGGAAGCATTTAAGAATACCATCAAATGCCATAATCTCCAGGTCATCCTGATGTGCGCCAACTGCCATGTGGGTGGTCCGCGCCAGAGCGCGCTCGGCAGGCAGGCCATCGGGAACAAACAGCTGCGCGGTATCCAGTTTGAGCATGGTCCTCACCCTTTATCACCTGTCAAGTGCCGGAAGACTGGCAGCCGCAATGGACTGGCCCACTCGGCGGCTCTTCTCATCCGGAAGCTGGATGGTAACTCGATCAGCAAGCTCCGGGAACTCCGCGGCGAGTACTTGGTTGGCAGCAGTTAGAATGAGCGTCCCACCTGTGCCAGAGGTACAGCGCCCCAGAATCAGGACGTGCCTCAGGTCATCATAGAAGTCAGCATAGTGGGCGATACCGTATCCCATGTAGAAGCCCATACTCCGCCAGATGCTTGCGGCGCCTTCGTGGCCTGCTTCGAGTTTCTCCTGAACGAATTTGAGTTTCTCGGCATCCGTGATATCTTCTGGGATCTGGATATCCGCTCTCGGGGCAAGCCGGAAGACACATTGCTGGGAGAAGTAAAGCGCACCAACGCCTCTGTCTCCCGACCATTCTTCTCTGGGAGCGTTGGGGCTGTAGTCGACGGGGGCGAAAGCCAACTCGTTGAGCCAGCCGGTGATATTGCCCGTGCCTGTGACATAACCCCCGGCCTCACTCGACCCAAGCGCTATGCCCAACACACCATTGTCTTCCAGCGACATAGAACCGGCGAGGGCTGTTACCTCCCCATCGTTCACAATCTCAAGCGGCACCCCCAGTTCGTCACGGATGCGCAGGAACATATTCCTGGCCTCGTCAAACCGGTCTCTGGGCACGCCTCGAAAAAGAGAGGCAATCATTACGCGATTGTTAATGTAGACACCAGCCGAGCTGCCGCCGATGGCATCAACTTCGGGCATCTTCCCCGCAGCCTCTCTCAGGGCTGCCATAATATGCTTGTAGTGATAGTTAGGGTCACTTTGGTGGCGAGGCTCCCACACAACCTCTTTGCTGAAGATGGCCTCACCGTCAACGACCGCCGAGACTTTAAGATCCGAGGCACCCAAGTCGAAGCCAATACGACACCCATCCAGATGACGACCCAGCGCTCGCTCGCGCTCGCGCTCGGCGGGGACTTCTGAAGGGGCACATACTTCGACGGTGAACCTTCTCTCGTAGACATCTTCTCCCATGAAGTGATAATCGAACGCGCGCGGGCCGTCCGGGGAGTAGCACTCCCTGACGTAGTCCCCGATGCGCTGAGGACCTCCGACATAAACCCTCCAAGCACCTCGCTGCCAGAGAAGGAATTTGACAACTCTCTCGGCGTACATCAGATTTGCGTCAGACCGCGCATGGTTATCTGGGAATACCCGTGTCTCGAAGCGCGACATGGATCCATCCGCCCGCTCTAATCCGAGCACCAGGGGTACACCATCCCCTGAAGCAGCAACTTCTCTCTGAAATTCGCGGTTGGCTAATACTGCGGGGCGAAATGCCTCATCAAGTGGTGGCGCGAAGCTTGGCTCTACCAGTCGGAAAGGTTCGGTCATGCTGTTCCCCTATCCAGTGTGATACTCTATACCCCCTCACCATCAAACCGCACTTCACGGGTATCCCGCTCCACGCCTGTGGGCACGCTTAGCGGGGCGTACAGCTCTGGGCGACGAGTCTTCATCCATCGCTTGCCGGTACTGACATCTAACAACGTGGCATCCAAGTCGGCCACGACCATGTCATCGCCAGCCTTACAAGTCTCGACCAGGATACGTCCGTACGGGTCAATGATCATGGCGTTGCCGGTGCGGATCTCATCGTCATCAACGCCCACTCCGTTGCTGAAGACCAGAAATACCCCGTTGTCATGAGCGCGGGTCGGCAGCCAGCGCATCAGCCACCCTCTGCCTTTGGGGCCACGCAATTCCGCTTCGATGGCACCCGGGTTGTTATAGCGATCCTCCCACAAAGCGCGATCAACCAGGCCCATGGTGTGCGGATCTGGGGACCTGCAACCTCCAGTT
>WOR8_10007146_pt1 | contig 10990 bp, 10 predicted proteins | sample DeeMarSeWOR38_10_FD_19890 | JGI IMG/M metagenome (IMG submission 19890)
ACTGAATTGTCATGATAAAATTTCATGAGATCCAACCCGGAGCCCAGTTTATTCTTCCTGGCATATAAAGTGGTACAGGGGCAAATAATTTCGACAAACGAAAAACCCTTTTTCTGCAGGGCTTCGGCCATGGAGTTGGTCAGCCTGCGTACATGCAGGGCCGTCCAGCGAGCCACGTAAACTGCTCCACAGGCAGCTGCCAGTGCCGGCAGATTAAACGGATGCTCATAATTTCCGTAAGGGGTAGTCGTGGCAATTGCAGTTGGCGGGGTGGTAGGGGCCACCTGTCCCCCGGTCATGGCATAGATAAAATTATTGATACAAAGCACTGTGATATCCAGGTTGCGCCGGGCGGTATGAATCAGATGATTTCCGCCGATGGATGAGAGATCGCCGTCACCGCTGAAAACAACCACTTTGAAGGAGTCCTGACGGATATAGCCGGCAATTCTCCCGCTGCAACCAATTCCGGAAACCACGCAAATATCTTCCCGGGCCAGGGTTGTTTTCTTGATTGCCTCGATAAAGCAGGTCACCGCTGTTCCAATTCCACAGGTAGAACACCAGATATGAGGCATTCGATCCATCCGCAGCCATTTTTCAAGGGGATGTTCTCCTTCAGTATCCGGTTTTTTTCTGGTTTTTGGTTTTTTCTGAATCTCTTCAACTTCAGCTGCTTTCATTTATATGCCTCCTTGATTGCCTGGTAAATAGTTTCGGGTTTATGAACGGTACCACCGCCATGGGGAACCAGAATGGTTTTGCATTGCCCCGCGGCACAGCGTTCCACTTCCAGGACCATTTGTCCGTAATTCATTTCCGGCACAACGAATGCTTTTACCTTTTTTGCCAATTCTCGAATACGTTTTTCGGGAAAGGGCCATACTGTAATAAGACGCATTCTGCCAATATTTTTCATACCGGCCTCCTCTGCCAATTGGATACCGCGCAGGGCGACACGGGAAGTAATTCCATAGGAGATAACCACGACTTCTGCTTTATCCATATTTTCTTCTTCAATCATATAAATATCATCGGCATACTTATCGATTTTTTCGATCAGACGATGGACACATTTTTCCTGCATTTCCCAGGTCATATCCGGGTAACCCCGTTCATCATGGGTAAGTCCGGTGACGTGGAAGAAATGTCCATCCCCGGCTTTTGCCATATCGGGAATCAGATCTTCACCATACGCATAGGGCAAATATTCTCCTGGTTTTTTCTTGGTATAGCGCCTTTCGGTCAGATCAATTTTATTAGCCTCCGGAATGACTACTTTTTCAGTCATATGGCCGACGCATTCGTCCATCATAAAGAGAACCGGAACGCGATATTTCTCGGAAAAATTAAAAGCGGTAATTGTCAGGTCAAAACACTCCTGGGGTGAATTGGGGCTCAGTGCTATCAGTCTGTAATCCCCATGGGAACCCCAGCGTGCCTGCATCATATCTGCCTGACCGGGCAGAGTTGGTAATCCAGTTGAGGGTCCGCCCCGTTGCACGTTTACTACCACGCAGGGTGTCTCGAGCATGGCTCCCAGTCCGATATTCTCCATCATTAGGGAAAATCCGGGTCCGGAGGTAACGGTCATCGATTTGACACCTGCCCAGGATCCTCCTAAAATTGCAGCCATGGAAGCCAATTCATCCTCCATCTGAATAAACATTCCCCCCATGAAGGGAAAGCGCTCTGAAACTCTCTCCGCCACCTCCGTTGAAGGTGTTATGGGATAGCCTGCAAAAAAACGGCATCCGGCGGCCAGTCCACCCTCGGCACAGGCTTTATCACCATCCAGATAATGAATACCGGTTAATACCCCAGCAGGATCAGCTTTCATGAGTGGGCTCCTTTTGATTTTTTAACACACAAAAAATAGCGAATTCCGGGCATAACATTTCACACAGTTGGCAATGGACGCAAATGGCGCCATTCTTTACGATGGGTGGATGATACCCCTTTGAGTTGAATTCGTGGGAAAGTTCCAGAACGTCTTTGGGGCAATACTCCACGCAAAACGCACAACCTTTACAACGTTCGCGCAGAATATGGAGCTCACCTTCTGGAATTTTAATGCGGTCTGCATCTAATGGTTTACGCCAGTATTTCATGATTTCCCTCAATGCACTATTCAGTTAATTCCTTAATTTTATTTATATTAACTAACAGTTTATGCGCAAAGGAAATGTATCACAAAATGCAAAAAATAAAGCACCCATTCTCGCATACTACACCGGCGTCATCGGGAAAAATCAGGAGTATGAGTTTGAGTAAATACTCCGCATGAGGTGGAATTCCTTCTCCTTATTTCTAATGTCGCTTATCCTAAATATCAAAACCGTTCAGTGGAAATAAGTCGATTTTGTTTCATTACTTTTTATTTTTCCTAACAAAACTTAACATTTGCAATAATAATTGTCAATAAGTTAGTTTTTTTTAAGCCCTTAAGTGTAATAAAATTCATTATAAGGATGTCTTTGTGATCCCCTAAAATGGAATTCAGAAATTTATCCCCACGATATGTCTTGACGTATTAGTATAATTAAAATCAGCTTCATTTATATGATATAAATTTCATTTGTCATGAATATTTATTTGCTATTTTGTCAAAATTTATTATATTGATGCATACCATAAGGCTAAAATTGATCGAATTTCACTTGCACGAATTCATGTTTTTGGCTTGATAACGACTTCTACGCTTTTCTGAATCTTTACCTATTTTTCATCGATTTCTTTCAGATTTATCATTATATAGATACCACCTAAACGTAACCTTTCAAAGGAAGGGGGACTTATGGAAAAATACCCCAAAGAAATTAAACTGAAAAGTGGAGAGCAGATCACACTGCGACTCTTTTCAATTGATGACCTTGAGTTACTGGTAGACTTTTATGCCTCTTTACCTGAAAAAGATCGCATGTTTTTGCGCATCGATGTTCTGAAGCGGGAAAATATTGTCGCGCGCTATGGCAATCCGAACTACGATCATATTTATCCGGTTATCGCTCTGCACAAGAACAAGATTATCGGTGAAGGAACTTTATTCCGGGCCGAATTTGGCTGGATGCGTAACCTGGGCGAACTACGATGCGTGGTTTCCGATACCTACCGCAGAAAAGGCTTATGTACGATTCTGGTTCGCGAATTATTTTTACATGCAGTCTCTACCGATCTGTATAAAATCCAGGCAGCGGTGATGGAAGATCAGATTTCGGCAATTGCCGCTTTCAAACGTATGGGATTTAAACAGGAAGCTCTTCTTAAAAAACATGTCACCGATGTGCACGGAAAAAGGCACAATCTGGTCATTCTCAATCTGGATATTGAAGAACTCTGGTATATAATGGAAGATTTTAATCAGGGAAGATCTTATGTTGTCTAGGACCGGATCAGTAACTGCGATAAAACAGGAGGTTTGACTCATGTATGATGATATCAGAAAACCGACTTTGCTCAAGGACGTACCCTTACTGTTAATTCGGGGGCTTTCCCCGGTTTATTATTATTGTCGTTATTCCAATCACCAAAATTCCCCTGAAACGGAGCAAATTTTTCTAACTCATCTCAATTATTGCGCTTCGCTGATCAGAGTGATGGGAGAAGAGTTAAAAAATCAGGATTTGTGTAGTCTGACCACCCGCATGAGGATGTTGGAAAATATTCCCCAGAATAATCGGCTTCCGGAACTAGGTGATCTGACTCAGAGTCTCACCCAGTTAATTTCGGGAATTCGACCCGAGGTCGAAAGGATTTTTAAAGAGCACAAAACAAATTTTATCACCAGATATAACGAAAGTGTAAGAAAGCTAAGTTTGCTGGTGGTAGATAATAACAACGAACCGGAGAGAGTAACCAAACTGGAATCGACTTTAAAGAATTTCTGTTATTATGAAGTTGATAAATCATCCATACAGGCCTATAATTATCCGGATAAGCTGGTAAAAAGTGATTTTATTTTCTTTGCTTCAACCCATCCGGCCAATATTCATTCTGACATAAAGTCACTCAAGACCTATCACAAGCCCGGTTTAGCTATTGCCTATATTGAAAAAGATGGGGTCGTGGATCGTCAGGCCATAAGACATGGTGCGCAGCTTCAAAAATCCGGCTTTCCGGTTCTTTACAAAGTGTTTACACCGATCCGGCTGTTTACCAGTGTTGACAAGTTGTACATGAAATTTCATCTCAACAACTGAGAGGAGTAGGCCTCGATATCCCGTCTGATATAATTCGATTGAAAAATATGGCAAAGAAAATTTTGGGTTTGCCTTTTCCAAGAACCATGGCTTAAAAATAAATCATGGCGATGCGAGTTGGTAATCGAAACAGTCAATTGTTTTGGGAATTCCGGAAAATTTACAGATGAGTTATTATCTTAAAGTTAACTTTTTTCAGGTATATGCGTATCATGAAAAGTTATCAAAATTTTGAGGTACTATGAACATCTCACTCACCCAACCCTTATCCCGTGCCTGGAAACGGATGATTCGTGCCCTGTTTAAGCCCTTTGACATTTCGGTCTGGTTTATTGTGGGCTTTACTGCTTTTCTTTATGGCCTCACCGAATCTCCCTTCCCCGGTTCCGGCATTAATCTCGACGATGAAGACATTCACGATATCCAAGAATTGCTGGATATCCCGCAAAGTATATGGGAATGGTTTCAGGCAAATCCGGTCTGGGGATATCTGATTGTCCTTGGAATCCTGTTGCTGATTATTCTCCTTTTTCTGCTGACCTGGTTGAGTTCCCGGGGAGCTTTCATGTTTTTAGATAATGTGGTGCATAAACGTGCCCAGGTGGTAAAACCTTGGAATGATTTCAGGAAAGCGGGGAATTCAGTTTTCATCTGGCGAATTCTCTTTGGTATTATGGTTTTAGCTTTATTCATTGTCATAGCAGCTCTCATTATTTTCTCTGTTGTCCTGATACAAACTGATGTTTTCACTGAATTTCCGGTCTTTCTCATCATCGCGCTTAGTCTTATATCCCTGATCATGGTTATCGTCATCCTGTACATTTCCATGTTTCTCAACAATTTCGTGATTCCCATTATGTATCATAAAGGGGTGATGGTTCTAGAGGGATGGCGACTGTTTCTCAGACTCTTCAGAGAACATATGAGCGATTTTGTGCTTTACGGTCTCTTTCTGTTTGCATTTTATATAGCTTTGGGAATTACCATCGTGCTGGCCGGTATTCTCACTTGCTGTATCGGTTTTCTAATACTAGTTATCCCATATCTGAATTCAGTAATATTATTACCTGTTTCCTATACCCTGCGGGCCTACAGTGTCGATTTTCTGGAACAATTCGGATCAGAATTCGAAATTTATCCAAAGGAGCATGAGGATAAATCGGTCAAAAATATTTCCCCCACTGATCAATAGGAATGGATAATTTGAGGGCAGATTTACCGAAAAATAGGAAGATAATAGGTAAAATAATCCAAACAGGAATAATTCTATTCCTGTTGGTATTACCCCAGCTGCTACATCCCCAGGATCTGCCCATACCCGATTGCCTATTTCACACGCTTACCGGTCTCAGTTGTCCCACCTGCGGAGTGACACGTTCATTTTTCCTGACTGCCAAAGGGTCGATTGGGGCGGCGATGCAACATCATTTTGTCGGGGTCTTTCTTTATATTGGATTATTTTTATATTTCTGCTTGAGCATATTGGAAATGATACGAGGTCAGAATATCAGGATACCTCTGTCAAGTGTCTCAAACAAAATATTACTGCTCTTATTTTTCTCGGGTTGGATTTCTTTCTGGATTCTGAGAATGTTTTCTGAAAGCTTCTAACCCTTTCTGTGGAATAGTCATTTTGATCCTTGTCTCTGGTAAATTTTCTGTGAGCCATTTCTGTGATGTGCTCACCCATTAAAATTTATCCAGCAGCTTTCACGAAATACTTTTCGCGCCCTTGAAGTGAGCCTTTTAGAAAAGTATTCTTATTTAAGACAAAATTTTATCCACCAATTTCACGAATTAAATTTGTATATTTGATTATCTCAATTGAAAAGTTCTTGAATAATTCAAGCCGACTTACCTGAGAGTACTTTGACTTTAAACGATGTCAATGTAAAGAGTATTATAATAAAACTGTTATATTTTTGTCTGATCTAAACTGATACCGAGAGCCTGTTGAATAAAAAAGTTGACCAAGATTCCCGAAAGTGGGCCATCCTGTCTGCGGTGGGAATGGGAGTTTTTCTGGCCACCATAGACAGCAGTATCGTTAACGTTGCCTTACCCACTCTGGTAGATTCTTTTGAAACTCGTTTTGCCACGGTGCAATGGGTGGTACTCAGTTATTTACTCACCCTGGCAACTTTGTTACTAACCATAGGTCGCTGGGCAGATATTGTCGGCAAAAAACCCATATATCTGGGAGGAATGCTGATATTCACAATGGGATCTTTTCTTTGTGGTATCTCAATGAGTATTCACTGGTTGATCACTTTCAGAGTAGTGCAGGCAGTCGGTGCAGCCATGATGATTTCCCTGGGGGCGGGAATCATCACTGAAGCATTTCCTTTTCAGGAGAGGGGGAAGGCCCTGGGGATAACTGGAAGCATCGTTTCTATCGGAATCATTACCGGTCCCACACTGGGAGGATTGATTATTGATCTGATTTCCTGGCATTGGATTTTTTTTGTAAATGTACCGGTTGGAATTCTGGGAAGTGTGATGGTGTATCGATATATTCCGAGAAGTCAGGTGCGGAAAGATCAGCGCTTCGATTTTTATGGCGCTGCAACTCTCTTTATCAGTTTGATGACATTCCTGTTAGCGCTGACGCTGGGTCAACGTCTGGGATTTATGAACCTTCTGATTATAGGTCTTCTTTCAATTTGGGCGGTCTTTTTTATATTATTTCTGTTCATCGAATTCCGAATTCACCAGCCCATGGTGGATCTGCAACTTTTCCGAGATCATCTATTTAGTCTGAATTTATTCACTGGGTTTATTATTTTTGTCTGCATTGGTGGGATCATTATATTAATGCCATTCTATCTGCAAAATGTATTAAATTTTGCTCCCCGAAAGGTGGGACTTCTGCTCGCAACCGTACCTATCGCAGGGGGAATTACCAGTCCACTGGCCGGTATGCTGTCGGATCGTTATGGAACCCGGCCAATCACTACTACCGGGCTGCTAGTCATGCTCATTGGTGTTATTAGTTTACTATCGCTGAATACTCAAACAGAAGTTTTGGGATATGTTCTTTGTTATATTCCGGTAGGATTGGGGATTGGCATTTTCCAATCACCCAACAATAGTGCCATTATGAGCGCAGTGCCTGGCGAGAAACTGGGGATTGCCTCCAGCCTGCTTTCTCTCACCAGAACCCTGGGTCAGACTTCCGGTATTGCAGCTCTGGGGGCATTCTGGGTGAGTCGCGTTTCCACTTATGCCGGTAGCAGTTTTGAACTGGGTGTTACGCGAACCGATCCAACCGCACAGGTACAGGGATTGCATGACACCATAGGAGTTGTTATCGCCTTTATTTCGCTTGCCATCGTCTTAAGTATCCGGGCACTTCTCAAAGAGAGAAAATTAACATCCGCAAAAAATGTATCTTGATCCGTTTCTCTGCCCCACCTCTTTTCTGCTTCATTGAATATTACCCTAGCTGTCTTAAGAATAATTTACCAGGATTCAGGGCGAAGCTGGGCGATGAAACCTGCATCTATCCAGAAAATATCCGCATTGCCGTTTTGGGGTTGAGCATATCCAGTCGATAATTCCATAAAAGAGCGTAAAAATTTTTGTCCCTCATATACCGGAATTGTCCGGCTGCTCATGAAAAAGAAATACTTTCCATCCGGAGAGATATAAGGTGAATATTCCCGCCCGCTCTTGGTATTCACCATCTCACCCATATTGATGGGTTCACTCCAATGGTCATTTTCATTGCGAAAAACGATGTAGTAATCTGTGGATCCATAACTATCTGATCGTCCCAAAACCGGCACAATGATATATCTCTCATCCGGATCAATGAAGGCATTATATTGATTGGGACCACAATTTACCTGAGGCCCCAGTTTTTCAGGTTCAGAATACCGGCCATCCACAAAACGGGAACGGTAAATATGCCCGGCCGGTTCTCCTTTTAACTGGCGGGTGAAATAGATTGTGCCATTCCGGGTGGTGGAGGGATAGAATTCACGATGCTCGCTGTTAACCGGGGATCCCAAATTATAGGGTTCACCCCACTCCTCACCAATACGATCGACAGCCCAAATATCTTCATTTTCTTCTTCCCGTTCTATGGAAGGCTTATTCGACAGAAACAACAGTCTTCGGCCATTAGGCGTTATATGCGGTTCGTAATACATATATTGAAATTCTTTTATGAAGGGTGCCGGAGCAGGTTCGGACCAAATACCATCAATTTGTTTGGTGTAGAATATCAGGTTAAAACCATAGGCGGATACACAAAAGTATAGCTCATTTCCATCCGGAGTCAGGGTAACATCACGGGTATACATGCCAGTCGTGATAATACCCGGTGCGAAGGGTAAAGGCACATCCCCGGGTGTCTCTTGCCCCAGGTAGGGTCCCTTCAATATTGGAAAGGAGGCAACCGCTGACTGCTTTTGACTTTCGCAATTGATGCTGAGGGCAAACAAAAGGCCTGTCATAATAATTAACGTCATACCCATCCATAAACTAAATTTTGTCATCATGTTTTTATTCCCTTTCATTTCTATGTAAGAATAGGTTCAATTTTTAAAGAAAAATCTGCTGTAAGGTTTTAGAATTTGACATAGAAACATCTACGTAATATCATTTTTTCAGTTACAGGAAAGGATTTTTTAAACTAAATTAATGTCCTTATGATTCATTTCTATATATTTGTTACGGGGGTTATTCTTTTTTTTCTCTTGCTGGAATATTTCTGGTTAACATTTAGCATCCGCAGGATACCGGTTCGGATTCTGATTAATGGTACCCGGGGAAAGACAACCACCGTCAGAATTTTGCACCAGATTCTTAATCAGTCCGGTCGAATGACATTTTCCAAAACCACCGGAGATCTCCCGGAGTTGCATTATCCGGACGGATCTAGAAAACGGCTGTTTCGCTTCGGACCGGCAAACATTAAGGAAAATATCTTTCAGCTTCTCAAACTGATCCGGTACAAACCTGAAATATTTGTCATGGAATCCATGGCTCTCCATCCCGAGATGCAGCATACCCTTTCCCACAAGATATTCCGCCCTAGCCACATTGGCATTACCAATATTAAAAGGGATCATATGGAGATTATGGGTGCAGATGAAACTGAGATATTACATTGCATCGCCTACTCTTTTACACCCGGTTCGCGAAAGTATCTGCCGCAGGAAATGAAAACAGAAGTCGCTGAGGAAATAATTAGGGATCCTAGCGTTGTTTTTTATACAGGAAAACCATTCTCAAAAGATTTTCCCCTCATTCCCCGGGAAGTGATTGAAAAGAACTGGGGATTGATACAAAAACTGGCTACAGACTTAGGCTTTGATTCTCCAATTCTCGTTGACATATTTGAGAAGGAATGGGAGGAAATGAACCGGCAGTTGAAGATTGCTCTCCCCTCTTACAATGTAGAATTTTTTAATCTTTTTTCCGCCAACGATCTGGAGACAACCATACAATTTACCGAACACCTCCACGCCTTTACATTCGAGCATAGCGAAATTCTACTGATAAACACCCGGGCAGACCGTCCCTTACGCAGTCTGGCATTTATAAATTATTTCAAATCACTGCCCTGGGTTTCTGAAATTTGGGTCGTCGGAAAAGGAAAAAATTTCATAAAAAAACAATTGAAACGGCATGGACAACAGATAAATGTGATTCTGTTTTCCAATACCACTGCTCTGGTTAATCAGATACAAACAGGATTTTCCAAACCAACCCGGATTTACGGATTGGCCAACCATCAGGGAATGGATATTCTGCTGGACAATTTGAGGAAACTTTCATGATCCTGAGTGCTTTTGCTTTGGGAATTTTGCTGGGATTTATCTTTTTTGAGCTTACCGGTCTCACTGCAGGGGGTATTATCGTCCCGGGTTATATCGCCCTGTATCTTAATGAACCGTTTCGTATCCTTGCGACCATTTTCATTGCTCTGGTGACGTATGGTTTAATTTCCCTCCTCGCAAATGTCATGATACTTTACGGAAGGCGGCGATTTCTATTGGCTATCCTGGTTGGTTTTCTTTTACGGGGTTTCACAGACTGGTTGCAGGTGCAGATTCCGGAAACAGGATGGGATCTCCACGTTATTGGATATATTATTCCCGGACTTATCGCCAATGAATTTTTCCGGCAGGGTGTCTTAAAAACTATTCTCGCCCTGACGATTGTCTCCATTACAGTTTTTCTCATCTTACATCTATTCTTTTAAAACATGCAGCTAAAATTTCAAAATCAATTGGGCACAAAATCTTTTTCTATCAGGCTGGCCATTATTTTCAGCTTATCTCTGGTATGCCTGATACTTTTCCACCTGAGCCGAAAGAAAATTCCCCTGCCCTGTTATACCCAGATGATGCAGGCAGCTCATCAAATGCAGGATGTTTTGGCAGAAACCAGGCAGTATCGACAGAAACTGGGTTTACCCATAAATCCGGTCCTTGATCCCGCTCTTTCCGGCTTGATCGGAGAGGAAATTACTCCTCTCACAACCACCTTGGGAAATCTTGAAGCCAAACAGACTGCCTTAAATCCGGATTTTGCAGCTCTTATCACCAGATGGCTCTGGGAATTGGAGATTCAGAGCAGGGAAACTGTCGCGCTGCAGTTATCCGGTTCTTTCCCTTCACTCAATATTGCAGCGATCATTGCATGTGAGATTGTAGAAGCAAACCCTGTTATCACCAGCTCCATCGGAGCCAGCAGTTTTGGGGCGAATCTGCCGGAAATGACCTATGCGGATGTTGAGAAGAGGTTATTTGAACGCGGAATAATTCGACACCGTTCCC
>WOR8_10006746_pt1 | contig 10989 bp, 9 predicted proteins | sample DeeMarSeWOR38_10_FD_19890 | JGI IMG/M metagenome (IMG submission 19890)
GGGTTTGCTGGCAGTGGTACTCCAGCACGAGATCGATCACTTGAACGGTATTTTGTTTATTGATCGCATCAGTAGGTTGAAACGTGAGCTTTTTAAGCGGAAGCTGCGCAAGCAAAGAGCCAAGCAGGGGTCCTGAGACAGTGGAACCTCTCGCCAGGCAACCGGATGTCTATATTTTATGGAGTACGATCTTCCAAGTCTGATTTTCATGGGGACGCCAGAGTTTGCGCTACCCAGCCTGGAGGCGTTGCTCGCTGCGGGAGCTCCAATTTTGCTGGTGGTTACTCAGCCGGATCGGCCTAAGGGTCGCGGCAGGAAGGTGGCAGCACCACCGGTTAAACAGCTGGCCCAATCCCGGGGACTTCCAGTCTACCAGCCGGAAAGCGTCAGAAGTCCAGAGGCAATTGAACGAATAGCTGGACTGGCGCCGGCTTGCATCGTGGTGGTCGCGTACGGTCAGATACTGCCAGCTGGCATCCTGGAGCTCGCTTCGCTGGGGGCCGTCAATGTTCATGCATCATTGCTGCCTAAGTACCGGGGCCCGGCGCCGATTCACTGGGCCCTGATCCGGGGAGAGAGCGAAACTGGGGTGACCACAATGCTCATGGACACCGGCATGGACACGGGCGATATCCTGTTGCAGCAGGAGGTCACCATCCAGCCGGATGAGACCGCCGGCAGCCTCCATGACCGTTTGGCCGGGGAGGGGGCCCCGTTGCTTGTGGAAACCTTGGAGTTGTTGAAACGTGGTACTCTCAAACCTAGAACTCAGGACGAACCTAGGGTGACCTATGCACCCCTGCTTACCAGCGAAGATGGTCAAGTGGACTGGAGCGCTGATGCCAGGAGAATCTGCTGGCGCATTCGCGGGCTGGATCCCTGGCCAGGCGGTTTCACCTGGTGGCAGGGAAAAAGATTGAAACTCTTTGGTTGTCGTCCTCTGCCTCTCGCGACTCGAGCAGAACCCGGCACGGTGGTTAAAGCTGAAAAACGGGGGTTGCAGGTGGCCGCTGGGGAGGGGGCTGTGCTTATTGAGGTTTTGCAATTGGAGGGCCGTCGCCCCCTATCGGTAGCAGATTTTTTGAGAGGATATTCCCTTCAGGTGGAGACTAAGTTCGGTGAATGAGGTCTTAGACAGAAAGGAAAAACTGCCTTCTGCAGAGGAACCAGTTGTCGAGGTCAATCACATCGTTCCTCAGAAGCGGGTATTCATCGGGCTATTGGCCGTGACCTGCGTTATGCTGGGGGGGCTGGCATATTTGCTCTGGTGGGTGCCCAATGTCGGACTGCACAACATCCACCCTTATCTACCCGCCATGCTGGCCGGGATATTGGGGCTGATCATACTTGCTGTGGTGGCCGGGTCGCTCCTCTTGATTTTAACGATTCTGGCTGGCCGCGACTTTTTTCTATCCAAGAAATTGCGGGGTGCGGTCATTAAGGTAGCCTTTCCGCTGCTGGTGTTTATGGGCAAGCTTTTTGGAATTTCCAGGGAGAAAATCAGCCATTCCTTTGTGGCCATCAACAATCAGTTGGTTTTGGCGCAAGACCTCAAGGTGGCTCCATCGCGCCTACTTCTCCTCATGCCTCACTGCCTGCAAGACCACAACTGCAAGGTCAAGATCACCGGGAACGTGGAAAACTGCGAGGGTTGCGGCAAATGCCCCATCAAGGAATTGCTGGCTCTGTCGCACAAGTACAAGGTGGAGCTTGCGGTGGCCACCGGCGGTACCATTGCCCGCCGCATAGTGGTTCAGAAGCGGCCGCAGCTCATCATAGCCGTGGCCTGCGAACGCGATTTGACCAGCGGAATACAAGATACCTACCCTCTGCCGATCTACGGCGTTTTCAACCAACGACCGCACGGCCCCTGCTTCAACACCGGGCTGCCGTTGGCGGAAGTGGAGAATGCGATCCGCCACTTTCTGGATAATACCGAGTTATGACTCCAAGGGCCATTGCCATGCATACGTTAATGCAGGTGGCCCGCCGAGCCTCCTTTCCCGACGTCCTGTTAGATGTCTACTTCAAGGAACATCCCGCGTTGGACCCCCGCGATCGCGCCCTAGTCACCGAATTGGTCTATGGAGTGCTGCGTTGGCAGGGGCGGCTAGACTGGATCATTGACCAACATGTCAACACAAGCCCGGAGAAAATAAGCGAGTCGGTTCGGCTGATTTTGCGGTTAGCCACTTATCAATTGCTATTCCTAGACCGGATTCCAGCGGCAGCTGCGGTGAATGAGGCGGTGGAACTCACGAAAGCGAGCCAGCCACAGCACATCGTCCGTTTCGTCAATGGGGTGCTGCGCACCATTTCCCGCAAAACCAGTATCCTCAAAGACGCAGTTCCGGAAGGAAGCCCTGCGGAACGTTTGGCGATGCGATACTCGTATCCCGTCTGGCTGATCCAACGGTGGCTCAGCAGGTTGGGCGATGAGGAAACGGCGGCTTTTTGCACTGCCAGCAACCAGGTTGCTCCTATTTGTATCAGGGTTAATGGACTGAAGACGACGGTCGAGGAAATGGCAGGTTCCCTGAGGGCTCTTGGCTTTACCGTGCAGCCTGGAAACCTGGCTCCGGAAGCTCTGCACCTAAGGTCCATCCGGACCGACCTCTCTTCCTTGCTCCACTATCAGGCTGGAGATTTTCAGGTGCAGGACGAGGCTTCCCAGTTAGTCTCGCACCTGGTTCAGCCGCAACCGGGAGAGCGGGTATTGGATGTTTGTGCAGGTCTGGGCGCCAAGAGCACCCATCTAGCCCAACTCATGGAGAATCAGGGCACAATAACTGCAGTGGACAATCAAGGCTGGAAGCTAACCCGGCTTATGGAAAATGCTCGGCGACTGCACATTTCCTGCATTGCGCCGCTGGAGCTGGATGTGCGCGAACTAGCGGGCGTGCCGGATCTCTTTGACCGCATCCTTCTGGACTCACCCTGCACGGGTCTGGGGGTGCTGCGACGCAACCCGGATATCAAGTGGAAGGTGAGACCCAAGGATTTCTATCGTCTGCATTTGTTACAGAAGCAGATGCTGGGCAAGGTGGCTCCACTGCTGAAACCCGGGGGAGTGCTGGTTTACGCCACCTGCACCTTGAGCACCGAGGAAAATGAGACTACGTTGGAGTCCTTTCTAAGCCAACATCCCCAGTTTTATCTGGAATCGGCACGACCCTATCTACCAGCTGGCTGCGGGAGTGCGGTGAACCGAGCCGGTGCGCTCCAAACCTGGCCCCACAAGCATGGGATGGATGGTTTTTTCGCTGCACGGCTGCGCCGAGCAAGCTGACGCGGAGACACGGGGACACCGGGACGCGGAGAGAGGATTATTTCTAGAAAGTAATTGTGGAAAATGACGCGAAAGAAATCTTTGGAGCTGCTTCATTAGCGATCATGTGATCAACCACGTGTGAGTTTGTTTCGCCGTGTCTCCGCTTCTTCGCGTCTACGTTTCGGGCTCTTTGGAGCCTTGCCTTGTCGCCCGAATTACCCCAAGGTGCATGACCGATGGCTATGTTTCACAAATTGCTCCGGTTTGGGATCTATGCAGCCATATTTGTTGCTGGTCTGCTATGCAGTCTCTACCTCTCGAGCAAGTGGATCATTCAAAGTGGGGAAGAGGTGCTGGTTCCCGAATTAGTAGGTCATGACACGGTATACGCGCTGGATCTCCTCACCTCTCTGGGATTGAATATAAAAGTGGGCGGTTTCATGTACAGTGAAACTGTTCCCAAAAACTTTGTCGCCTTTCAGGAGCCCGCTTCCGGCACCCGGCTCAAAAGCGATCGGGATGTAAAGGTGATCATTTCACGGGGCTCAAGGAGTGTGCGAATCCCCAAACTGGTGGGAACTAGGTTGCGTGAGGCCGAGCTGGTTCTCTCCCAAAATGGTCTGCAATCGGGCGGGATCTGCCGTATTCCTTCATCTCAGTATCCACGAGATACGATCATAGCCCAGTGGCCCTTACCACTCAAGGAATTGCAGCGGGGAGAGTCTGTTGAATTCCTCGTCAGTGAAGGTCCCGAGTTGGTTGGAATTGCCATGCCAGAGCTCCGCCATCGACCTGTGGGTGAGGCCCTGAAGATCCTCGATGGTCTGGGTCTGATGCTCGCAGCGGTCAAGGAGGCTTACCAGCCAGGACAGCCCTTGCACACCGTTGTTGGGCAGCGGCCTCTGGCAGGGTACCGAGTGGATGCTGCTAGTTCAATCATCTTGGAGGTCAACCGGCTTCCAGAGCCTAAAGGACTGAAGGCAAAATTTTGGTGGGTCAGCTACCAGGTGGATCCAGGCTATTTCAAGAAAGAAATTGCTCTCCGGCAACACCAAGATGATACAGACATGCTGCTCTACAGCAAGATTCACCATCCGGGTGATCAGTTGGACTGGCTCGTCTGGGCTAAGTCTCCCGAAGAAGTCAGTGTTTTCGTGGATGGTCTGCTGCAAAGGCAAGAACTCAGCGGTTTTCACTGGGAGAGTATGGGTGAATTGAGTTATTCTTCCGGTGACGATGAAACAGAACCGGTTCCACACGACAAACCAGGGAGAACACGATGAAAAAACTAGCACCCTCAATTTTGTCTGCTGACTTCAGCCGGCTGGGAGAAGAAGTTGCTGCGGCAACTCGTGCAGGTGCCGACTACATCCATGTGGATGTGATGGACGGCCATTTTGTTCCCAACATAACCATAGGGCCCCTTGTGGTGGAGGCTGTAAGACGCAGCACCCACCTGCCCCTCGACGTGCATCTGATGATCAGCGAACCGGACCTGTACCTGCAAGACTTTGTGAAGGCCGGGGCGGACATTATCGGTGTACACGTGGAAGTACTGCCTCACCTTCACCGTACACTTCAGCGCATCAAGGAGTTGGGTGCAAAGGCTTCCGTAACCCTGAATCCGGCGACGCCTTTGCTGACGGTGGAACACGTTTTGGACCAGGTGGATCAAGTCCTACTCATGACCGTGAACCCCGGGTTTGGTGGACAGGCGTTCATTGACGGCGTAGTTCCGAAGATCAAGGCGCTCCGGGAGATTGTTGATCAGCGGGGGCTGGCGGTGGAGCTGGAGGTGGATGGGGGTATCAATGCGGAGACCATTGGAGAGGTGGCTCGAGCCGGCGCTGATGTATTCGTGGCCGGTTCTGCCGTGTTTTCCACGCCCGATTATGGCGAAACCCTGGGGCTATTCAGAAAGAAGATCAAGGAAGCACTCTCTTGAAAGCCAGCAGGCAGCCAGCCAAAAAGGATGTATTTCTAGGCTGCCTGCTGAGAAAGCGGGTCAGTGAATCGGGCTACCCGGTTTAACTTTCCTCTCAGGGGCAACCAGGCTCATCTCCCCATCGACATCAGCCACCAGTACCATGCCTTCGGAGCGGATACCCATTAATTTAGCCGGTTTCAAATTTGCCACCACCACCACCTGTTTACCCACCAGATCCCCCGGGCTGTAATGGCGCGCGATACCAGCGACAACTGTTCGTTTCTCCCCTAGACTGACTTCCAGCTTCAGCAGGTTCTCGGAACCGGGGATCGATTCGGCCTTGACGATTTCGGCGACCCGCAAATCCAGACGGGAAAATTCGTCCAACTTGATAATCGGCTTCTTGGCCGGTGTCCCCTCTTCAGCAACCGCAATATTTCGTTCAATTCGGGGGAAAAGCGGTTTGCCGGAACGGGTGGCTGTTTCCGGCTGCAGGGTTCCCCAGACGGCATGTTGGTCCAGCCGCAGCTTCAAAGGTTCAACTTTCAATCCAAGTCTTTCCAGCAGTTCTTGACTGGTGTCAGGCATCACAGGGGCAAGGAGTACCGCCACAATCTTCAAACTCTCAAGAGAGTAGTAGAGCACTGTGCGCAGACGGGGCTGCTTCTCGGGATCGCGAGCCAAAGCCCAGGGGGCACTCTGATCGACGTATCGGTTTACATAGTTAATGAGTTCCCAGAGCGCCATGAGTGCCTTGTGGAACTCCAACTGCTCCATGTGGGCGCTGTAAGTTGAGGGCAACTCTAAAGCCGCCTCTTTCAGCCCTTCGTCGTGCTGCTCTCCTGGAGCAGACCGTGGAACTTTGCCGTCGCAGTACTTATGAACCATGGTCAGAAGGCGACTGGCGAGATTGCCCAGGTCGTTGGCCAGATCGGCGTTAACCCGGGTGATTAGAGCCTCTTCATTGAAGTTGGCGTCGAGGCCGAAGACCATCTCTCTCATGAGGAAATACCGAAACGCATCGAGGCCGTAAACTTGAAGAAGGTCCAGAGGTTTGATCACCGTGCCCCGACTCTTCGACATCTTCTTCTCCTCGACGTTCCAGTAGCCGTGAACGTTGAGATGCTGGTAGAGAGGAATGCCCGACGCTTTCAACATGGTGGGCCAGTAGATGCCGTGCGGTTTGAGGATGTCTTTGGCTATCAGGTGTTGAGCCACTGGCCAAAATTGAGCAAAGAGAGATCCATCCGGATAAGAAAGGGCGGACACATAGTTAATGAGAGCGTCGAACCAGACATAGGTCACAAAGCGATCGTCAAACGGCAGGCTAATGCCCCAACCGAGGCGTGATTTTGGTCTTGAGATGCAAAGGTCCTCCAATGGTTCGCTAAGAAAGCTGAGCACTTCGTTACGGTATCGCTTTGGCCGAATGAAGTCAGGGTGCGTCTGAATGTGCTCGATCAGCCAGTCTTGGTACTTGCTCATCTTGAAGAAGTAGTTTTCCTCTTCTCGAGCAACCGGAGGGCGATCATGCTGGGGGCAGTTGCCCTCAACCAGTTCCCTCTCGGTGTAGAATCGTTCACACCCCACACAATACAAGCCACTATACGAACTGAAGTAGATATCCCCAGAATCGTACACCTTCTGCAGGATATATCGTACTACCCGTTTGTGGAGTTCATCGGTGGTGCGGACAAAGTAATCGTTGGTAATGTTCAGGTTTGGCCAAGTGCTGCGAAACAGATCGCTGATCTCGTCAGCGTAGGTTTGAGGGTCTTTACCCGCGGCGGCCGCAGCTTCAACTACTTTGTCACCGTGTTCATCGGTACCGGTGAGAAAGTAAGTCTCCTTTCCGGTAAGGAGATGGAAGCGGTTCAGCACGTCTGCGACGATGGTGGTGTAGGCGTGGCCAAGATGGGGTGGGGCATTCACGTAGTAGATCGGCGTAGTGATGTAGTAGCCAGCTGTCATATGTCCTCCCTGATAGCTGAACGAACCGCAGGAACAAGTAAGCTACAAAGGTAAGTGTCGTGCGGTTGTTTTCACTAGACACCGAGCAGCAATTACCGGCCACAGGAGAGTGAATTCTCAAATTAGTTGATTGAGCGTCCGGTACTTAGCGTCTAGTGCTCGGTGCCCACTGCCTACTTGCGGTCGCCTCTCCCCCGCGTCTCCGTGTCTTCCTGGCCATGTTTGGTTGCATCACAACTTGAGTGGCACTCCAACATGCCAGCTATCTCGGGCATTAAGTCCGAAACGGCAAATTCCAGTTCCCTGCCATCATCCAGGGAGACGGCCAGCCGTTGCTCCATGACGTTCTGGCGAACGACCTTCCCCTCTCCTTCCGGGGTATTTATTCGCTTGCCCACCTTGGGTATTCCCTTTTTCATTTCTATGTAGTCGTTATACTCATATTTCAGGCAGCACATGAGCCGACCGCAGACGCCAGATATTTTCGTTGGGTTCAGAGAGAGATTTTGCTCTTTGGCCATTTTTACCGAAACCGAATGGAATTCTTTAAGAAATGTGGTGCAACAGAGTTCCCGGCCGCACGGGCCAATCCCACCGATCATCTTGGCCTTGTTTCGCACCCCGATTTGTCGCAGCTCAACCCGAGTGTGCAGTTTCTTGACCAGGTCTTTCACCAGTTCACGAAAATCGACTCGGCCATCGGCGTAGAAGTAGAAAATGATCTTGGAGCCATCAAAAAAGCTTTCCACATCGACCAGGGTCATGGGTAAGCCTCGCTCGTCTATACGTTCCTGGCAGAAATCGTGGGCTTCTTTCCCCCGGGCCAAATTTGCCTGGTACTGTTGGCGATCGTTATCGTTCGCAAGCCGGAAGACCTCTTTCAATTGGTCTTTGGGATAATTAGGTTCTCGCTTTCTTGCCGGTGTTGCCACGAACCCGAGGCTCAGACCCTTTTCAGTCTTGACGATCACCTCATCGCCTGGCTTGAGCACGAAGTGCCCCGGAGAAAAGTGATATATCTTGCCGCCCTCTCTGAAGCGGATGCCCACGATGTTATCCATAAAGCGTTCCCAAGTATGATCTGTTTCCTATTGCAGGCTGTGGCTGTATCACAGCCAACCACTAACCTCAGTAGGAAGAGGTCCTTTCACCATGGCCGGCAGGGTGGATTTCAAGTCTGCCCCACCATCTGTCGTGAGAGCGCGAAGGTGTAACAGCAGCGCTTCCAGGCTCAACCTCTTGTTGATATTATAACTGATAGCCCCCTGTAAGGTGCAGAGGAACTCAAACATTTCCAGGAGGTGATTCGGCTGTAAAACTGGAGCTGCGTCCGCCAATTCCTCAGCGAAATCCGAGTTGAGTAGACCGTCGCTGCCAGCTGCCTCTAACCGCTGGACAAGCAGATCTCGGAGCCATGTTTTCAGCCACTCAAGATCTCGCCTCAGATCTGCGTTTTCACCCTTCCACATCTTAACTGCTGACAACAGGTCGCCAGCTTTGGATCGGTGCACCTTGGCCACGGTTTCCAACAGCCAACGGCGGCGGGCAAGTTGCTCTTCATCCAGCAAAATTAGCGCCCGCGAGAGACTGCCACCTGCCAGCCCGGCAGCAACGCGGGCCCGATCCGGAGCCACGGAGTGGGTCCGGCACAGGTAACCCGCAATATCAGGTGCTGCCAACGGTTGAAATGGGAGGTGCAAACACCGGGAGACGATAGTAGGCAGAAGTGCAGATGTATCGAAGGCAGTTAGAATGAGGAGGTTGTTGGCTGGTGGCTCCTCCAAAACCTTCAGCACAGCATTGGCCGCCTCTAACTTCAAGTTCTGGGCATCACTGATAAGAATCACCCGGCAGCGTGCTTCAAGCGGTCGAAAGCGCAATTGCTGCCGTATGGCACGGACCTGCTCTATTTTAATGAAGGGGCCATCTCTTTCAACGGTGTGGATGTCGGGATGGTTGGCGCTCGCCGTTTTTCGGCAGGAGAGACAGTGATCGCAGCAATCTCCATCATTGCCGCTCTCGCAATTTACCGCCTTTGCGAGGGTGAGAGCCGTGAGCCGTTTGCCAGTCCCCTCCATGCCAGTAAATAAGAAGGCATGCGGCAGGTGGCCCCGCGTGAGCGCCTGACGCAAAAGGGGAACGATTCGCTGCTGACCTATGATTTCGCTAAAGCCCATATCCCGGTTGTCCTGGTTCAGGTCTGAGAATCCACGCTCAAAGGACGTGGCTTTGGATCACCCCCAGAGAGAGTTCCTGGCACACGCCGTCTCGGAAAGCAGGAACCATAGAGTTGAACCACAGGGCAAAACAATTCAAAGCTACTTTAACCGGTCTTACGACTTATGCCGCGTACATCGGAAATTCCGGCTCCTCAGGTGCTGCATTTCTTGGCATAACCCATAACCATCGAATGGGGAATGCTTCCAAAGGAGATAGCTTTCAAGATGTATTAAAATACGGTTCCAGCAAAATGACAATCTCCTCATGCAACTGCTCCAGCCCCATGGTCGCGTCCAGTACTCTGAAACGCTCAGGAAATTGCGCAGCAAGCTCTAAATATCCCTCTCTTACCCTTTGGTGAAAGGAAAGATCCTGTTGCTCGAATCGGTCCTCTAGGCCGTTTAGGGCAGTGTCCATAATCCGTCTGCGAGCACGAGCCAAACCAATTTCCACCGGACAGTCCAGTATCAAGGACAGACTGGGCCACAACCCCCGGGTGGCCCACAGGTTGAGTTGCTGAATGAGATTGAGATCTTGACCACGGCTGTATCCCTGATAAACGGTGGTGGCGTCGGCGAATCGATCGCAGATGACCCATTGACGAGCTTCCAGGGCGGGGCGGATCACCTCGGCAGTGTGTTGGGCTCGGTCGGCTGCATATAGAAAAAGCTCGGTAAGAGGGTCAATCTCGTTATGGGCAGGATCGAGAAGAATACCCCGTATGAGCTTTCCCACACGAGTGCCACCAGGCTCGCGTGTGATCACGTGAGAGATGTCGCGCTGTGATAAGAGCTGTGCAAGAAGCTCCGCCTGAGTGGTCTTACCGCAGCCCTCGATTCCCTCGAAACTTATGAACACGCCGACTCTCGATCTCCCATTTTGTGCATGCCAACGGCTAATCCAGCGAGCAATCTCCAAAAAATGCGCTCTGTCCAGAAAGCGACCGACAAAGTTTTCAACTGTTCTGAACTCGGTAGCAAATCGTTTCGTTTCCGCTGACTTACTCCAAGGGGTGGAGGCTCAGCACAAGTAGTCAAATCAACACTGCAAAATAGTCTATTTTACCTGAACTGGTCCTGAAGTCAAAGAATAAGTCCATCCAGGAGTTTCCCCATTTTTTCGGGTTCATCCGGAGTTTCCGAATGGACACTACCTAGCGAAACTTCTTGACGTAAGCTGCCGCCTCGAGCCCGGCCACACACCCCTCACCCACAGCTTTGGCGAGCTGCCATGGCATACCGCAGATATCACCGGCTGCATAGATCCCATCAACGTTTGTTCTCTGTTTCTTGTCTGTGGCAATGAATTGGGCTGAGTCTGGATTCATGGCGACACCAAGTTCACTGGCAACTTCAATGGCGCCTTTGGCCCCCAGTTCGATGAAAACGCCTTTCACATCCAAACGGGACCCATCATTGAGGAGCAGCCCTTCCACTTGCTCTTGACCCATGATTTCGGTGACCTTGAACCCCTCGTGCTGGGTGATCCCACTCTCCCTGAGTTGATGAGCCAGAGGTTCCGAGACCTCGAGCCGGTCACAGACGAGATGTACTCGGCTTGCATAGAATAGCATGGTAAGCGCACCACTGGCTGCAGCGCT
>WOR8_10006750_pt1 | contig 10985 bp, 10 predicted proteins | sample DeeMarSeWOR38_10_FD_19890 | JGI IMG/M metagenome (IMG submission 19890)
TAGTTAAGAGAAAAGATATATTCTTTACCTCAAAAGAATGGGATGATAAAAACCTAGGTCTGTTTCAGAGAGTCGGTACTAAATTCGGGATGATTGATAAGAGAGAGGAGATTGTTCTTCATTCGCACGCAGCAACAATTTTTCAGGATTCGATAACAAAAAATATTTTTGAGCTGCAGAGTTTAAATGATGTTAGAGTTTACTTAATGGGAGGATTAATCGCAAATGATAATCTTCCTCCCGGACAATATGCTGTTAAATTTGACGGATATATTTTAGGAACAGGCGTTGTTATTAAAGGAGGTTTAAAGAGCAGATTCCCCCGCTCTAAACGCACGCAAAAAATTAGAATTAAAGGGCTTACGATTCAATAATCAACTTTTGTCTTTCGATGCAATATCAAAGGCAGATAGTATTATTGCAGAAGGACCATTTTTTTAGTTTCAACATAATTTCCCACTCTCAGTTGATAAAAATAAATTCCACTTGGCAGGTTCCGAACAGACCTGAATGACGACGCGGAACTTTCGTTTGCAGAGAATTCAATTTCAAACTCACCTGAGGAAAGTTCTTCGTTAACAAGGGTTGCAACTTCGTTGCCTAAAACGTCGTATACTTTTAGTGAGACAAATCTGCGATCCGAAATACGAAATCCGATTTTTGTTGATGGATTGAATGGATTCGGGTAATTCTGCTCTAAATGGAAACTGATCAACTGACGTCCCTCCTGAACATGAGTAACTGTATCAAAAGAAAAGTCCGTAATCTTTGGGAAATGATCAGATGCAGTCCTTGTGTCAAGTAATTGAAATCCATATTGATTTAATCTATCCTGACTCATCACTTCTGTTTGAATAACAAAATTTTTTTCCATAGAGACAACACTATTAGAAAAGATTTGAAAATCAAGTCTTCCAGGAGAAAATGAACTCTCATCACTTCGCCAGGTATAAGCGGTACGCTTATCTGATTGCTGAGAAAGTATGTCCTTTAAATCTGTGTTATCCCAATCCGGGGATCCGCCGTTTCCAAAGAGTTGTGTATTAATTATCTCGCCGGTTATAAGAGTAATAAGCTGCTGTCTGTCGCCCACTAAATTCAAATCGCCCAGTATTATAAAAGGAGTCTCCGACGGAAGATCTATTATACCGCCGGGAGTTTTTGCATCAAGTATAAATGCAACAGTTGCATCAGCTTCACGCTGTCTTGTTTCATCGTTATAAATTCCACCGCAGCATTTGTAATGGCAGTTGATTACTAAAATATCTTTTTCAAACCATTCTGGTAAATTTATAAGCGAAGCCGTTATCCGATGATTAGGATATACAAGCCAGCTTTGAGTAATAGGATATTTTGAAACTGTTATATTACCTGCATCAAGTTTTACAGCATACCAGCTTGCACCCCCCGGGAGTGGCAGCATCTGGCTGATTGCATTTTTTACTTCTGTTGCACCCGAGTTAAAAAATTCGTTAAAACAAATTATATCAGGATTAACAGCCTGCAAAATTCTTTCGAAACTATTCTCCCGCTGAGGATCAAGCAGTCCGTCATAAAGTACATTCCAGTTCATAACTCGCAATAGTGATGTATTTTCCCTGCTAATTTCAGCAGGGATTAGCGGTTCAGTGGGAGTTTCATCAAATGTGTATTGAAAAGATTCCCCGGTATTTGGCATCCAGTCACCATTTGTAGCTCCATCCATAAAAAACAATTTTATTGTTCCCGTGCCATTTGCAGGAGGAATAAACTGCCTGCCAATTGCAATTTCAAAAGTTGTATCGGTAACTGTAGGCATACTTCTGAATTGAATATCCGGATAAGTGAATTGAGTTCCGCCGTTGTAATAATTAATACCACTTCTTTCTCCAAAATCGAATCGGAATTCTGCGCCGATGCCATTTATTAAATAGCCTGTGCTATTGTTGTTATCTCCATCAACATAAACTGAAAGCTGATTTTCTTCGATTAGTTTGAAAATTGGAGTTATTTTTATTCTTATAAAAAGAAACTGCTCATTATTGGTTACTGAAAAATATTTAAAATCAAAAAAATTGCCATCGTTTTCTGAATCAATGTAGGTAGGTACGGGAATATTCCAATCATCAACTCTTCCATCTAAAAAAATCGGCAGTGACTGGCAAACCGCATTAGTCTGGAATAATATTAAAATAGAATAGAGGATCGCAAGCTTCATAACATATTCCGAATTCTTGATAGTATTCGATTATTAAAATACTTTTTATAGTCAAATATTAAAAGGTGTTTAAAGAGGCTTCATGATGAATATTCAAATAATCGGTACAAAACAGTGCAAAGACACACAAAAAGCAGAGAGATTTTTTAAGGAACGAAGGATTAATTTTCATTTCAGGGATCTAAATATAAAGGGAATTAGTAAAGGCGAGTTAAATAATATTAGCCGCGTCATTCTAATTGATGAGATTCTGGATAAAGAAAGCAAGCAGTTTAAAAAGCGAAACCTTGAATTTATGGTCTTCAATACAGAAGATGAACTGCTCAATGATCCGCTTCTTCTTAAAACTCCAATTGTAAGATATGATAAATCGGTTACAGTTGGTTATCAGCCGGATACCTGGAAAGAGTGGATCAGAGATAAATAGAAATGTCTTTTAATACTTTTTAGTGTAAAAGAATATTTCAGTTTGGTATATATTTAGAAATTTTATAATTTAATTTTTGAGGGTTTAATCAATAAAAATAACCATTAAAAACTTGGAGGAGAGATGAGAAATCTCATTATAATTCTTTGTGCTTTTTGCTTTTTGGTTAGTCTCGATTCTATCTATGCCCAGGATGAAGGACCAGGAACCCTGGTCTTCAGCCAGAACAGGGTTGCCATGAAAGATATGGGAAAAGTAAACAAATTGATTGATTCACTTACTGTTCCTATTTGGCAGGAAATTATGGACGAGGGCATGCTAATGGGCTGGGGACAGTTGAACCACGAATGGGGTGATGAGTGGAATTGTAATTTCTATTATGTTGCCAAAGATAAAGAATCTTTCTTTGCTGCATGGGATGAATTTGTCAAACGAATGGGAGAGCGGCATCCCGATGCCTGGAGAGAAATGATCCCTGCATTCCAGGCTCATAAGGATAATATTTATTATTACCAGCAAAGGCATTACCCAAAACCAACCGAATAAATAATTAAATCAAATAATCCTCACATTTAAATCTCTGCCAATCGGTGGGGATTTTTTTGTTTGCTGATCGTTCAGCATATATTGATATTACATCTTTTTCTTAACAGCTTGAAATTTTATCTTTTTTCCTAGGGGAAGAGAAATGAAAAAACACATTCCAATATTATTTGCAGTCTTACCATTATTAGTTGCTGACTATGGTAGCTGTGATGATGAAGGTGAACTCAATTTGGAATATTTATTAGTGAGTGTTGGAGCAGAAGGAACTGTACTTTTTGAAGAAATTCCCGGTCAAAATGTAACTTGTAACTCAAATCTAACTAATGACTTAGATGTTTGCATAATATGGATTAAAGATGTTGGAAAACAATAACAGGTTGGGTAGGTGTAGATGAAAGTTGAAAGTACTATGCCGGAATCAGAGGTAGTTTAAAGCTTAACAAGAAGCAATCTATTCAAACAAAAATAATAATCCAGAATCCACTTGCAGGTTATGGGGATTAGTTTACAATAGTTACACAGCATGAGAGATAGTTTTTAATGTTGTAGGTATCGGAGGTGAATATACCTGGACACCAACTTTGAATATTATCTGCCCCTAAAAGCAATAAATTATTAATTGCAAGAACTAAAATTAAGTTGATGTTTTAATAACCTAAACTGCAAATGCAACATTCTTTATTATAAGTTAAATTGAAATGATTAAACGAAGTAATACAATCCAAAATCAAACTGCCCTCAAAGAACTAAATTGAGGGCAGTTTAAGTTTAAGACAAATTTTTAAAAGTAAAATAATCTACTTAGCTAAAAGCATTTTCTTTGTTTGTTTATATTGTGGTGTTTCTAGCGAATAAAAATATGCACCGCTTGTAAGTGATGAAGCATCAAATGTAATTGAGTGTGGTCCTGCTTCTTTTAATTCATTTACAAGCACTTTTACTTCCTGTCCCAACATATTATATACAGCTATCTTTACTAATCCGGTCTCAGCAATACTATAATTAATATTGGTTGAAGGATTAAACGGATTAGGAAAATTCTGCTCAAGTGCATAAACTGCGGGAGTTTCTACATCAACTTCAATTTCATAACTATAACTAAAGCTGCCGTCTAAATCTATTTGCTTCAGCCTGTAAGTATATATGCCTTTAGAAATTTTTGAATCGGTAAATGAATAGTTTTGAGGTTCTGTTGTTGAGCCGGCACCGCTAACAAAACCAAGCACTTCGTATTCTGAACTTATAGTTCTTCTTTCAACTTCAAAGCCAAGATTGTTAATCTCAGTTGCTGTAGACCATTGCAAGATTACATTATCCGCAACTGCCGAAGCAGAAAATGCAGTTAGCTCAACCGGAATTGGATCATCTGCAGTAAGCCTTACTATAGAAAAATTGCCTTGAGATCCGGAATTAGCAGTATAACCGCTTCCCCAACAAGCGCTAAATAGGGTGCCGTAACCCGGTGTTGAAGTTGTTAATGCATCTACACTTCTTGATGAGCTTGTGCCAGTTTGACGAAGCTCTATAAGCAGATGCCCGCCAGTGTAAAGGTATAAACTATCAAAAGTAATCTCCGGTCCCCAATCATTTGGAGTATTTCCAAATGTATATGAGTTTGCAGGAATTATTAAACTGCCGAACCTAACGATCTTCTGAGGTCCAACAACATTAGCAGAAAAATCAGTCAGATCGCGGTTTGCAGGTTCTACGCTACCGCTAAGGTAGAGATCATGATTGGTAACTGTTTCTTGAGAAGCAGGCCAATTTGATGTAGCGGAAGTAGGAAGCCGCCAGCTTACTGCATGTATTTCCTTACCTACTAAAGCAGTGAGCAAACTTTCATGGATCAGAAGCTGGTAAGTTCGTGTGGTGGTAGCAAACTGACTGAGAAAGGAGCCAGTGCCAGGTGTACTGGTATAGTCAGATGGAACAACATGGAAAATTATGTCTTCCTAAGCTGAAACATTAAAAGTAAAAACAAAACAACATAGTAACACACAAAAAGTGAAAAAAGATTTCATAGATCCTCCTATTATATTTGTTAGTTTAATTCAAAATACGATATTAATTTTTTATCCGCAAAAGCTAAGACATAAAAAAGCTGCAATCACAATAAATCTTGACTTGCGGCTTTAAATAAGTATCGCTACTCCACTGAAAAGTCGTAGGATCGCAATGACAATTCACAATTTAGACATCGTAATACAAACCAAACTCAAACGGATGCGGCTGCAGAGCCATTGGTTTTATTTCTTTTTCTAATTTGTATTTTATCCATGTTTCAATAACATCCTCAGTGAATACATCTCCTTTTAATAAATATTCGTGATCGTTTGCAAGTGCTTTGATTGCATCATTTAGTGAGCCTGGAGTTGAAGGAACATTTTGCAATTCTTCGGGCGGCATGTCATAAATATCTTTATCTAATGGTTCACCGGGATCTATACGATTTATAATTCCATCCAAGCCTGCCATGAGCATTGCAGAAAATGCGAGATATGGATTCGCTGAAGGATCGGGGCAACGGAATTCAACCCTTTTTGATTTCGGATTTGTTGAATACATCGGAATCCTGACAGCTGCACTTCTGTTCCTTTGCGAATAAGCAAGATTAACGGGAGCTTCAAATCCGGGGACCAACCTCTTATAAGAATTCGTAGTAGGATTTGTAAATGCACATAGAGATGCTGCGTGTTTTAAAATTCCACCGATAAAATAAAGAGCATCTTCACTTAAACCTGCATAACCACCGCCCGCAAAAAGTGGTTTTCCTTTTTTCCATAAGCTTGTATGCACATGCATTCCACTGCCATTATCTCCCTGAATCGGTTTGGGCATGTAAGTTACAGTTTTGTTCCGCATACGTGCAGTGTTTTTTACAATATATTTGAAGAGTAATAGTTCATCTGCCGCTTTAACCAATGGTGCAAACTTCAAATCTATTTCACATTGTCCGCCGCTTGCAACTTCGTGATGCTGGGCTTCGACATCAATTCCACATTCAATCAACTTCATGACCATCTCATTTCTTAAATCATTTAAAGAATCACTTGGAGGTACGGGAAAATAGCCTTCCTTATATCTTGGCTTATATCCCAGATTAGGATTTTCTTCTCTTCCGGTATTCCATCTCCCTTCTGTAGAATCGACATGATAAAAGCATCCATTTGGTTTTGAATCAAATCTTACATCATCAAAAACAAAAAATTCTGCTTCCGGTCCATAGTAGACAGTATCGGCGATACCGGTTGCCTTAAGATGTGCTTCTGCTTTTTGTGCAATGTTTCTCGGGCAGCGTGTGTATTTTTCTTTTGTCGCAGGCTCATGGACATCACAAATTAAACTTGCGGTTGGAGCCTCAATAAAGGGATCATAAAAGAGGGTGCTTGCATCAGGAATAATAAGCATATCGCTTTCGTTTATAGCTTTCCATCCTCTTATAGAAGAGCCATCAAATCCGAAACCGTTGACAAAAGAATCTGTATCGAATTGAGTGGTGGGCACAGTAAAATGCTGCCATTGCCCTGGAAAATCCATAAACTTCAAATCAATAAATTTGATTTTTTTGGTTTTGATAAAGTTTAAAACTTTATCAATTGGTGTTGATGATGTAGCCATTTATTAACCTATATTTTAGATATTAATTGATGTCGTTTCTTTAATAGTAGAAAGAACGTAAGTTGTTTTGGTGCTTGTAACTCCTGTCCAGGTTTGAATTTCACTAAGCAATTTTTCAAGTGATCCAGTATTCTTCACAGCGACTTTTAAAATATGCGAGCCTTCACCTAATACTGAATAGCACTCAATTACATTTGGATTCTTTTCAACATGCTTAATCAAATCTTTATAATGTTTAGAAGAATCCATCATAACCAAAATAAAAGCCAGTATATCAAATCCGAATGCCTGCCTTTTAACCTTAGCGTAATAACCTTCTATAATTCCACTTTCTTCAAGCTTCTTTAATCTATCGCTTACCGATGGAATAGTTAACCCAACCTCTTCTGCAAGAACATTACGTTTGGTTCTTCCGTTTGACTGAAGTGTTCTCAAAATTTTTAAGTCCAATTCGTCGAGCATAATAACCTTATTTATTTAGGTAATTATTAATTAATAACTTCAAATCTAAGGTAGAACAATAATTATTCCAAATTATATTTAGTAATTTGATAAATATTACCTAAGACTATTGAATCGGAATGAGATTTTGTCTTACTTTTTTAGATGGGCGAATTACACAGTAAGTTATAGGAAATGAAAGTTACATTTTAAGAATTATTCCTCGGTTGATAGATCTTCATTAATACGCTTCTTTAATTTTCTTTTGTTCTTTTTTCTATCGTATGCTTTTGGATTTTTTTCAACCTTGGGCGGCTTTTTAGGAACCGGTACGCGTTTCTTTTTCTTTTTTATTTTGATTTTATTTTTCATTAGCCCATCCCAAACCCTTCCCCTAGGGAAGGGCTTTTTAAACTCCGAATGTAAGTACTAAATACTAATTGATTCAACTGTTCATCCCTAGCTTTTCTATCAGAATATCAAAGTCTCCCCTTAGGGAAGATTCAGAGGGGCTTTTCTTAAAAAATTGCATATATAAATGGTGCAAGGGCAGAACCCTGTGTAATAATAATTAACCCCCCCAGAAGAAGAAGCAAAATAAGAATTGGTGCTATCCACCATTTTTTTCTTACTTTAAGAAACTGCCAGAGTTCTGAGATTATAGAAAGTCTTCCCATAAAATATCCTTAAAATTGTCTTTCGTAATCTAAATGATTTTTTTCTTTAATTGTTCTTTTTTCCCAGTAACTTTCCGCAGATTTATCAAATTTCAAATCCATAAAACTTTTACGGAATATTTTAGCCAATAATCCTATTGGTGTTAAAACCAGGAAGAATAGTATTGTAAGAATTAACCTTGACATTACAAAGCCCAATACAATTGCCAATCCCATCCAAACTTTATTCAGCGGTTTTAAAATTTTAGGATAGATAATTGCGGATAAAAACAACACTCCACCGATAATTATAAAATAAAAACCGGACAATTTTTCAAGATAATAAAGAACAGCACCGATAATTAATAAAACGCCCCCTACAGTCAATCCAAACCGGCGGAGGTCTTTCTTTTTTTCCTTAATATTTTTGAATTCTTCTTTTAACATTTACTAATCCAGAACAAATTCCTTTTTCCAATCAGTAGCTTCTTTGAGTGGTTTCTGATCTTCTTTTGCCAGCAGATAATTTCCTAAAACAAGATAATCCATATTAGTTCTCATAAAACATTTGTATGCATCTTCAGGCGTACAGACTATGGGTTCCCCTCTAACGTTAAAAGATGTATTAATTATTACAGCACAGCCCGTATCTTTTTCAAATTGCTCTATAAGTTTATAGTATTTCGGATTCGTTTCTTTATGAACAGTCTGAAGCCGCGCTGAATAATCTACATGTGTTATTGCAGGTATTTCTGAGCGTACGATATTAAGTTTATCAATTCCCCAAAGCTTTTCTTCTTCAACAGTCATCAATCGTCGTCTTTCTTTTTTAATATCTGCAACCAGAAGCATATAGGGACTTTCCTTTTCTATCTCAAAAAATTCTCCAACCTTCTCAAATAAAACAGATGGTGCAAACGGTCTGAACCCTTCACGGAATTTAATTTTGAGATTCATCAAGGCCTGCATTTTTGGAGAACGCGCATCTCCGATTATTGAACGTGTACCGAGAGCACGCGGACCAAATTCCATTCTTCCATCAAACCAGCCGATTACTTTTTCCTTCGCAATTAATTCGGAGACCGTCTTAATCAGTTCAGTTTCATCTAATCTCTTTGCTGGATGGTTAGATGATTGAATAAATGAATTAATTTCCTTATTAGTAAACTCAGGACCCAAGTAAGAACCTTTTTGCGAATCGTTCTTCTCATCAGCGACTCTCGATTCCCCAAGATAAGTATGCCAGCCTATCAAAGCAGCACCCAAAGCACCGCCGGCATCCCCGGCTGCCGGTTGAATCCAAATATTTTCAAATGGTCCCTCGCGTAAAAGTTTTCCGTTTGCCACACAATTAAGAGCAACTCCACCAGCAAGTGTTAGATTTTTAAGCCGAGTTTCTTTGTAAACATGGTTGCCCATTTTCATTACAATCTCTTCTGTAACATTCTGTAACGATCTGGCCAAGTCCATATCCTTTTGTGTCAGTTTGGATTCCGGAACTCTTGGTGGACCACCGAAAAGTCTGTTGAATTTACTATTTGTCATCGTTAGTCCGGCACAATAATTAAAATAATCCATATTCATTCTGAAAGAACCATCATCTTTAACATCGAGCAAATGATCGTAAATTAATTGTTTATATTTTGGTTCGCCGTACGGTGCAAGTCCCATTACCTTATATTCTCCGGAATTTACTTTAAAGCCAGTATAGTAAGTAAAAGCTGAGTAAAGCAATCCAAGTGAATGCGGAAATTTAATATCTGCTAAAAGTACAATTGAATTACCATTACCAATCCCATAGCTGGAAGTTGTCCATTCACCTACTCCATCCATTGTAAGAATTGCTGCTTCACTAAACGGTGATGGATAAAATGCCGAAGCTGCATGCGATTCGTGGTGCTCGGGAAAAATAATTTTTCCCTGGTAGTCAAGCTCCTTCTGTATTAAATCTTTCATCCACAGTTTTTCTTTTATCCATAACGGCATTGCTTTTATAAATGATTTAATCCCAACTGGTGCAAATGTGAGATAAGTTTCAAGCAGCCGTTCGAATTTCAGAAATGGTTTGTCATAAAAAGCAACAAGATCAAGTTCTGCACTTTTTATACCTGCATAATTTAAGCAGAATTCAATTGCTTGCTTAGGAAAACGATGATCGTGCTTTTTTCTAGTGAAACGTTCTTCCTGAGCAGCAGCGAGTATATCTCCATTTCTAATTATGCATGCTGCACTGTCGTGGTAATATGCCGAGATACCGAGGATATACACTACAGATTACCTATTGAATTTCATTTAATTTTTTCAAATAAGATTCAACCCAACTGTTATTAGGAGCAAGAAGCGGTACTGCTGTAATTTTTCCTCCAAATCCTAAGCGTATAATTGCGAAGCTGTTAATATTTGTAACTTCAATTGCGTTAAGAAAATTCCAATCGATTTGCAATCCGTATTTTAACGCAAGTTGGACTGTATAATTATTCATCTTCGCTTTTAACTTAATATGCGATAACTGAACTGAATATTCATCTTTCAACTTTTCAAATGGTGCGGGTGGTACATCATCTTTATTTCTTTTATCAATTAATTTGAAAATAGAATAACCTTCGGGTAATTCTAAAGGTCCGTAGATATCACCAACTTCCATTTGGGAGGCCATGCGCCCGATTTCACCATAGTTACCTGCTTTAAACAATCCAAATTCTCCCCCACGTTCTTTAGTCCATTCCCGTTTTGTATATTTTTTTGCGAGTTCTCTAATATCTGTTCCTCTTTTCAATTCATTCAATATAAACTGTACTAATTCCAGGCTATCAGTTAAAACCTCAACTATGTTTATCATCACCTGATTGTTCTCATTTGTAGTCACAGATCGATAATAATTATATACTTCTTCATCACTTACATAAGATGAATCAAGAAACTGATTTTGAAGTATTTGAAAGAGATAATTATCAAACCACATTTGTATTTGAGCTTGAACCTCAGGGCTAAGATGTATATTACGTTTATATCCTTCTCTTGCCAGTAATTCCTGCTCAATAATTTCTCTCGTTTTTAAGTCCAATATAGCACGAAGTTTGACAATCCCGGTCTCAGTTAT
>WOR8_10008826_pt1 | contig 10983 bp, 10 predicted proteins | sample DeeMarSeWOR38_10_FD_19890 | JGI IMG/M metagenome (IMG submission 19890)
GCGATAAGAACCCAGGGGACAAAACGCCCTGTAATCTGTTCGAAGTTTAGGAAAATTTCAATCATGACTTTGTTTTTAACCTTCCTTTATACGATCCCGTTATAAAACGGTATCGAAAACTCGTGTTATCTTTTGCTACTATTTTATCGACTTAACCGTCCGATTTTCGTTAGGTCGTTCCTCCATCCGTTGTTTTTGACATAAAATGGCCGCTCCTGCCTTATATTATAGATTCAAATGCGGATGAGAGGAGTCGAACCTCCACGCCCCGAGGGGCACAGGCACCTGAAGCCTGCGCGTCTGCCAATTCCGCCACATCCGCTTACAAGGGCGAAAATCAAAACGTAAAGATTAAAAATCAAAATTACGGAATCCCAGTAACCTGGGATGACTTCATAAATTTTGCACTTTGCATTTTGATATTTTATTTTCTTTGTTTCTAATATTAGCAATTTCCGGTATTTCGTCAAGGATTTTTGCCTGCCTGTAATTAATTCATAAAGCGTCCCATAAATTACCGCCGGATTCGTAAAATCGGCGAATTGCTTACTCCAGCGTGTTTTGCTTAAAGATTAGCAGGATTTCCTTAAATTGTTACCTTCAATTTTCCGAGATTATAACACTGTGATTTTTGGATATTGTGTTTTTTGCAGTATATTTTAAATGAAGGGTCATAGAATGTTATGACAGGGAGAAGGAAGAAAGTGAGTAGTATAACCGCATTTTATGGTTCCCTACCCTTTCTTTAGCAGGGCGGAGTCCGCACCGGATTTTATTACTGTATAAAGTCTATAGAGATAACAGCGGACGGATTAGAAGTATTTAACGTATATATGATTTGATTGTATTTCGGATGGATTCTGTACAAACTATTTCTAATGCTACTGAAGCCCAGACCAGCTTGCTTTTTGGCGAGCTGCTGGTTTCCAAAGGTCTGTTAAGCCAGGATCAATTGCAGGAAGTGCTTAATAAACAGCATGAGCATGGCGGTCGGTTCGGAGAAGTATTGCTGCAGCTCAAAATGCTGGATGACAAGGAAGTCACCGCTGCCCTCGCCGAACATTTCTCGATGGAATACATTCACTTCGATGATGCCCGCAAATTAGACAAGATCGACATGAATATTGCTCGGAAATTGCCGGAGAGCATCGCAAAGCGATTTTGTCTTGTGGCCATTGAGGAGGATGATAATAACAATATTGTTGTTGTGATGGCTGATCCACTCAATGTTGTCGCGATAGACACCGTCACGCTCAAGTTGAAGCGTCAGATTAAGCCCACTATTAGCTCTGCCCGGGAAATTAATCGGGCAATAGAACTGATATATCATGGCTCTGATGTGGAAGAACAGCAGCTTCGCAATCTGGTAGAGATAGAAGTTGAGAATGATAGAAAAAAAGATGACGATGTTTTTCTGGAAGAAATCGTAGAAGCTGACGCTATCGGAGAAGATGCCGCAAATAAAGCCCCTGTGATTCGGTTTGTTGATTTGCTCATGAGCCAGGCGGTCAAATGCAGGGCAAGTGACATTCATATCGAGCCCCAGGAGAATTCGACTGTTGTTCGCATGAGAGTGGACGGTATTCTTCGGGACATGGTCCCGCCGGCGAAAAAGATGCAGGCGGCGGTCATAGCCAGAATTAAGATTGTCGCACGAATGGATATTGCCGAGCGCAGGTTACCTCAGGATGGCCGATTCAAAATGAAAATATCCGGCAGGGCCATCGATGTCCGTGTCTCGACCATACCGACCATTTACGGCGAAAAAGTCGTGATGCGAATTTTGGATGCAACGGCGGTCAAGCATGATCTGGATTCACTTGGTCTTGAACCGGAGCGTTTGAAAGAATTTAAAGACGAGCTTTCGCAGCCTCACGGTATCATCATTGTCACCGGCCCGACCGGCAGCGGTAAAAGTACCACGTTATACTCGGCACTGAGTTACTTGAAAGACCCGACGAAAAATATTACGACGGTCGAGGACCCCGTCGAATACCGCTTGGCGGGGATCAACCAGATTCAGGTCAAACCCGAAATAGATCTCGATTTTGCTCGATGTCTGAGAGCAATATTAAGACAGGACCCGGACATTGTTTTAATCGGTGAAATAAGAGACAAGGAAACGGTCGAGATAGCAATAAAAGCGTCTTTAACGGGCCATCTGGTTTTAAGCACATTCCATACCAATGATGCGCCGAGTGCGATAAGCAGGCTGATTTATATGGGAATCGAGCGATACCTGCTCGCTTCGGCACTGAATTTGGTGGTTGCTCAGCGATTAGTCAGAAAAATATGTGATCATTGTAAGGAGCCGATAACATTGAATGAAGAAGTGCTTAAACATTTGGGGATTGACAGAGAGCAGGCGAAGAAATCGGTTTTCTATCACGGTCGAGGATGTCCGGCCTGTGGAGAAACGGGCTATCTCGGTAGATTACCCATATTCGAGTTCCTGGATGTGGATACTGACATCAGTGAGAAGATTATTGCCAGTGCAACCGAATCTCAGATCAGGGAGGTTTCGCGTAAAAAAGGTTATGGTGGTTTGCTCGCCAGTGGTATTACTAAGGTATTGGAAGGTTTAACAACTGCCGAAGAGGTTATCAGGATAGCTTTCACAGGTAAGGGGTAACAGTTCTTAAAGCAAAAAGAAAAGCGTACTTTTGAGAAGGTTATGCATATGAAAAGTTATGAGTATGTCGCTCGAGATTTAGCTGGGAAACAGAACAAGGGAATCGCGCAAGCGGCTAACTCAAATGAGGTTCTTAATCAGCTCCGGGAGCAGGGATTGACACCTATCTCTGTTAAGGAAGTTACCAAAAAGGGAGTTCCGAAAGTCCGGCATAAAGGCCGTCGTAAAAGCATCAAATCAGCGGACCTGGCGGCGCTTTGCTGGCAGTTGTCAACAATGCTGGAGGGCGGAATCCCCATCACTACAGCTTTAGACATTATTAGTGAAGACACGGACAACGCACAGCTCCAGAGTATTCTCGTGCAGATATCGGAAAAGGTCAAGAAAGGTCAGCCCGTCTCGGAATGCGTCGCAGAATATCCGAAGGTTTTCAACCGGCTCTGTTGTGCCATGGTCTTGGCCGGCGAAACCAGCGGTAATATTGCAAAGGCCGTTGGTAAGCTGGCGGAATATTTTGAAAATCGTGACAAACTTGCGAAAAAAGTCAAGGGTGCGATGGCTTATCCTATCTTTGTGCTCACATTTATTATCATAATCGTTATATTCATAATGGCATTCATCGTTCCACGATTCCGAAAGATATTCGATCAGATCGGCGGGACACTGCCTGCTTTCACCCGTGGCTTTATGGGATTTTACGATATATTGCGCTACAATCTTTTATACATTATTGGCTTTGTCATTATCCTGATAGTTCTTACAACTGTTGTTTCCAGGACCAAAAAAGGCCACTATTTCTTTAGCAAACTTTCTCTGGCCATGCCACTTTTCGGAAAGATATTTAGCCAGGCCTTCGTTGCAACATTTTGCAGGACGACATCCACCTTGCTCGCTTCAGGTGTTTCAGTGCTTGAGGCGTTTAATATTCTAACAGGTATGACCGATAACGATATCATCAAGTCGGCCATCGTACAGACCAGAGAAAATATTGTCGGCGGCTCGAACATCTCATTGAGTATGAGTTCGGCCGGCTTTTTCCCGAATATGGTTATTAAAATGATACAGGTCGGCGAAGAAAGTGGGTCAATGCCCGAAGTACTCGATAAGACCAGTGAACATTATGAACGCAAGGTCGATTCTACTGTCACCACGTTGTTGAGTCTTCTTGAGCCGGTCATGATAATATCAGTTGGGGCGGTTGTATCGGTTGTCGTGATAGCACTATATCTGCCGATTTTCACGATGTCTGATATGTAGGAGGTAATATCATTATCGATTTTCACAGGGTGGACCAGAAATTAAGAATCGATAGTGAAGTCTTTTATTGATTTAGCCGAATGGGATAAAGACCAAGTATCGCACTTGGTGTCCAAATTTTTTATAAAACTTTTTTTTGGAGAGATGAAAATGAAAAGCAGAAAAGGTTTTACACTGGTGGAGCTGATGGTGGTGATTCTCATCGTCGGTATCCTGGCTGCAGTGGCGATTCCGCTGATGCAGGGCCGCATTGATAAGGCCAAGTGGTCGGAAGCCAACGCCACGGCAGGTACAATCCGTACGGCTATCCGTGCATACGCGGCAGAGACAAGTGTTGCTACGGCTCAGGGCCTTGTTGGTAGTGACCTCAGCGTTGCAGCAACGCAGAGTGCTCTGGGTTTTAGCCCTACAGATTTGGATGGTACCTATTTCGCTCCCGGCGATTACTCCATTACTGCTGTCAATGCTTCGGGTATTGCTGAGGTCACAGTTGCCAACGGCAGTAAGCCGGATGCACCGTCCAACGGCCCATATGTACTGCGTGTGGATGGTTCATGGGGTCCGTAAGAATAGATCCTGCTTAGTCAGAATCTGAAAGTCGCCTTTATGGCAAGTCGGCATCCTGGAAAGTTGATTTTTCACTTATAGATATCATATAGGACGTTAAAGGCCAACAAGCGGGTGCGGAGGACCGCTTGGGGCCACAGGTTTGCTGCGACATTGGCTTTCGGTTAAAATAATGGTGGCTATGGTCATTGTGATCATAGCCACTTTCCGTTAGACTATATCCAGATAACCAATACACAGACAAAGCATTTCATTCCGTCACAATTACATGCTGAATATCCCGTAAATACTGGTCAGCAGCATGAATTAATCCAGGGCAACTGATGCCAAATTTCCTGTACAAAAACTGTATAAATTCGATTTCTAAGTAAAACGCCCTCCTAATTCAGCCGATGAAAAGGGACGTGATAGATAACATTCCGACATCTGTTGCGCATAGATTGCAATATTAGCAACTTTATGGCGAATTACAACGGATGTGTGGTTGTATTTTGTTTTTTGGTTCATATAAATAAGGATTTAGACTTGAACTGGAAACGATCCATAAAACTTGTTAAAGACGAGATTCTTGGCCTGGATATCGGTTCGTCTGCTGTCAAGATCGTGGCTTTGAAAAGAGACAATCAAGGCTACTCAGCAACTGCCACATGCATGCGCAAAATTGCAGTAAGTCGAGATGATTATGATCAGCACAGAGCCAATACCATCAAGGCAATTCGCGAATGTTTCGAGGAGGCCAAAATCAAAACGAAGATGGCCGTTTGCGGTGTGAGCGGACCTGATGTTGCGGTTCGAGAGTTTGAGTTTCCTCCCTTATCGGCAGAAGATATAGAAGCAGCGGTCTTACTCGAAGCATCACAGGTTTGTCCGTTCAACGCGGCCGATAGTGCTGTCGGCTATCACTTAATACCTAACGGCGATGATAAGACAAGGGGAGTATTGGTCGCGGCGTTGAATACCCTGGTAAAGAGCAAGGTACAGCTTGCTAAAGAGGCCCGTTTAAATTGCGTTCTGATGGACGTTGATGGCCTTGCACTTTTGAATTGTTTTAATGGTCTTGTAAACGGGCACCAGAAATCCGAGACGGACCAGACAGTTGCTATTCTGAATGTCGGCGGCACTCATACGACTCTGGCTATCATGGACAATAATGGCTGGCCTTTTATCCGTGATATGACTTATGCCGGCAATGATATTATCGCGTTGATAGCTGCCGAGAATGATATGTCAATTGAAAGTGTGAGAGGGATTTTGTTCGGCGATTCGACAGTGGATGATAAGGAACTGCATGGCTGCCTCGAAAAAGCCTGCAAGAAATTGATTGGAAATGTTGGCGAAACGTTGCGCTATTATACCGCTCAGTCTACATCATCGAATGTCGAGAAACTATTCGTTTGCGGGGGATTTGCTTTGGCTGGAGGATTCGTTGGATTATTGAACAACCGGCTTGGAGTTGAGGCCGTCTTGTGGAATCCGTTTGACAAAATACGGTGCAACGGAAATCCGCAATTTGAAGATGTTTGTGCAAAGGCGGGTCCGGCGATGGCAGTGGCAGCCGGTCTTGCTATGAGATCAGTTTGATTATTAATAAGAAATTAATGCTGTAAGAGCTACAAAACACGAAGCTATGTTTACGATAGATTTACTGAATGGGCAGGCAATACCGCTTAAGAGCAAACCCGGGAGTCTTGCTATTATTGTGATATCCGCGGCGGTACCTGTTTTGATCGCTGTGGGGATGATGAGCTTTTATCATCGCAACACACTCGCAGCATCAGTAAAGGCTCAGGAGATTGCCAAATGCCAGGCAGAGATTGAAAAGTTGTCGGGAGCAGTAGAACTGCAGAAGGCATTGGAGAAAAAGGAACTCGCTTACCATAGTTGCCTGTCAGAAGTTAAGTCTTCGCTTAAGAGGCATACTCAATGGTCACCTGTATTGACCACATTAATGGATAATATGCCTGACTCTGTGGTGCTGAACTCTCTCAAGGTAGAGCATGACACTGTCAAAAAGAAAGTTCCTAAAGAAGATAATCCCCAAAAAATGGTTGAAATTGATGTGCTCGTACGAATATTGCGATTGACTGTTAGCGGCGATAAACAGGGTTATAATGACGAGGCGGTTAGAGACTTCCGGGATCGTATTCGTACTTCGGCCTTTCTTGGTCCGAAGCTCGAAAAAATCGGAGTTTCCCAAAAATCTGAAACGCTTAACGGTCAGGATGTGGTTACATACGAGATAAGCTGCGTCCTTAAACCGGGATCTTAAAATGGTAAATATCAACAATTTTATAAAGATCTACAGAACATATCTCATAAGAACGGCTATAGCATGGGCAGCTTGTCTGGTGCTGTTTATTGTGGCCTATATGTTCATTTTGGGACCTGAGAAGAAAAGCAGAAAAGCCCTTGAAAGCACGCTCGCAGAGAACAAGCAGATGTATGAGTTCGCACAAAAAGCGTCACAAGAGCAGACAAAGATCCGGTTAAACGAACAAATTGAGAAACTACAAGGCACGATTAAGAATTTTGTTGTTGATTTCGAAGATTCAGCTAATTTGACTTTCGATATCGGTCGAATCGCGAATGAGGAAAAAGTGGCTTCATTCAGCATTAGAAATAATGATAAGCAGAGTGTCTCAAATATACCCGATTGTAACAGTATATGCGAGAACCATATCGATATCAGCTTCATCGCGGGATTTAATCAGTTTGCCACTTTTGTGAATGCCTTGGAAAGGCATCAGCCTGTTCTGTTTGTGAATGAATTTTCGATATCCCGATCAAAGAAGGGACAATCAGCTTATCAGGTAAGCCTTGACGTGGCGGCTTTTGTAAAAAAACGACAGGACAGAGAAATCGCTAATCAGCCCTCAGTGCCAACTGTCGACTCAAAGATATGAAAACGATAGCAATAGTAAATCAAAAAGGTGGTTGTGGTAAAACAACAACCGCGGTTAATCTCGCAGCGGCCTTTGCCGAGAAGAGCTACAGGACGTTGCTGGTTGATCTCGATCCGCAGGGTCACAGTACCATCGGGCTGGGTTATGAACCTGATGAGTTGAGCACAACGATTTACGATGTTCTTCTAAACGTTCAAATTGGAATATCCAATGTATCTTTAAGCACGAAGATCGAATGGCTCGATCTGGCCCCGAGCAATGTCCTGCTGGCGGGAGCCGAGCTTGACCTAACCGGTATTGTTGGAAGAGAATTTGTCTTGAGCGAGAAGCTCAGAATGGTGAGAGACAAATATGATATCTGTGTCATCGATTGCCCGCCGTCGCTCGGGCTGTTGACCCTGAATGCGCTGCTTGCTGGCATTGGCGTCGTTGTGCCTGTTCAGGTTCATTACTATGCAATGGAAGGACTCAAACAATTGTTCGAGACGGCGAATATTATCGCCGAGCATTTCCAGCCCTGCTATGTGAAAATATTGGGTATATTGTTGACTCTCGTCGAAAACAACACTTTGCTTAGCAGGCAAATTCAACAGCAAATGCGGGAATACTTCGGAAATTTGGTCTTTGATACGGTTATTCACAGAAATGTGAGACTGGCCGAGGCGCCAAGTGCCGGTGAGCCTGTCCTGATTTATGCGCCCGAAAGCAAGGCTGCCACTGAATACAGGGCATTGGCCGAAGAGATAATCAACAATGGTACTTTAGTTGAGCAAGTAGACTGTAAGGCTTTGGTCAGGAGATAATTGATGTCAGAGCTTGAAAAAAATAAGGCAGGACTTCAGAAAAAAGTATCTTCGGTATTTAAAGGTGTGCCTGTTCCACAAAACAACAAAACTCAGCAGCAGCCTTCCGGCGAGACTGTCCCGGAAAGCCCGCGGACAAACAGATTTCCAAGAATTGCCTTATCTCCAGGCTGAGCCAGGCCGAGGATTCGCCGAATGACGCCGAAAAAAGTCAATCGGCCAAAGCTTTCCAAAAGCCAGCTTCTGTAAATCAGGTGACTCAAAGTTCTATCGCCAACAAGCTTCCTCAGCCCAAGGAATCGTTAAAGCAAACGGCACCACTACCTGAGGAAACACCGTTGATAATAGAATCCAATGATGGCCTGTGGCAGCAAGTTAAGGACAAGCTGTTTACGCCCAAACAGGGCGTCAGTCCCGCCAGGCAAAAAGCTATGGTAATAATGGTGCCGATACTTGCTATTATTATGATATTTGCTTTTAGGCAGGTCCTCAGCAAAGCTCCGCGCAAGACCAAAGGAACCGAAGTCGATGATACACCGGTCGTCTCTAACGCAGATACCGGCAATGAAATCGACTGGGTAATTCCTGAGCCAATTAAGATTGTGACGAGGGACCCGATACGATTGCCGGACGGGAGTAATACACAAAACCCGAACCAAAGCACAGGACAGAACGGAGCGACAAATACGGAGAATCAAGGACTAATAATGATAAAGGATATCGTATATTCACATGATAAACCCTCTGCTGTGGTCGGCTCCCAGATAGTTTACGTCGGAGATAAAATTAATGGCGCTACTGTTGTTAGAATAGACAGAGACAGTGTGGAATTCGAAAAGGATGGAGAGAGATGGGAGCAAAATGTTCGCGATGGGAAAAAGATTCCCATTTTAAATAGTACCGGCCAGGGTGAAGACCGGTCGGAATCCATAGAATAAAGTTAAAAATACATTACGTAAATTTATACTTGAAATATTCGGTAAGATCCGAGTGAGGAAAGGAATTATTATGAAAGGCATGACAATAAAATCCAGCAATTCACATTTCCTGATCATTTGTACACTTCTCTTCGTCTGCAGTGTTTCGGCTTTTGCCGTAGAAAGCAATGAGCCTGATAAGGAAAGATCAGTCTTAACAGACCTTGAGAAACGCATGCAAAAGGTTATATGTATTGATGTCAATGAAGTCCCAATTGGTACAGTAATCAGACAACTGGCCGACCAGGTCGATGTGGACCTTATTATGAGCCCCCAGGTCGTCGGTAATGTGACCGTTTCGCTGACAGATGTGTCGCTCGACGAGGCTCTACAGTGCATTCTCGATGTGCATGGTGCCGGTATTATAAAAGGAGAAAATGTCATAAGGATTTTGTCACGCAATGAAATACCGGCGGTAACCGAGAGGCTTGTCACTCAAACATTTGAAATAGTTTACGCGGATGTCGGACAGGTTGTGAAGGCTTTGGAAAAATTCGTATCACAACAGGGTTCCGTCTCTTCCATTGAGGGCACCAGTCACATCATTGTCACAGACACCGAGGCCAAAGTCAGAGACATCACGAACCTGCTCGCTACAATCGATCAAATGACGCCTCAGGTTCTGGTCGAAGTGAGAATCTATGACATCACGAGCAAGGACAATCTCGACCTCGGCATTGACTGGTACGCCGGCAGGCGAACTAACAGGGATGCTTTCGGTTATCCGGTTAACGACGATTTTGTCGTCCAGAGGGGTGGCAATGACACTTATATTAAAAGCGTAACTGATCCTTCCTTATCGGCTGGTTTTAGTGCCGGGACAAACAAAACCGAAGATACCACGTTAGGATATCTGCGATTTGGCCTGCTCAACGATCATATTGACATCGAAGCAATGCTGAGGGCCGAGCAGGAAAATATCGATGCCAAGCTTCTGGCCAATCCGAGAATTATGGTCGTCGACAATGAAGAAGCCACGTTCGATATCGTGACCGAACATCCCTATGTCGAACGAACCATCACAGCAGGCAGCACTACCGAGACGGTGAAATTCAAAAACGTCGGCGTCAAGCTCGTTGTTACCCCGCATGTCGCAGGGGACAACATGCTGAGATTGAACATCGCGCCGGAATTCAGCGTTCTTGTGACACGAGTCCAGGTAGCGTCGAGTAATGTCCCTGTCGTTGACACTCGCAAAGTCAACACTATAGCACTTGTTCGGGACGGTCAGGCGGTCGTTCTGGGCGGACTGAAAAAGAAAGAAACAAGCCAGCAGGTCAACAAGGTACCCTTACTCGGCGACATACCCGTGCTTGGCCATCTGTTCAGGTTCGAAGGTGAAGCAACGGCGACGACCGAGCTGGTCGTATTCATTACGCCGTATATTATCACAGAGCCGGTTTTGACCGAAGCAGAGCAGCAGGCCCTCGATATTACCGAGTTTAGCGGCCCGATGCCGTCGGTTACAAAAGCAGAGCAGAAGGCTGGCAAATAGCTGTTGGATACATGATTTAACGCTCGTGATGTGAATGATTATTCACGAGCGCCGGGCCGCCAGCGATGAATTCGCCTTGCTCAAGTAAAGCGTCTGATAAACCAAGGCAGACTTAGTTTTCTTGACATCCAGCCCTTAATAGCCCCGAAATTGGCTTTGATTGGCTTTGTTTTTTCGTGTCTCGCAGGGAGGCAATATTTCCATAAGTTCCTTCCATATAAGTTCTTACGTCAATTTATGCCGGCAAAAATTGGGTTTGTTTTTTCGTAATATCTCACTCAAGTGCCAATCTTGTTGGAAGCTTTGGTAAGTTTCCGGTTTGGATGTATTGTCTTAATGCCTGCTCTAT
>WOR8_10006757_pt1 | contig 10979 bp, 6 predicted proteins | sample DeeMarSeWOR38_10_FD_19890 | JGI IMG/M metagenome (IMG submission 19890)
GCTCAAACCGTTCAAACCTTCATTTTAAACTCACTATCACTGTGTCCTCCGTACCTTTAGCGAAGGATGGACTCACTCTCAACTTTTATCATTAATCCATCATTCCATTATTGATTCACACCCGATAGCGCGGATCTCCCCCTGTCCGCCGAAACTCGAAGAGCGTAGGTGGAAGATCCGTGCCGCGGGGATTCGTCGAGCTCGCCACCCTCGCTTGCTTTAAGCAAACTCGGGATCCTCGGTTCCATTATTACATTAGTGAAAAAAAGCCGTTCTGAATTTTTCAGAACGGCATGAAGTATAAAAATTGGGATTTTGGTTGAACGGCTCTAGTAAAACTTATATCTTTTGTCAACTATTTCAGATTCTTGCTTCAGGGCTTCAAATACCTCAAAACTGGCCCGTGCTTCATAAGTGGAAGCCAGCCTGATCCGTATTAGGTCAGTATCCTGATCTATCTCATTGTTGTTTACATTATTAACGGAGATAACAAAAATACCGTTATTCCCTTTGATGGGTTCTGAAAGAAATCCTTCTGAAGCACTCGAAGCTGATGCTATAATTGCAGGTTCAACACCCGCCCCGGGGATTGAATATGAATTAAAACTAATATTTGTTGCTTCATTAACCCTTAATTCAAGTGCTGATGCAATATCTTCTATATTATTCAGACTTTCAGTTTCAGCTAACATGTTATTTATTATCATATCTGCTTTCTTTTCTTTCAGAACGGCAAACCTCACATCCGATTCAACATCCTGCAGTCTGGCAAAACCCTCCTCTTTAACATCAGTACAGTATGCTACAACAAATTTATCTCCAATCTCAAATACTGCCTGCTCACTCCTGTCAAGAATGATACTGTTTTCTTCAGTTTCGTACAGAGCCATTATGAGAACCCTGGGTGATTCAAGTCCGGGCAATATTTTCTGTTCAGGGGCAATTTCGCTGGCAAGTTTCTTATTCAATCCCTCATCGGCAATTGCCTGGTTAAACTTTTGATAGGTATTATTAGTACCGGCAAACCTGCTTGCCTCTGCATACCTGGCCTGGTAGGTTGCAGAACTGGGTTCAATAGCCCTTTCGATAATACCTGCATGATACTTCCTGGATCTGCCACCCTGGTCGAGGATTTCAACAATATGATACCCGAAATCAGTCTCAACAATATCAACATCACCTTTTTTCCCTTCAAAACAGGCATTATTGAAAGGTGTTACCATCTGACCCTCCTCAAACCATCCAAGGTCGCCACCAAGCTGAGCTGATCCCTGGTCGTCTGAAAATTCCATGGCCAGTGATTCAAAACTCTCTCCTGATCTTATTAGCTGCAACAGGCTGTCAGCTTCATTTTGGGCTGCCTCATCATCACGATAGGCATTCGGTGAGATAAGAATATGACGGGCATGCACCGAATCAGGCCTGGTCTCAACCGCAATAAGCCGTGCTATTTTATAAGTTTCATTTTCAAGATAGTGTCCGTATACCTCTTCGGTATTTTCCTCCAGAACGAAATCTCTGATCATTTCGGGTATATCTTCAGCAGGCAGGAAAACCTCAAAGTGTCTGGTATCAGACGAAAGATTGATAAACTGCACGGGATTATCAGTCGCCCTGAACTCATTAATCAGATCAGTAATCCCCTTCTCGGTGTTCAAAACATCCTCTTCACTTGGAACAACTTCAAATTCAACATATTCCATATTTCGCCGTGCCTCCTGCCTGTAATCTTCCCTGTGCTGATTGTAGTATCTCTCCAGGTCAGCTCTTGCTATGGTAACTGCTGAATCAGGAACAGTTGAATAAAGTTTCATTATATAGCTGAAATCAACGGTATTTGATGTGATATTATTCTCGAATTCAGCCTGTTTTGATGTTATATACAAACCTTTGGCTACAAGGTTATTGAATTTTGTATTTATTTTCTCATCGACAATTTCATTTTCAAAAAATAACCAGTAAGCTTTAGCCTGCGGATCAAATTCAGTGCTTTTCAGGAAGTTTACAAGGAATGACTTGTCAAGAATTCCCGTTTCCCTGTTGGCGAATAGCTGCTGTACAATTGGATGTGGTATATCTCCCAGGACCATTGATTCAACCTCGTCTGAACTTACACCAAGTCCGATATTATCAAATTCCTCACCCAGTATTTTTTCCATTATCATCTTGTTCCATATATCCTCCCTCATCGACTCTGACATGGCTTCGGTGATATTCGTTGTACCTGATAATTTATAAATCTCGGCCAGGTTCTGCAATCTTTCATCGTACTCCTGATATGATATTGATCTCCCTCCTATTTCCGCTATTTCATAATAATCCTTCATTTTTCTTGTCCGTCCGCTTCCGCCACCAAGAAAGTCACCCAGTATGAAGAATAATAGGGATACACCTATGACAACCGCCAGAAGTACACCTGCCCTATCCCTTAGTGTTTGTAGTACTGACATTTATATAATTTTTTGGTTTTGCCTGTTTTTCAGGCGACAAATATACGAAAAAGCTTGAAAAGGTTGAAAAGGTTTAAATAGAATATTAGATATATTGGAATACTGGAACCTAAACCTAAAATCTCAACTCACATACAACTTTAATCATTATTCCAGGTTAATGTTTTTCTCAATAAGAATATCAACAATATTGAATCATCCATCATCAAAAAGGGGGTGTATATCAAAAATATTAATAAGATGTTGATAACACCCCTAAAAAAATGGGGTATAAATATAGAATGTATGTATTTTTACCAAAAAATATGAATTATGGCAGAGTTACGTTTTAGTGCATTAAGGGAAGTGTTTTCAAGGCAGGCTATAAAACCTGATCTTCCCAAAGAGAAAGTTTCAGAATATTTTGGTGTTAATGTATTCGATCTTCCGAAGATGGAGAAGTACCTTCCCAGGGAGACTTATAAATCTGTTAGGGAAGCAATTGACAAAGGGACTTCGATTAGCAGGGAGGTAGCTGATAAGGTAGCTACAGGAATGAAAGCCTGGGCTATAGAAAAAGGTGTCACTCATTATACACACTGGTTTCATCCGTTAACTGACGCAACCGCAGAAAAGCATGATGCCTTTATAGAGCGTAATGACTATGAAGGACTTGTTGAGTCTTTTTCGGGTGAATTGCTGGTACAGCAGGAGCCGGATGCATCCAGCTTCCCAAGCGGGGGAATACGTAATACATTTGAAGCAAGGGGATATACTGCATGGGATGTTTCTTCTCCGGCCTTTATTGTTGGCACTACCCTCTGTATACCAACAGTATTTGTCTCTTATACGGGTGATGCACTGGATTATAAGACACCCCTGCTCAAGGCACTAAGCGCTCTTGACAGGGCCGCCGTGGATGTATGCCAGTATTTTGACAGGAATGTGGATAAGGTAATTGCCACACTAGGCTGGGAGCAGGAATACTTTCTGATAGATGAGGCTTTATATTATGCCAGACCTGACCTAGTGCTGGCAGACCGGACCCTTATGGGTCACCAGTCGTCAAAGGACCAGCAACTTGCTGATCATTACTTCAGTTCAATACCCGAACGTGTAATGTCATTCATGGAAGACTTTGAGGTGGAAGCATTCAAGCTCGGAATTCCGGTTAAAACCCGTCATAATGAGGTTGCACCCAACCAGTTCGAGTGTGCCCCTCTGTTCGAGGAAGCTAATCTTTCTGTTGATCACAATCAATTAATTATGGATATTATGAAGAGGATAGCCCGTAAACATAAATTCAGGGTATTGCTTCATGAAAAGCCTTTTGCGGGTATTAACGGATCGGGAAAGCATAATAACTGGTCAATGGCAACCAGTACGGGTGTCAACCTGCTTTCACCTGCCAAAAATCCAAAGGGGAATCTTCAGTTTCTTACTTTTCTTGTCAATGTGATTAAAGCAGTAAATGACAACCAGGATCTAATAAGAGCAAGTGTGCTTACCGAAACAAATTCCCACAGATTGGGAGGTAACGAAGCCCCTCCTTCAATAATGTCAGTTTTTCTCGGATCCTATCTCACCGGGATGCTTGATGATATTGTGGAAAAGGTAACCGGTAAGAAAATGACCCCGGCTGAGAAAACAGAGCTCAAGCTGGGGATTGGTAAAATTCCAGAAATATTGCTCGATAATACTGACAGGAATCGAACTTCACCATTTGCATTTACCGGTAACAGGTTTGAATTCAGGGCTGTTGGCTCTTCAGCCAGCTGTGCCCCTGCCATGATAGTTCTTAATGCTGCTGTAGCGGATACACTCAGGACTTTTAAAAAGGAAGCGGATGCATTGATTACTAAAGGAGTTAAAAAAGACGAGGCAATTTTCCAGGTATTGAAAAGGTATATAGTCGAATCTTCACGTATCAGATTCGAGGGTGATGGATATTCTGAAGAATGGGAAAAAGAAGCCCTCAGAAGGGGTCTTACGAACATTAAAAGCGTGCCCGAGTCACTTAATCATTACCTTACCGAACATGCGAGAAAAGTATTGATAGACGGTGGAATATTCACTGAAAGGGAGCTGGAAGGCAGAGTGGGAGTTGAATTTGAGAAATTTACCAAGAAGGTACAGATTGAAGGAAGAGTGCTTGGCGACCTGGCTATTAATCATATTATCCCGACTGCCATAATGTATATGTCTGAACTCCTTGAAAATATAAAATCGCTCCGTATGGTTTTCAGTGAGATTGAGTACGAGAGGCTTGCAGGGGCAAGGAAAGAAGTTATAATAAATATCTCGGATCATATATCACTGATAAAAAAGCTTGTGGACGAAATGATCGAGGAAAGGAGAAAAGCAAATGTGATTGAAGATATAGCAAAAAAAGCATTTGCTTATGAGAAAAATGTAAAACCTTACCTTGATAAGATAAGGTACCATATAGATAAGCTGGAATTAACAATTGATAATGAAATCTGGCCCCTTCCGAAGTACAGGGAACTGCTTTTTACAAGGTGAGCGTATTCCATGTTCCGTGTTCTGTGCAGTTTCCAGTCTACAGTCATCAGCCTCAAGCAATTGCTGACTGCTGACTGCCGGCTGTGGACTGCTCCGTGCCCCCTGCTCTATGTTTTTTGCATAATATTTGTTGCATATTAGCCGTTAATCAGTTGCTTAATGTTTTCATTGTTATATTTAAGAATGAAAAACATTAAATTTACCCAAATTATAATGGAGGGATTATGTACCGGACAGTATTAATGCTATTTATTATCATTATACCTCTAACTGTATATCCACAGAAGAGGAAAGCACAAAGAGCTTATGATGCCTGGGATGCAGGTGAATATTTCGAAGCAATAGATTTATTCAAAGACGCTTACTCGAAAACACGGGACAGGAATGAGAAATCTGAATACATTTTTATGGTCGCTGAATGTTACAGATTATCTAATAATCCACGAAGCGCTGAATCCTGGTACAAGAAAATATCAGGTAGGGATAACGTAAGACCTGAAGCAACATACTGGTATGCCGAGACTCTAAAGAAAAATGGCAACTACGAAGCTGCTATTGAAGCATTTGAGGAATACAAGCAAATTGTCCCTTCCGATGCCAGGGCTGATCTTGGAATACGTTCGTGTGAGCTGGCTATTGAGTGGATGGAATCACCTCAACCCTATGAAGTAGAGGATGTGAGAGATCTCAATTCTCGTCGTTCAGATTTTTCTCCTGTATACGCAAGAGATGATTATGGAATGGTATACCTCACTTCGTCGAGGGAAGAGGCAGCGGGCAAAAGGGCACACGGTGCGACAGGTGAAAATTTCACTGACATTTTCGAAAGCAGACTTGATAAGAAAGAACGATGGAGTACGCCTATCCCCGTGAAAGACCTGAATACCGAGTTCGAAGATGGTGCGGTAACTTTTACTCTTGATTTCAGGGAAATATATTACACCCTGTGTGAAATGGGCAAACGTGAAAACAGAGGTTGTGTGATAATGACAGCTAAAAGAAGCGCGGATGGATGGAGCCAGCCTGAAAGGCTTGATATCCTGCCTGACTCCCTGGTAGCAGCACATCCTGCAATTTCACCTGACGGACTTAAATTATACTTCGTGTCGCAGTTATCTGATGGCTACGGAGGTAAAGATATTTATTATGTAACTAGAGCATCAGGAAGTAGCAGCTGGTCACGACCAGTAAATATGGGGCCTGATATAAATACCACAGGGGATGAGCTGTTCCCATATGTCAGGTCAGATGGTACTTTCTATTTTGCATCGAACGGGCATATAGGAATGGGCGGACTGGACATCTTCAAAGCTGAACCACAACCTGATGGGCGCTGGCTCGTTGATAATATGAGATATCCGATCAATTCAAGTGCAGATGATTTTGGTATAAGTTTCCAGGGTGATAATGAGATAGGGATGTTCAGCTCTACAAGAAAGGGACGCACCAATGACGAGATATATTATTTTGAGCTACCACCTCTTCGATTCAGTGTACGGGGACTGGTAAAAGATGAAAAAACAGGAGAACCCATACCTCAAGCCGTTGTTCAGCTTATTGCAAGTGATGGAACGACCATAAGGGATAATACGGGAGGAAGTGGTGAGTTCAGGTTCATGCTCAATGAAGATGTGGATTACATTTTCCTGGCTTCGAAAGATGGATATCTGAATGGCAAGGAGAAGGAAACGACAAGGGGTCAGGATAAAAGCAGGGAGTTCCTGACCACAATTCTTATGACATCCATCGATAAACCAATTGAACTGCCCAATATACTTTATGACTTTAATAAGTGGGACCTGAGGCCTGAATCAATGGTATCCCTTGATAAACTTGTTGAAACCCTCAATGATAATCCAAATGTTACTATCGAGCTGATGTCCCATACCGACTCACGTGATACGGAGGCGTACAATATAGAATTATCACAGAAGCGGGCACAATCAGTTGTTGATTACCTCATTAACAAAGGTATTAATCCTGATAGGTTATCTGCAAGAGGCTATGGTGAATCGAGCCCGAAAATAGTAGATGAACAACTGGCATCAGAGTATGATTTTCTGAGGGAAGGGTTTATACTTAATGAGCAGTTCATCAACAGTTTACCAGATGAGGAACAGAAAGAAATAGCTCACCAGATAAACAGGAGAACCGAGTTCAGGGTAATGTCAACGGACTACGAAGCCGAATAACACTGATTACCCAGATTAACGCTGATTACACGGACTGAGGAACCTCAGCCTTAGCCTATAAATTTACATATCCCAGTTCCCCTAGTATCTTCACGGTGTTAACCACATCGCTGAGTCCGGTTTCACCGTTTTTCATCTGCCCGTCGAGAAGCATCTTAATCTCAAACACATTATGATTATCGTCACAGAGCCTGAGTATCTCGTTTATATCCAGCCTTCCTTCCACAGGGTATTTATCTGTTAATTCACCGGATTCTCTCATTATACCCCTGCCTGCTCCATACCCTGCTTCATAAAGTTTGTTGGTAATAACAGGTTTTATTTTCGAGGCATCGTTTTCTTCTTTTGAAAGTGAATATTTCAATGGTTTGAGTCCCATTAACACAGCTTTTTTATTAGCATAATACACATATGCATTCAGGTTTGATTTGCCTATAGTTTCAATATCAGTTATATGTGTTGCTCTAAAACCTTAAGCATCTTTTAATTCCAACTCTTCAACAGACCTTATGGTAGCTTTCTCATTTAGTATTGCAGCCTCAATAAAACGGTATCCTCTCAGCCATAATTCGTTGAAGGTATCTTTACCGGCATTATCAACTAGATCTGTAGCCCTTCTCAGTTGTGCTCCAATCCTTTCAGAAGAGTTACCGGCAACTTCATTACCGATTTTCAGGGCCATCTCCTCACCGGCATCTGCTATCGTATAGGCAGCAGCAGCTGTTATGACGCATACCCGCTTCATCTGTGTGGCATCGCATTTATCTGCCCTGTCCTGCGAGGTATGGTAATAGAGATCTGGCCAGGTTATCATCATTATTCCTGGGACCCCGACAGCGGGATCATTGAACACTTCATGGTCTGATGATCCGTAGTGATCATCAATCTTAAAATAAAACGGGTCATCACTTCCACTGGGTGCAACTATCCTTTTAAGGTATCCGCCCCTGCCTGAGATGGCCAGTCCTTCCCTATTAGTAATTCCGACGTATTCATAATAATTTTCCATGACATCGTTCAGGTAGTGTGCATTACCGTATGTTGTTCTCTGGAGGCAGAGGAAAGATTTACTGTCGGCCAGGTTAATTCCTACCATATCGAGATTAATATTGCACAGAGTGTTAACCATGAGTGACATATGTTCTTCAACCCATGGAATAGTACCTGAAAATTCAGGTACCCATAAGAACCTTATGGTTCTTTCAGGCCTTTCAATAATTCCATCGTCTATCATCGACTTGAGCATCCTGGCAACTTCAAGTATGGCAGCTGATCCTGATATATTATCGTTGGCTCCCTGTTTAACATAACCTTCAAAAAGGTGGGCGGTCAGAATTATTTCACCTGCTTCCGGATTAGTGCCCTTTATAACACATTCAGGTACTTCCAGCTGGTATTCAAGTGTTTGTGATTCCACTGTTGCTCGTACTCTTATCTTTTCACCACCAAGCAACCTGTCGCGAAGTATATGCCCTTCCCTGGGGGGAAGAAAGAAACCGAAAGTAAGGTCCTCATCCGAGCTACCCCTGCCCGAAATCCCTGTTATGGGGATGGCAAGGTTTACTTCAAGTGGCCTTGGTGAATTAAAAGAAACTATTCCAAGTGCACCGTTTTTAACTGCATTTGAATGCACCGAGCGAGGAGATCCCGAGCTAAGCACAATTTTCCCTTCAACACCGGTTTTCAGTATTTCTTCTTCACTGCCTGATCCGACCCAGACGAGTTCAGCCTCCACGTCTGTATTGATGCTGCCTGATGCCAGCATGGCTGTTAGATCAAGGTAGTCGGCAAGCTTGGTTAATCCCGGGCTGACCTCCCATAATTCACCACTTATGCCATCCCAGTAACTTCCCCCCGGGTACCTGTTCACATCAATATCTTCAAGGCCATATTCCTTAAGTTTAGAAATCACATAATCGGTTTCAAGGAAGTTACCACTGTATTCACTTGCAGGCCTGTTATGGTTATAGGCACCCATTTCAATTATATGGGTCATGGCCGTCTCACCCGATGCCTCACCGATAATTTCATCCATAATCCTCTCAGGGAGCAGACTTCTGTAAGTTGAATTTTGTGCTTTAGCCTGTGAAAAGCCAAAGCATGAAACGAGCAGACAGATAAGGATACTACTATTCTTCATTTTCTACCATTGTTTTAAAGATTGATCAAATTAAAATTATATGAATCACTGTGTAAAGTTAATGTTCTTATATAATCTCAGGCAGTCTGACTGATGGTTTTTGTATAATTTAACATTTATCTAATCTCGGTTTATTTTCTTAAATTTGCACACTGTTAATTAGGTAGATGAGTGCAAAATCACGATATTACAGAAGAGGGGTTTCAGCCTCCAAGGAGGACGTCCATAATGCTATAAGGGATATAGATGAAGGGTTGTTTCCGGGTGCATTCTGCAAGGTAATGCCAGACATTCTCGGAGGAGATCCTGATTATTGTAATATTATGCATGCTGATGGCGCCGGTACTAAATCTTCACTGGCATATATCTACTGGAAAGAGACCGGTGATCTGAGAGTATGGAAGGGTATAGCTCAGGATGCTGTGGTAATGAATATTGATGACCTTCTTTGTGTAGGGGTAACTGATAATATACTACTATCATCAACAATTGGCAGAAACAAGAACATTATACCAGGTGAAGTAATCCGGGCAATAATATCAGGTACAGAAGAGGTTCTTGAGGGCCTCCGTAATCATGGTGTGAGGATCTATCTGTCTGGTGGTGAAACGGCTGATGTGGGTGATCTTGTAAGAACAATAATAGTTGACGCAACGGTGACAGCTCGCCTTAAAAGATCAGAGGTTATTACAAATAAGATCTGCCCTGGTGATGTGATAGTAGGGTTTTCCTCCAGCGGTCAAACATCATATGAAACCGGATATAACAGCGGGATGGGTTCGAATGGACTAACTTCAGCAAGACATGACGTTTTTAACAAATACCTTGCTGTGAAATACCCTGAAAGCTATGACCCTGGAATAGATAATGACTTGATTTATTCAGGAAAATACAGACTCAGAGACGAGATAGAAGATCTGGGTATGGATGCCGGTAAACTGGTTTTATCACCTACACGTACATATGCACCTGTTATAAAAAAAGTGATTGAAGAGCTTTTCCCATATATACATGGTATGATACATTGCTCCGGAGGTGCGCAGACCAAGGTGCTTAATTTTATTGATGACATACATGTTGTGAAAGACAATATGTTCCCTGTACCTCCCTTATTTAGTATAATACAGAAAGTATCAGGAACGTCCTGGAAGGAAATGTACCGGGTATTCAATATGGGGCACAGGTTTGAAATCTACCTGCAACCAAAATATGCGGAAACGATAATTGATATTGCAGCCTCATTCAATCTGGATGCTAAAGTGGTTGGCCATTGTGAGCAGGCAAACGGAAGGAAGCTTACCGTAAAAAATGAAGAAGGGGAATATTACTATTAAATCTTAAATATATATGGCAAATAATATTATCCTTGAGAAACTTGAGGGTGTTAAGGAAAGATTTGAAGAGGTTGGCAGGCTTATAACACAGCCGGAGATTATTGCCGACATGGAGAGGTATATTAAGCTGAACAAGGAATACAAGGACCTTGAACCACTGGTTGAAGCATATAAAGAGTATAAGAACGTTATTTCAAATATTGAATCAGCAAAGTCGATACTGAATGAAGAAAAAGATCCTGAATTAAGGGAGATGGCCAAGGCTGAACTGGAGGAACTGAATGAGAAGCTTCCTGGCATGGAGGAAGAAATCAAAATGCTGCTCCTTCCGGCTGACCCCGAAGATGAGAAAAATGCTATT
>WOR8_10008463_pt1 | contig 10979 bp, 8 predicted proteins | sample DeeMarSeWOR38_10_FD_19890 | JGI IMG/M metagenome (IMG submission 19890)
GGCCCGGAGATGAGCATATCGGCGGCGCTGAACTGGCCATGAAATTTTCACGGCACGCCCAATCCTATGGCCTGGAAATCGTGTATCAGCAGGTCACAGATTTAGTGCCGGGCCTGGATTATCATACCGTCAAACTCGCAAACGGCAATACCCTTCGGGCACATGCGGTGGTTTTGGCCGCAGGCGGCAGCCCCCGTAAGCTGGGGGTGGCGGGCGAAGAAGACTACTACGGCAAGGGCGTATCCTACTGCGCTGTTTGTGACGGCTTCTTTTTCAGAGACAAAACGGTTGTCGTTGTCGGTGGCGGCGACACCGCCGCCGAAGAATCACTCTATCTGGCCAAACTGGCTAAAAAAGTTTATATCGTCCATCGACGGGATGCCTTGCGGGCGGGCGCGCTCTTGCAACAGCGCGTCGAGGCGGAATGCGACATTGAAGTCTTGTGGAATTCGGTGGTAACCGAGATAAAAGCAAACAGCGAGGGTGTTTACGCCGTTGATCTAAAAGACACCCAGACCGGTAAACAGCGTGAGCTGGCCACCGATGGCGTTTTCATTTTCATCGGTTTCGAGCCCAACAATTCACTTGTGCCGGCCGGCACCAAAATGAATGCCAATGGATATGTCGTCACCGACGAAAAGTGTGAAACCAACGTCCCCGGCATTTATGTGATTGGCGATCTCAGGGAAAAATATGCGCGGCAAATCGTACTGTCTGCAGCCGACGGCTGTACAGCCGCTCTGGCCGCCGCCCATTACGTTGAGACCCGAAAGGCGAAAGACTCCTGTGCGTTGCCGGGCGAGCTGCAAAAAGAAGCTTCCTAAAAATCCTGGCTGATTGAGCGAATGGGGTATTTTTACCAACGTCTGAAGCGACATGGGTAAATCTTCTTGATCATCGTTGACAGCCCGGGCGGGCATCGCATAAATTAAAAACACCCCGATCCCCGATTTAATTGACAGCATCGAGATGGGTTGCGTGGTTTTGTCCTTTTGAGATTCGAACATCGAATTTTCTTTTTGCAAAACCAGACCAGATCGTCAATATGGCAAATTATGCCCGGCCTCAAAAATTTTTTATTGAAACCTATTATCCTGGCAGTCATGCTGCTCGGGCTGCCCCTGACGGGTGTGTTGCTGGCCGGATACCCCGTCCTTCATTATCTGGAGTTTCCTCCCAGGACCCATTTTGTCCAGCATGCGGCCTTTAGCTGGATCGCTTTTGCGGCTTACTCCCTGGCCATCCTCTCCGTCGCTGTCCCCATCGTCATAAAGGGGATGCGACCGACTCCGGTTCACGAACACCCATCGCCAGAACTTTACCCCCTGCCCTGGTGGGGATGGCTTGGCCTGCTGCTCTGCCTGGTCTCATGGATTCTTGCCTGGTCCCGATTTTCATGGTTTGCCCGTTTCCAACCCCACACCTTCTCGCCGTTGTGGTTTTCATTTATTCTGGTCATCAACAGCCTCTGCTATCGACAAACCGGGCGCTGCCTGATGCTGGACCGTCCGGGGTATTTTTTGCTGCTTTTTCCCACAAGCGCTGCCTTCTGGTGGTTTTTTGAATACTTGAATCGGTTTGTTCAAAATTGGCACTATACCGGTCCTGAATTGAGCTCCCAGCAGTATTTCTGGTATGCAACCTTGCCTTTTTCAACCGTATTGCCCGCGGTGTTGAGCACCCGGCAATGGCTTTTATCCGCGGGCTGGATCAAACAAAGGTTCAGCAACTTTATTGAATTCACCATACCCTGCCCCCGGATGCTGGCCGGGATAATTCTGGTGATTTCAGCCGGCGGACTGGCGGGAGTCGGGCCCTTCTGTGGGTGTCACCCCTGTTGATCATTATCGGCTTGCAAGTCCTGATGCAAGAAAGGCACATGCTGATGCAAATGGCAGCGGGAGACTGGCGTTTTGCGGTAGCTTCCGTATTGGCCGCGCTGTTCTGCGGATGGTTCTGGGAAATGTGGAACTATTGTAGTCTGGCAAAATGGGAATACAGTATACCATTTGTGCATGGCTTCAAGATCTTTGAAATGCCGGTCCTGGGCTATGCCGGCTACCTTCCTTTCGGGCTGGAATGCTCGGCAGTCGGCGCCATGCTGGCCGGGGTGATGGGTTTTACAGATTCAGAGGGACGGTAATGACAACGGCCAATTTTATTATTCGCCCTCGCCATCTTTGCTTTGGGCCGGCAAACGGCCAGGCAATATGAATCCAGCGGGCTTGAACGGGCAGAATCTGGTCTTATCATTACAGGTGGCGATAATGGGTTGATATCTGAGGGGAGAACCAATGACCTTTGTTTCCGTACCTGGATTAAAGGGAAAAGTATTTGTTCCGCAAAAGCAGCAGCAAAGCCTCAAGAAGCATCCATGCAAAGACTGCTTCAACTGCCAGATGTGCGGCGAAGATCGATGCGATATTTGCCTCAAACAGATCGAATGCCGGTGTAAACCGCTTTCGAATAAATAGCTTTCCTCCTTGGACAAGCAAGGTCGGGGAGTTCAACCCTTGTGCGCCTGCGGCGGACTCAAAATGGAATCACCTATGGACAACACACTTCAGGAAAAGGATGGCTGCTGCCCGGATCGAGGCAGTCTTTGCGCCTGTTCTTCGGAAAAAAAAGTCGGACTGCAACCTATTTTCCCAACTGCAAATCAGGATGAGGTTTGCTGTGGCTCACCACCAGGCCCTGAAAGCGGTCCATTCGAGCGTCCGGGCTACAGGCTGCTGAACTTTGTCGAGGATTTCATGGACACGCCTGTCGGATCGGTGCCACGCGTAAAAACCCATCTTGATCCGGTCGACCACATCGGCAATGTTGCGGTCCGATGGGGCATCAACAGAGATCATCACGCAGTCGCGCCGGGGCTCTATTGTGTTGGCAAACCCGATCGGGAATCCCCGGTTCTGGTGACTGCAAATTATAAGATGTCCTTCGATGTGCTGCGCAAACAAATGGCTGGCCTCAATGCCTGGATTCTGGTTCTGGATACACGCGGTATCAATGTCTGGTGTGCCGCCGGAAAAAATCTATTCTCCACCCAAGAAATCGTTCACCGGGTAAAGCTTGCCCGCCTGAGCCATCTTGTAAATCATCGGCGAATCATATTACCCCAGCTGGCTGCAACAGGCGTGGCGGCTTACCGGGTGAAAAAAGACAGTGGTTTCAAGGTCATTTGGGGACCTATTCGCGCTCGGGATATCATCCGCTTTTTGGAAAATGGAATGCATGCCGATCAGGCTATGCGCCGGGTGACATTTTCATTCATGGAACGATTGACCCTGGTTCCGGTGGAGTTGAGTGCTTTGATAAAGCCGACGCTCTGGGCTCTGCTGATTATCTTTATTGTTTCCGGCGTCGGCTCGCATATATTTACTTTCAGCGGCGCTTGGTCCAGGGGATTTATGGTGGCCGTAGCTTATGCTGCGGGAATCCTGGCAGGAGCTCTGGCTGCGCCGGTTCTGTTGCCCTGGATTCCAATGCGCGCATTTGCGGCCAAAGGGGCCATCACCGGATTGGTCGGAGGCATCGCGGTAATATTTATTTTCAAGGCGAGCCTGAATGTGTGGGCAGCACCAGCACTGATATTGATCACCACAGCGATAAGCTCTTACCTGGCAATGAACTTTACCGGCTCAACGCCCTTTACTTCTCCATCCGGAGTTGAAAAAGAAATGCGAAAAGCCATACCGCTGCAATTGGGCGCCGTGGTCGTCGCCGTCGTTCTCTGGGTGGGATCGGCATTTGTGAACTAAACGTTATCTCAACGTCAGGAAATGAGACATGGAAAATTTCAGATATCTGAGGGGGGTTTCAACTCTGGAGTTAGATGTGCCGGCGTGCATAGGATGCGGAATGTGCGAGTTGGTGTGCCCGCATGGCGTATTCGCAGTGGCGGATCAGAAAGCAAAAATCTGCGACTTTGACGGCTGCATGGAATGCGGCGCCTGTGCTAAAAATTGCCCCGCAAGCGCAATCCGCGTAACCCCCGGTGTGGGATGCGCAAGCTATATTGTTCAGACCTGGATTCGGGGTAAGAATGCAACCGTTGAATGCTGCTAGAAGTTATCGCAAAAATCCGCCCGGCGCCTAATCAGACAAACGATCCCACATGTTTTTGGCCCTCTGCCTGGCCTGATTGCCTTCGGCGGCCTCTGCAGCACCCGTCTCCGCTTCTTGTTTTGTTTGAGAAGTTCCGCGTAACCTGGCAATTCTTTGCTCTAGGGGCGGGTGGGTCGAAAACAAGCTCATCAAACGCTTTCCCGACAATGGATTGACAATAAACATATGCGCCGTGGAAGGATTGGCTTGCATCGGCAGCTTTTTTGAATAACTGCCGAGCTTTTCAAGAGCCCGGGCCAGACCTTCAGGCTGGCCGGCAAAAGCTGCTCCGGTGGAATCCGCCAGATATTCCCGTGAACGGGATATGGCCATCTGAATAACGACAGCCGCTATCGGCGCTAAAATCGACACAGCGATCAAGCCAATCATTCCGGCGCCACCTTCGTCGTCGTCGCTTCTGCCTCCGCCAAAAAAGGCGAACCAGCGCGCCATGGATGCCATCACCATGATTGCACCGGCCATCGTCGCCGCAATGCTGCCAATTAAAATGTCACGATTTTTCACATGGGCCAGCTCATGGGCCAAAACACCCATCACTTCCTGCCGGTCCATTATTTTAAGCAGCCCTTCTGTAACCGCCACTACTGCATGCTCCGGGTTCCGCCCGGTCGCAAACGCATTTGGTGAGTCCTGGGGTATCAGGTAAACCTTGGGCATGGGCAAACCGGCCTTAGCGCTGAGCTGCTGGACGATGTCATAAATCTCAGGCGCCTGTTGCGGCGTTGACTCCTGAGCACGGTACATCCGCAATACGATTTTGTCCGAATACCAGTAGCTGAAAAAATTCATTCCCGCGGCCAGAAACAGCGCGATGATCATTCCCTGCCGCCCCCCAAAAACCTGTCCGATCCACACAATGAGTGCTGTCATTACAGCCAGCAGGATTGTCGTTCGAATCTGATTGCCCATTGCCGGAGACTCCTTATCCTGATTAACCGCCAGACCGCATCCCCAAAATCCTTGCAACGTTCATGGACGATGCGACCCAGCCCCTGAAACTTCAGTGTTGATACTGTAAAAGATAATTCCGATCTTTCCAAAACGCAACTGATCTTTTTGGCAAATACTGTCAACCGGCTGCCAAGTTCACACCGGCCTTTAAGTCTTTACTTGTGTTTATCTAGCCTATAGATATCTTTATTAGTGCAATATTACTAAAATCTTCATTTATATAGTAAAATCCCGCCTCATTTTTAGAAGCTAAGCTATTATATTTGAATCGCCATCATCTACAACAAGTGCCTTTAAAGAATAAACGAAATTTAAAAAATTAAATTTCGTTTTACGTAAATAACTGTTGTCAAAGGAAATTTTATATGTTACCGCCTCAAATAGAATGGCTGTTGGAGGCGATATTCGAATAGATCTGGCAGCGATTTGTTCAGAAAACGCAACCGCATCTTTTGAGAAAAATTCTGCAATTTTTGCTATAAAACAAGCTGAAGATGCTCTATTCCCAACCTTGACACACAAGTAAATGGTGGAAAAATGGAAAGTGCTGAAAAAAACCTCCAGCTCATCAGCCCGGATATCGAATCAAGTCAAAAGGCAGTAGAAAGCGGCGTCTCTGGAAAAGAACCTCAAAGAAGCAGCAGCAAGGCAGAAAAAATTGAAATATCTCAAATCAGCGGGGAAACAAAGGGGGCGGCAGAGCACCGCCCGGGTGCGGTAGTCAGCAAAAGCCATCTCATCAACAAACTGAACTTCCTCAACTTCCAGGACGACACCCTGTTCGTCAATTTCAAACATCGCAAGTATAACAAAAAAGTCACCTTACTTGCCAAGCCACAACCCTGCATGGGAGATTCGCTGGTCTGCGTTTGGAGCCGGCAGGCGGATTATGAACGCTTAAATCAATTTTACGAATTCGATAATCTGCTCCTCCCCGACGGAAACAAGCTTCTTTTGATTGAGCCGGAACTCAAAAAGATAGATCGGGAAGGACTCAACCTGCTTCTGCCGGAGACATGTTCCGAGGTCAGCTCGCGTGCAACCATGCGTCATCGGTGCACGGACGTGGCCGTTCAGTTTATCCAGCACAGCTCCATATTCTCGGGTAAGCTTCTGGATTTTAATGCCTGCTCCTTGCGCGTGGAACTCAGAGCAAAACCTCCCCAAACTTTCGATTGGATCAACCCGAAATCCCCGGTAAACATGATTCTGTCCAACGACCACGATACCCTGTTTGCCGAAGAATGCCGTATTATCAGGCAAACAAGCGGTCAACATGCACGAACCTATATCCTGGAGCCCCTGAAATACGAAATTCAGCGATTTAAACATAAAGAATACCGCAGCCAACGATGCAAACTGACACCTTCGCCGAATATCGTCTTCAAGCATCCTTTTACCAGTAAAATATTCAATCTTAAAATTATCGATCTTTCAGGTTCGGGCTTTTCCGTGGAAGAAGATGAGAACAATGCGGTCCTCATGCCGGGAATCATTCTGCCTGAGCTGGAGCTGAGTTTTACCAGCAGCCTTAAAATCAAATGCCGCGCCCAGGTTGTATATAGAAAAGTATTAGAAGAAAAGAAGAACGGCAAATGGGTTAAATGCGGTTTGGCGCTGCTGGATATCGATACCCAAGATCATGTCAAGCTCATTTCTTTGCTGCACCAGACCAAAGATCGGGATTCCTATATTTGCAACAAGGTCAATATGGATGACCTATGGGATTTCTTTTTTGAAACCGGATTTATCTATCCCGATAAGTATGCGTTTATTGAGAAAAACAAAAATGAGATCAAAAGAACATATGAAAAGCTCTATACACGCAGCCCGCATATTGCCAGGCATTTTATTTACCAGATAAAGGGCCGGATTATGGGCCATATGGCCATGATTCGATTCTATAAAAAGACCTGGCTGATCCACCACCACGCCGCCAGAAAATCAGCGTTAAACAAAGCCGGTCTGGTCGTATTGGACCAGATCGGGCGTTTGGGGAATGAATCGCATCAGCTTTTATCACTGCATATGGATTATTTGATGTGCTACTACCGCCCGGAAAACAAATTTCCGAGTCGGGTTTTTGGCGGTGCCGCCAGAAGTATTAACAACAAAAAGGGCTGCTCGATTGATCCATTTGCCTATTTTCACCATCGCAGAAAAACCAACCTGATTGAGACGCTGCCGAAACCCTGGGAACTGACGGAAACATTTCCTGAAGACATTCAGGAATTAGAAAACTTTTATCAGCACGACTCAGACGGTGTTATGACCGACGCACTGGACCTGAGGCCGGACAAGCTGAGCATTGATAATCTTACCAGCGAATACAGCCAGTTGGGATTGAAACGCGGCCGGCACCTTTTTTCATTGAGAAAAGATGGGGTCCTGAAAGCCATTACAATGGTAAACGAGGCTGATTTGGGGCTAAATCTATCGGATCTGACCAACTGCATTCAAATATTTGTAATCGATCCCGATGATCTTCCTAAAGATATCCTCAGGCAGGCGATATCAAAGCTTTCTCAGGTATTCGAGCACAATGACATACCCGTTTTGCTTTATCCGATGGCTTATGCCGAAAAACAAAACATCGATTACGAAAAGCAATATAATCTATGGATAATCAATCTACAGTATACCGATCCATATTTCAGATATCTCAACCGATTGTTGCGCTTTGTATAAAATGGATTAGGGGGACGGCTTTTCACCCCTGCAGGCGATTAACGGTGAGTAATGAAACCGTCTCGGATCTGCAAATTCGCGTCTAAACTCCTCGGAAAACCCCTCGAAGCCATCGCGGTATTCATCAAAAGCATAGCCGGAGTTCTTCGCCGCAAACTCCAGTTTATGGGCCCAGTTAAATGCAGCGGCTCCTTTTAAATTCCCAAACGTGAGGTTATGTGGAGAAATTCTGACATCTATCGCTTTGAAATTAAGATCATACAGATAGGAATAAAGTTTCACGCCGACATAGGGATCAAAGTTGGCGTTGTTTTCCAGCATCGTCATAGCGCCCGCAATCGCTTTTTCAAGCCGCTCGCCGAGGCCGAAGTGGCGCATGCAATTGCAGTCCAGGTCGATCAAACACAAAATGCCCCCAGGCTTTACAATAGTGGAAACATTTTTTACGATATCAAAACTTTGGGACCGGAAGTATTCGAGTATAAATCGCATCCAAACAAAATCGAAGCTGCCCAGATCATTCAATGGTTCACAAAAATTGCGGTTGACATATTCCAATCCGTCCGCACTATAGTGTCGGCTGGCATAATCAAGCCTCTGGGCCGAACTATCGATTCCCATCGTCCTGCCATTGGGCTGGGTCAATTTGTGAAGGTGGAATGTGGTTTTGCCGGAACCACATCCGATATCAGCAACCCGCATTCCCGGCCTTATGCCGGCCCAGACGGCCTGCTCTTCAAGCGTCTTGGCATCCGTTTTTAAATCAAGACGAAGCGCTTCGGCGTCACTTTCCATCAAGTATTCAGGATCGGGCATTGTTAAAACTTTCTCTACCGATTTCTAAACCCGGCATTCCAGCGCTTCAATATTCCATTACCTCAAGGCGCTGGATGGAGGTAATCCGACTCAAACGGAGCGGCCTGAGCCTTGCAGCCCGCTTCTCACGGTTAAGGCAAATTGTAACAGGGTATCCCATTTTGTCAATGTTAAGATTCATGGTTTTTATCATTATCCTCTTGCATGTCCGTTCGGCTCTTGGTAATTTCGGCAAAAGTAAAAATTGCTAACGTACTCAGATTGGAGAATCAGCCATGGCAGAAAATTCGTTTGACGACCGCAATCCAGAAACAGAGCAAAGCTTTGCTTCACTTTTGGATACATATAGCCCGCCGGAAGGCACACACATTCAAGTCGGAGACAAGGTCCAGGGAAAAATCATTTCCATCGGCAAAGATACCGTTTTCGTGGATACCGGAACCAAGATCGATGGTGTTGTGGACAGGTCTGAGCTTCTGGATGAAAAGGGGGATTTGTTGCTTAAAGAGGGCGATCTTTTGGATCTCTTTGTCGTTTCGCTGACAGAAGATGAAATCAAACTGTCAAAGGCGCTTTCCGGTGTCGGCGGCCTCCACATGCTGCGAGAGGCATATCAGAAGAAAATCCCTGTAGAAGGACGAATTAAAGAAACCTGCAAGGGCGGCTTTAACGTGGAAGTATTGCACCGGCGGGCATTCTGTCCGTTGAGTCAGCTTGAGATTGACTATATCGAGAATCCAGCGGATTTTGTCGGCGAATCTTACCGGTTTCTAATAACGCAATTCGAAGATAATGGTAAAAATATCGTGATTTCCCGCCGAGCAATTCTCGCCCGGGAGCTGGAGGAGTCCCGCAAACAATTCTATAAAGACTTGACCGAGGGCGTGACTCTCGAGGGCAAGGTCACGCGAATAATGCCTTATGGCGCTTTCGTGGAATTATCTGCCGGCGTTGAAGGTATGGTCCATGTATCCGAACTGAGCTGGTCGAAAGCAGCCGCCGCGGACGCGGTGGTCAAGACTGGAGATTTATTGAGGGTTAAGGTCATCCGTATCGAATCCGATGAAAAATCCAGTCAGAAGAAAATTGCCCTCTCGGTAAAACAACTTACTGAAGATCCCTGGCTGACTGCGGCAGATAACTATCACGAAGGTGATAAAATGCGGGGGCGGGTAACCCGGTGTGTCAATTTCGGGGCATTCGTGGAGGTTGCCCCCGGCATCGAGGGGCTTGTCCACATCAGCGAGATGAGTTACAAGAAAAGAGTTTTCAATCCCCAGGATATTGTCCGCGAGGGCGATACGGTGGACGTGCTTGTTAAGGAAGTCGATCCGGTAAACAGACGTCTTTCTTTGAGTATAAGAGATGCCGAAGGCGATCCCTGGCTCGAGGTGCCGGAAAAATTCTCAGTGGGTCAAAGCACCGATGGCCTCATCGAAAAAAAGGAAAAATTCGGCTACTTCATTAACCTGGCTCCGGGAATAACGGGTCTGTTGCCCAAATCAAATTTCAGGCTTTCGTCAAAACCGGCCTTAATCGAAAATCTTGGCCAGGGAGACACTCTATCGGTCGTGATCGCTAAAATCGATGTGGCGGAACGAAAAATTACCCTTGCCCCCGCAGATGCGGCAACGGAACAGGACTGGCATAAATACGCAGATAATCATCAAGCTGCTCTTGGTGCTCTGGGAGAAAAACTGCAGCAGGCGATGGCATCGAAAAAAGACCGTAAAACATGAATATCATTGAAGCCAGGAATTTAACAAAAACCTATGTGATCGGCGAACGGCAGATTCGCGTGCTGGACAATGTGTCGTTGGCCGTATCGAAAAGTGAATTTCTCGTCGTGGAAGGCAGCAGTGGCAGCGGCAAAACAACTTTGATCAGCTTGCTTTCAGGATTGGATAAACCCACAGCCGGCCGCATTTTTCTCGAAGGAAAAGATATCACTGAAACTACCGAGGATGCGCTTGCCCCACTGAGAAACGAAATCATCGGCTTTGTATTCCAGTCGTTTCATCTGATTCCCTCTTTAACCGCCATAGAAAACGTTATGTTCCCAGCCGAGTTAAAGCATGACCCCGAGGCATACGACAAAGCTTATGCCCTTTTGGTCCGCGTGGGGCTGGAAAAACGAAGCGACAACCTGCCGAGTCAGCTTTCAGGCGGAGAGATGCAACGGGTAGCCATGTGCCGCGCTCTGGTCAACAACCCAAAAATTATTTTCGCAGATGAGCCCACCGGCAATTTGGACTCCGAAAACGGTCGCGCCATTATCGAATTGCTCTTGGAATTCCACAGGGAACGCCAATCTACGCTGGTTCTGGTTACCCACAATACCGATATTGCCGCCAGGGCAGATCGCATGATCGTCCTGGCCGATGGTCGCATTCGCC
>WOR8_10008690_pt1 | contig 10978 bp, 10 predicted proteins | sample DeeMarSeWOR38_10_FD_19890 | JGI IMG/M metagenome (IMG submission 19890)
TGATACAGCTGATTCGAGGAGATGTAAAGCAATCCAAGTATTCCAGCGATCACGAATATCAAAATGGTGATGATGATCAGAACAGCCAGCCAGGATGGAACGCGCTTACGAATCAACCAGCCCTTGAAGGGAAGAAAGAATAAAGCGATGAAGAAGATGAAGAATAAGGTGGCCACCACAGTTGAGGCAGCGCGCATGGCAGCCATGATGATGATGAGACCGGAAACTATCAGCACCGGTCGAAAAATTGATACATCCGGGATGTTTTTGCTTTCTGTCATATGGTTTTAAAGTACCTGAATTGCTACCCATTTGACGTTGTGTCATTCTGATGAGCGCAGTGACGAAGAATCTCCAATGAGTGACCATGAATTAGGAAACAATGCGGAGATTCTTCGCTTGTACCTCGCTCAGAATGACAATAATCGGTAAAGTAGCAATCGTAGATTATTAATCGAATCGTCTGAAATAAATCCTAAGTCCGTGTCCGTCTGCGCCGACGGGAGCCATCATCACTCTTCTTCGACTTCCTTTGATACTTGAGCCAGGCCAAGCAATTTTCATCCAGACCCATGAAGACATTTGCTGCCAGAACAGTCTTGCGAAGGTCTTCGACAAGGGGATTGGTAATGGCGCAGGTCATCCCGGCGGCGATGGCCATAGCAACGAATGTGGCATTCAGCGTTTCCCTGTCGGGCAATCCAAAAGAGACGTTCGAAGCCCCGCAGACTGTGTTGCAGCCAAGCTCTTCTCTAACCTTACGGGTGATGGTGAAGAGCGACACCCCGGCGGAATTGACTGCACCAACCGGCATGGCGAGCGGGTCGATGATGACATCTTCGCGGGGAATACCGTATGACTCGGCGCGTTCGACGATCTTTTTGGCCACCTCGAAGCGAACCCCTGGATCTTCAGAAATGCCGCTCTCATCGTTCGTGATGCCGATCACAGCTGCGTGGTGTTCCGCCACCAATGGCAGGATAGTCTCCAAACGATCTTCTTCGCCGGTTACTGAGTTGACCAATGGCTTACCCTGGTAAGCGGCTAACCCGGACTCGAGCGCGGCGACGATGGATGAATCAATGGAGAGCGGCACTTCGACCAGGTCTTGAAGGATGCGGATTGCTTCGGCCAGGATAGCAGGTTCATCTGCCATGGGAATGCCAGCGTTTACATCCAGCATTTGTGCACCGGCCTCTACCTGGGCAACGGCATCTGATTTGACGCGTTCGAAATCCCAGGCGGCCATCTCGGCGGCCAGCTTTTTGCGTCCGGTGGGATTGATCCGTTCTCCGATGATCACGAATTCTCCTGACTGGGTTTTGATTTATCACGCCGGTACTGCCAGCGACGGGGAAGCAGACCGGCTTCTTCAATTATTTCAGCTACCAATTCCTCCTGCCGGTATGCCATAACATGTACACCGCATACTCCTTCAATTTCACGTACCTGTTCGATGATCTCCACGCATATTTGCTTTCCTTCCGCCTGTTGCTTGGATGGGGGAACTCCGCTCAAACGATCGATAATTCCATCGGGAATGACCACCCCCGGAATGTTTGCTCGCATCCACAGCGCCGCTCTGGCTGAGCGGAGGGGACCAACGCCAACCAGTATGTATACTGTTTCATCCAAATCGAGCTGCCGGAAGGCGTCGATGAAATTCTGCAAGCGGGGTACATCGAAACAATATTGGGTTTGGATAAAATCTGCACCCGCCTTTACTTTCATGATCAAGCGCTGTGGACGAAAATCGAAAGGTGGTACAAATGGATTGGATGCCCCACCCAGGAAGAAGCGTGGTTTGACATCTAATTTTCTCCCGCTCAGGAAGCGACCCTGGTCGGTTAATGTGCGCGCGGTGCGTAATAAGCTGATCGAGTCGAGATCAAATACACCTTTTGCCTCTGGTTGATCGCCAGTTTGAACACCATCTCCAGTGAGACAGAGTACATTTCGTACGCCCATTGCTGCGGCACCCAGCAGATCCCCTTGAATGGCGATGCGGTTGCGGTCACGACATGAAACCTGCATGATCGGTTCATAACCTGCACGAGTGAGCAGGGCGCACATTCCTACACTTGACATGTGTACATTCGCCCCAGAGGCGTCTGTAGCGTTGATCGCGTCGCACACTTCAGCCAGGACCAAAGCCCGGTCGTAAACAGCTTGGGGATCGGCGCTGTCGGGAGGGTTGAGTTCCGCAGTGACGGCAAACCTTCCTGAACGCAATACCCGCTCCAAACGAGAACCGGATTTCAAGATTGCCACCCTCTGGGACGTAAGGGGATATCCTGGTTCAGATCGTTGATCCAAGCTGATGTGCCCTGAAGCTGGTTGTTTAAAGGTGGCCGGATTTGAAGGATGTGCTCTTTATAATCCACCATTCGAGCTGAACGCTGCCAGGCTTGCACCCATATGCAAGGTTTCTCAGGAAAGATCTCGCAATTTCCATCCAATAGCACCCCACCACAGGGACCATTACGCATGTTTTTTGGGCAGGTCATAGGACAGGTCATACCGGTGTCATGCAGTACGCACTGCCCGCACATGCGGCAATCGAAGATCGGTCCTTTGATCATTAATTCAAGGTTGATCAAGATCTGTTCAGTTATTCCACCCGGGACCAACCAGCGATCAAATAATGCTAGTATACGGTTAACAATGCTGTAGTTTAGTTCAAGAAAATGGGGGTGATTTTGAAGCCAGCGCATCAATGGAAAATTGGTTTATCAACTTAGGAAGGCCGTGTTCATAATTCAACGAGCTCCACTAAACGCTTCTCAAGTAGACCATAACCGGTCTGCTTGATCTCGAGGGGGAGATCAAGCTGGTCAGCAGCCCAACGAGCCCGTTCTCTTAGGTCTGGATCGTCATGTTGGGCAAGGTAAACGATCTGTGAATAGTTCTTGAAATAATCATCTCTCAGCTGGGGATGTTTGTCGATGCCCAAACCTTCCAACACAAGATGGTCAAATGAACGAACTAAGTAATCGGTGAAAAAGAATGTGCCTGGGTTTCCATCCATCAGCTCTTCGAATTTTCCATTCGCATACATTTCGTAGCAGTGCGGACCGGAGACCCTTTTTACACCTTCTCGCTCGAGCAATCTATCCAATTCCCCGGAGGTCCCACAATCTCCGTAGACAACAATAATACGTTTGTATTCTTTCTGCGACTGTTGGATGCGCTGGAGGACTGCGGGGGTGATATTTTCAGGATTGTTATGCAGGAGACTCGGCACACCCAAGACATCCGCTTCCCAACCGTGTTTTTGATTAATTTCCAGCACTTCTCGGGCAAGAGCGCCGCATACTATGAATGCGATCTCTTTCATCTCTGGGTATGGGCAGCTAAAGCCTGTGAAATTGCTTTGACATGGTCTGGCGTACTCCCACAGCATGCGCCTATGATGCGAGCTCCAGCCTGATATGATTTCACGGCATAATCTGCCATCGTTGCAGGTGAAGCTCGATAGACAGGTCTTCCTTTTACGAGCTCAGGAATACCGGCATTGGCTTTAGCAACCAAAGTCATATCCGGATCGACAGCATGCATTTTTTGGATCACTTCGATAATCTCTTCGGGACCGTTACCACAATTACCCCCCAGAGCCAACGGCCTAAGAGGTGTGAGCGTTTCCAGGGCTTGCTCTGGAGAAACTCCCATCATGGTATGACCGTGTGTATCGAAGGTCATCGTGGTAACAACAGGAATATCAGCGGAAACCTGCCGAGCACCTTCTACAGCCGCGCGCACTTCCTCCAAATCAGACATGGTTTCAATCCAGATCACATCCACACCTGCGCTGATTAATGCCTCAGCCTGCTGTGCGAAGCCTTCTTTGGCTTCCTGGAAAGAAAGTTCACCATAAGGCGTTAAGACCTGTCCGGAGGGTCCAATATCCCCGGCGACAACAGCTTGGTTGTCGTTTTTCGAAACGACCTCCCGCAGAATAGCAGCTGCAGCTTGATTGACCTCCGCGACTCGATCTTGTGCATTGTGCAACATTAAACGATATCGGTTACCGCCGAAAGTATTGGTCAGCATGACCTGTGCCCCGGCATCATAATACGCCTGGTGAACTGCAGCCACTCGATCTGGATAATCGACATTCCATAGTTCCGGAGGATCACCTTGATCCAATCCAGATGAAAACAGAACAGTTCCCATGGCGCCATCAGTGATCACATACCCAGATTTTTCTAAGATTGACTGGATGGTTGTCATAATGCCTCCTAGGTCAGCTGTCCGCGTTTGATGGCGATAAGTTTCTTAGCGGTTTCAACCGCAACTGCTGCATCTCGGCAATACGCATCAGCGCCGATCTCTTCTGCAAATGCTTCATTCAGTGGGGCACCGCCGACGAGAACGATGATCTGTTCACGAAGACCCTGATCTTTAAGAGCATCGATTACAACCTGCATATAAGGCATCGTGGTTGTGAGCAAGGCGCTCATTCCTAAAATATCAACATTGTGTTCTCGGATGGCATCAATGAAGGCATCTGCATCGGTATTGATTCCGAGATTAATCACATTGAACCCAGCACCTTCCATCATCATGGCAACCAGATTTTTACCGATATCGTGAATATCACCTTTAACTGTGCCAATGACCATCGAGCCGACTTGGGGAGCCCCCGTCTCAACCAAAAGTGGGCGTAATATTTCCATACCAGCTTTCATCGCTTTGGCAGCCATTAATACCTCAGGGACAAAGAGGATACCATCGCGAAAATCATTACCGACGACGGCCATTCCGGCGACTAATCCCTGGGTGAGTACATCATAGGGAGTCATATCCCGGTTCAGCAACTCTTTAACGCTAACTACGACCTCATCTGCCAATCCATCATAGAGGTCGTCTTGAATCAGCTCCAAAATTTCAGCAGTTTCTAGTTGGGAAATGTCAATTTCATCGTTCATTCAAATCCAGGCTCCATAAAATGGGATTTTATCACTAATTAACAGTTGTGGATACAAACATTATTTTAACTGCGTGATCGGTATTTCGATCTGATGCGGTTTTTACGTTTCTTTTGCACTTCAACGGTTGGTAATGGGAGGACCCCATCCAAGTGAGGAAAAGGATCACTGGCATGGGGAAGATTCAAGGCAGCTACAAATTCATCTTGGAAATTGGTCGCCAAAGGCGTTTCCACATACTCGACGGTCCGGGCTATCCTGGCGGCTTTCAAACGCAGCTGCTTATTGAGCAGAGCAAGACGGGCACCATCCCCGGCTGCGTTACCCACCGCGTTTACTTTGTCAAGATCACAATCAGGGATCAATCCAAGTACCATTGCATGATACGGACTGATAAATGTACCAAAAGCGCCGGCCAGGATCACGCGATCGATCTTGGTGATACTGCGGTGGTCCATTAACAACTTCGTACCGGCATAAAGGGCAGCTTTGGCTAACTGTATGGCGCGCACATCTTCCTGGGTGATCACGATCGGTGAACCAGTTGAAGAAAGTTGTTCATCGACTAAGACATAATAAGCTTCACCAACATCATAATGGACCCTTGATGAACGATCAGCCGATGTAGACAGGAAATGACCTTTTGAGTCAATTATCCCTGCCAGGAATAATTCTGCGATGGCTTCAATGATGCCACTTCCGCAAATCCCGGTGGCTTTCACCTCGGAGGGAATCAATCCATTTGACCCGGAGGCGATCCATTGTGGATAACCAATCACCTTAAAGCGAGGCTCCAGAGTTTTAGGGTCGATACGGATTCGCTCGATCGCGCCCGGGGCAGCACGTTGTCCGTGAGTGATCTGGGCACCCTCGAATGCGGGCCCGGTAGGGCTGGAGGCGACATATACCTTGTTTTTATCTCCAAGTATGATCTCAGCGTTCGTTCCAACGTCTACGATTAGGGTGACTTCGTCTTGCTCTTGCGGGGATTCGGCCAGCATAACCCCGACATTGTCTGCTCCTACATGACCAGCGATAATGGGCAGGAGGTGTACCCTGCCAGAGAGATGGATGGATAAACCCAGATCACGAGCTTTTAGATCTATTGGGGAATCGATGGCCAAGGCGAATGGTGCTACGCCTAATTGTGTGGGATTTATGCCAAGAAATATGTGATGCATGACTGTATTGCCAACAGCGACCACATCTGTGATATCCTGGGGCGTTAGATCCGCCTTGGCAGTGGCTTTTTCAATCAGTTCGTTTATGGATTTGATGATCATGCGGTTCATACGAACAAAACCCTGAGGTTCAGAGTTGATATAGCTGATCCTGCTCATCAAATCTTCGCCAAAGCGAACTTGAGGGTTCATGGTAGCCTGCGTTGCTAAAACATCACCGGTGCGCAGATCACAAAGATGAGCCACGACCGTGGTTGAACCGATATCAATCGCCACGCCATAACTGCCTTCACTATAACCAGGCTGTATCCGGACTACCTCTTTATCCTGCCAGAGAGTTACGGTCACCTTGTAATCACCAGCGCGCAGGCTGGATTGCAGATCCGGCAAGAGTTTACTGTCGATGGTCAACTCTTGAAGACTCCACTGCTTTTCCAGTGCCAGGGCTATTCTTTCCCACTCCCCGCGAGGATCACCGAGTTCAGGGGGCTCAACTTCGACATATACCTGCCGAATTGCGGGATCGATCTCTATGAATCGCTGTGTAGCTTCTTTGGCTATGATCTGTTTGTGGGCCTGACTCTCTTCGGGAACTGTGATCAGTACATCTGCCAGGATTTCAGCTGCACAAGCCAATCTGCGACCATTGAGGTTATGTTCCTGGTCATATTCTGATTCGAGTGGAGAAGGAGGTGAGAGATGATCAGGATGGGAAGTGAGACCATGTTTCGGGAAATGACCTGATTCAATGATGACCTGGCATTTGCCGCAAGTTTGTCGTCCACCACAAATCGACTCCAATTCAACCCCAAGCTCTTGGGCGGCTTGAAGTAAATTGGACCCTCTGGGCACACTCCCTTTCCTTCCCGAAGGCATAAGGGCAATCCGGCATAGATCTTCAGCGTGAGCTGGTGTTTTTGGCATGAGCAGATTTTGATAGATGACCGTGATTATTATCTAATAAACAATTGATCGAGATGCATGTGGAAAATGATATTAATTGGACAATACCCGTTGGCGACGACGTCTTCTCCTTTGTGGCTTGTCACCCTCCTGAGGAGAAACTGATTTCCAACCTTCAGGAGGCAGAGAATCACCAGCGACCATTCCAACGAATTCCGACCGGAGTTGTTGATCGACATCTTTCGAAAAGACTGCAGGATTGTCATGGGTTAGTATATCCTTTACCCTCAGCATCGCACGCGCCTGGACATCCAATGCCCCTTCTTCCTGCCATTGCTGCCGGGGATTACGGTCCGCAATTTGCGTCAGGTACATTGTCGTACGCATACGTTCCAGGGTATGTTCGGTATCGGCGAACATGCCCCCAGGGCCAACTTCAGCGATGAGGTCCAATGAAAGATCCTGCTCGCTGAACTCAAAACCACGAGCGATGCGTTTCAACATCATGGCGATGTCGTTATCGATGACCGCTTTCGCGAAGTCGAAAGCCATCAGGGCGTCTAATAAACCACCCATGTTGAAGATGTCTACGCCACCAAGAAATCCGGCTACGACAGACATGCCTGTTTCATAGCCTGCCTGGGCATCGTTGATCTTTGAGTTTGTCAAGCCAATATAGCCTCCCGAAGGGATATTGTAGAAGCGCGCCATTTGAGCACATCCCATGTGCAGGATGCCAGTTTCTATCGCTCCAGGGGAGTATGCTCCAGTACGCATATCGGCAACTGTTGGTAAAGTATTGTAGATCAGCTCACTTTCTGGTTGGATCATCTGGCTGAGAACGGCGGCAGCAAGGAACTCAGCGTTGTTTTGCGCCAAAGTGCCGACCAAGGTTAACGGAGAAGTGAGCCCCGCATTGGGAACAATTGAGAAGTAGCTGGGTAAATTTCTTTCCTTGAAGAAGATTAAATCTTGGGTGGAGTCAAAGTCCATAGTCAATGGAGATACAACCGGGCAATAGTGGAAGGTGACAAATGGACGTTCCCGAAATGCCCCCTCACCACCGGCAATCATGAAAACCAGGCGAAGCATATCCTCTGCTTCGTCAGGAGGGGTGTTGGCACGAACAGGTTTCACTGTGTTCTTGATGGAGGGGTAAAAGCGGGAGAGACTGAATTGTTCTGGTGGTGCATCGTCTGCCAGGGTCGAGACTGAGAAGACATCATATCCGGGGAGCTCGTTGATCAGATGAGCTATGCGAGCCAGGTCTGACGAATTCGCCCGTCGCTCGTAGCCTGTAAGCGGGTCAATAATATTCGGTGCAGAGCTGCCCGTTAAGATCAAGGGGCTATCCTGGGGAATGGTGCGATCATATCTTGGATCTCGTCCGCGAAAGGTAAAGGACGGTGGAAAAGCCGAGCGATAACGTTCAACAATTTCTCTTGGCAATTGAACTATCTGGGTATCCGTATCTACCAAGCCACCATGCTTTGAGAAAATATCAAGCGCAGCTTGATTGCGGACCAAAATACCAACCTGCTCAAGGATCTCCAGCGAGGCATTATGAATGCGTTCGATCTGTTCCTGGGTTAACAGCGTAGCTAGGGTCTCGATCATCTTGAATCTCCAAGCGTGGTTAATTCAGCGGCACGCTTATTCCAATTGAAATGCGACAGATTAGAGAGAGATATTGCGGTCTGTAATTGTTTAAAGATCAAGAGGTTCTGCCTCCGTAACAAATCTGAATCGATCTCCACGATACCGATCTACCCCATATTCGATTGGGATGTTGTCTTCATCGTAGGAAAGTCGTTTTTCTAACATTAATGCATCGCCCACAGGAATGTTTAACAGCTCTGCTTCAAAAGTTGTAGCAATCACCGGTTCGAAACTTTGTCTCGCTCTAAGGATGGAGACATTGTATTCAATTTCCATAACTTCATAAATCGACCTGCCTTCGAGATCATACCGATCGAGCCCTGGAAAGCGTTCTTCAGGGATCGCATAGCTTTCAAGCATAACTGGTTCCTTATTGATCGATCGTAAGCGAAGAATACTGTAGACTGGCGATGAATCCAGAAGAGCAAGTTTCATGGATAGGGCTCTATCCGCCACGATACGTTCGCTTGAGATGATCTTTGCTCCAGGGTTAAATCCCCTTTCCTGCATTTTGCTGCTGAAACGGAATACTTTTTCCATTTGTCGTTCGATCTTTGGCTCGGCGATGTAGGTCCCAACACCGTGAACCCGAATAATCAATCCTTGCGACTCCAGTACACCCAGCGCACGGCGGAGAGTCATGCGAGTGACGCCAAGTTCTTCGCTCAACTCACGTTCCGAGGGTAAGCGATCTTGCGGCGTCAATTCGCCGGATGCGATCTGGGCGATCAACCCCTCTGCGATTTGGATATACAGGGGGATGGATACAGGGTAAGAATTGGCTTGATTCAGGGTGAGATCCATGATACTTTTGTCCGTCCCAGTGGTATAGATATCTTATACCACATTATGTCAATTCCGGTATAAAATCTCTAAGATTGGTTTGAGATCTGCTATTACCATGCTGTTCGCGTTATTATTGCGAGAATAATCAGAATTATTTATTGTCAATCCACGAAATGTCGCCTACAATTAATGCTAAGAATTGACAATAGGTGGTTGGTGCAGGTCCAACTATCTTACGGATCGAGGAAGATGGATGTCTCTATCGTAATTTAGACAAAAGGAGAGAGGACAATGAATTATTCGAGTAATCGTTGGACAAGAGGTGCATTAGTAATCGTTCTGCTGTTGGGGGGTATTTTCAGCCTGGTTTCGCCAGCGAGAGCCCAAGGCATTCAGGTCACTTTCGAAGACTCGGTACCTGCAGGCACAGTGCGATGTGGATGGAGATGCGCTCGCTGTGGGTTCTACGGTGGAAGTGAACGGTGATGTTGAAGGCAGCTTAGTTGCAGTGGGACAGAATGTGGTGATCAATGGCACAGTCGGTGGGACAACATATGTGGTTGCTCTCACCCTCGAACTTGGTCCAGAGGCGGAATTAAATCGGAATCTTTATAATATCAGTGGAAGCACAAATTTGGCCGAAGGCTCTATGGTTGGACGGGATCTCGTTTTAGTGAGCCTCGGAGCCCAGCTTTCCGGAGAAATTGGCCGAAATACGGAAGGGATCATTGGACCTTTTGAGATTTTCAGGCTCTTCATGGACATGATCGGTCGTCCTGTGTTGGAACCCCAGAGTGGATTGGAATCCTCAGGTCTGTCTGATACTGCACAGGTAGCACCAATTCAATACTCAGGGATCTTGCCATCGGTAAGCTCGATTGCACTGACCGGTTCTGCGGAAAAAGTATTGTCTCAGAATCAAGCCTCACCACCTACAAAGATCGAACCACGTCAATCAACACAAACTGGCTCGACGATCGATTCAGAAAGGGTTGCGGACTGGGCCCAAAGGGTAGTGCTAGAGTTCATCACGCTGCTGGTATTTGGCTTGTTGGGTATATGGCTGTTCTCCTCTTTCTTGAATCGCAGCGCCCAGAAAGTTGAATCCAAGCCGCTCCAAGCTACAGGTTATGGTTTGCTAGGATTGATTTTGTCAATTGCACTGATTGGGGTTCTGATCCTTGTTGCCCTGCTGATACTGATGCTCGGGATCGGGCTTGGGTATCTCAACCTGTGGGATTTAGCCTGGGCAGTTTGGGGAGTGGGATTCGCCAGCTTAGGACTGGCATTCTGGGTCTCCTTGCTGTTCGTATCTTTCGGCACCAAGGTCATCGTGGCATACCTGATAGGCTTATTGATCTTGAGACGTTTGGCGCCAAAAGCGAACCAATATCTGATCTTACCGCTGTTGTTAGGATTGTTCCTGTACGTGCTACTGGCTTCGATACCTTATTTTGGATGGGTTATTGCCGTTCTGGTTAACTCGATTGGACTTGGAGCTGCATGGCTTGCATATCGGGA
>WOR8_10009826_pt1 | contig 10977 bp, 9 predicted proteins | sample DeeMarSeWOR38_10_FD_19890 | JGI IMG/M metagenome (IMG submission 19890)
CCCCTGATGGCCCGTCCGCTGCAGACAATCATCCTCCTGGCAACGATTGCAGGGCCCGCTGTGGGCCAGGGCTGGACTGCTCTGGGAGTGGGGGTCGACGGTCCGGTTTACTGTCTTGCGGTCTACAAAAACGAGCTCTATGCCGGGGGCAGGTTCACGACTGCCGGGGTCGCTCCGGCTGCGAACATCGCGAGATGGAACGGTGTGGGGTGGTCGTCACTGGGTTCCGGCACCAACGGTGCGGTGCATGCGCTGTTTGTGTACGACGGTGAGCTTCATGTCGGTGGGGATTTCACGTCCTGTGGCGGCATGGCCTGCAACCATGTCGCTCGATGGGATGGCAGCGGCTGGACGCCGGTCGGAAGCGGCCTGAATGGTCCGGTGTTTTCGATGGTTGACTATCAGGGGGTCCTCTACATCGGAGGTGACTTTACAAGGGCCGGCACAAGGTCTGTGAATCACATAGCGGCATGGGATGGGGGCGGCTGGAGGGATGTCTCCGGCGGCGTGAACAACACGGTCCATGTACTCACGGTCACAGACGCCAGCGACCTGTATGCCGACCTGTATGTCGGGGGGGCATTCGTCCTGCAGGACCTGTCGAGGATCGCCTGGTATCATCCCGCGTATCAGGCGTGGAGAGCGACGGTATGGGGAGGATTCGATGCCCCCGTATTCGCATTTGCCAATTACGCCGGTGGTCTCGTCGCCGGCGGGTCGTTTGCTTCCACCGGTGCGGGTGCCAGTGCAAGCCGTCTCGCGCAGCGAGGAAACGATTTTAACGGCGGCGCTGACGGAGCTGTCTACACACTGCATGCTGAAGAGAGCGACCTCTATGTGGGAGGGTTCTTCACCAGCGTCGGCCCGGCACCCGGTGTGGCGGCATCCAACATTGCGAAGTGGGATGGCAGCAGGTGGGAGGCTCTTGGATCGGGTACGGACAACAGTGTCCGAGCCATCGTTGTATTTCAGGAACAGCTGTATGCCGGTGGGGAGTTCGAAGCCGCGGGAGGAATGAGGGTCAATCATGTGGCGCGATGGGGCGCGGCCACGGAGGTCACGTCAACGCCCCCGGCGATTCCCGCCGTCGTCACGCTGCTGCAGAGCTACCCGAACCCCTTCAATCCGAGCACGACCATTAAGTACGAGCTGCACAGAGCCTCTGTAGTGAGGCTGAGTGTTCATAACATCCTTGGTCGAGAAGTGTCAATTCTCATGAATGAGAAAAGAGGTGCGGGTGTTTATGAGGTCAACTTTGATGCATCGAACATGCCCAGCGGGATCTATCTTTGTCGGTTGCAGGCAGGGGATCATCTTCAATCGTGCAAGCTAGTCCTTCTGCGATGACCAGCACCGATTCGGATGGTCCTAGAGATGGGCTCGATGGTTGCTGAACGCGGGGGTTAGGCTACTGTGTACACCACCTTCTACTGGCTCCGTGTGAGGGAAAAGTGCCACATTCTGAGGCAACACCAATCGGCCGCCAAAGCCTATTAGCAGTGACATATGGGGTACTGAGATGAGATTCCCAATCACCGTCTTTGCCTTGATAACCGCGACGCTGGCCGTCGGGGCTCCGCCCCCCGCCTCCGAAGATCTCGGCAACGGCTTATTTCATCACGGAGTGGCCACTCCTCTCAGCAATCACCGCGGTACCGTTGCTACCGTTGATGGTGACGGCCGCGACGTCGTCCTCGTCTGGCTCTTCGACCACCGCGGTGGCTATGCCCTGCTGCTCATCGACGCCGGAACCGGAAAGAGCGAAGAATTCCCTCCCCCCTTTCCTCCCGGAGGCGACTGCCCCTACGCCTCGATCCTTTCGAGCGGGAACAAGTTCTACACTCACTTCAACAGTTACTTTGTGGAATTCGATCCGGTCAAGCGGGCTTTCACGTTCTTCCGTGAAACCCGGCCACAGATGGCAATGGGAATGACCGAGGACGACCACGGCCTCATCTGGTCGGTCACCTACCCGAACAGCGGCGTGGTGTCGTTCGACCCCAAGAACCGGGAGCTGAAGGACTACGGCTACGTGTACGCGCAGAACTGGCCCCAGTATCAGCGGTATGTAGCGTCTGACGACACCGGCTGGATCTATTTCGCCGTGGGCAACACGGCCAGCCAGATCGTTGCCTTTGACCCCGCAAGCGGCCAGGCCAAACCGATGCTCGCAGAAGGCGATCGCAAGACGGGGAGTGCCTATCTCTATCGCGACCTCGATGGAAAGGTCTATGGCCAATCTCTTCACAGCGAAGACGAGATCTGGTATGAATTCCACAACGGAGGGGGCAGGGTGATCGCCAAGCACGATCGGAGCGAGCCAGAACCGATCATCACCGGTAGCCAGGCGCTGTTCCATACCGACTTTCCCGACGGCAAGAGGATCAAGGAGTGCAACTTGATCGACCGTCGACTTCTTATCGAGAACCCCAAAACGAATTCCGTCGACGAGTTCCACTTCGAATATACCAGTGAGGGAGCCCACATCATGGGCGTTGCGGCTGCGCCAGACGGCTCGATCAGCGGAGGCACGGCCTTTCCGATGCGCTTCTTCAGCTACTCTCCCAGGACTGATGAATGGAGGAACCACAAAGCCTACGGCCAGTGCAATACAGTGGGGCGGCAGGGAGATCGGTTCTTTGTCGGCGGTTACACCCAGGGGTTTCTTCTGGAATGGGATCCCTCCGAGCCGTGGGTAGATACGGCAAAAGACAACACGAACTGCAATCCGCGCTTCCTCACCGACTGTGCCCCGACCGTCTACCGTCCTCACCGGCTGGTTCTGCATCCCGACGGCAAGACGGTTATCATGGGCGGCACTCCCGACTACGGCTACACGGGCGGCGGCCTACTGTTTTGGGACCGGGAGAAGCGGACGCGAGTCTTGCTGAATTCGACCGTCAGCATGGCTGTCTTGCCGGAAGACAAACTCTTGGGCGGGACCACCACCAGCCCGGGCACGGGTGGTGAAAGGAAAGCGAAGGAAGCCGAGCTCTACATTTTGGAGATGGGCTCAAAGAAAGTGGCTTGGCATCATGCCGTCTTCCCTGGCGTTCAGGAATACTCCGATCTGTGTACGGGACCGAAGGGTCTGGTCTATGGGATCGCTGACCGGAAGAGATTCTTTGTGTTCGATGCCGAGAAGCGGGCCGTCGTCTATGAACGGGACGTTGCCGCCGATCTCGGACCGACGACAGGCCAACAAGGACCTCGGATCTTCGTTCGCGGAGAGGGAGAAACCATCTATGTCCTCTTCGTCAAAGGGATCACCCGCGTCGACCCGACCTCCTACGAGCTGACCATGCTTGTCCAATCACCAGTCCCCATCGACGCTGGTGGCGATTACCTCGACGGGCGTATCTATTATGCCAGCGGCTCGCACCTCTACAGTTACCAGATCAAACAATAGACGCAGCGTATGCCATCCCTGGTGTGGTGTCGAGAGAGAGACGTGATGTTTCGGATCACATCCCGGGCGGCTCGTCACTCGTCGATGATTTAACGAGTTTCCAGCTGCACGCATTTCACTTCACCCTTTCTCCGACCTGCCGCAGGAATGCCCGGCTCTCCTGAGCTGTGTCCTCGCTTGCATCTTCCAACAGAATACTGATGCCTGGCTTTTCTTGAACTGCAAATCGCATCACCAGATCGTGCCGGAGCTTTCCAAGGCCCGCACGGGCAAACGTGAACTGGGCGTTGTCGATAACGAAATCTTTCGCATGAATGGCTGCAATGCGGTCGCCGAACAGTTCGAGCGATTCACCAATGACCCGCTCCTGATCATGATGATTGTGGAGCGAAAGCAAGTTCACCGGATCGAAAACAACCTGCAGGTTATTCGACGCGACGGAATCCAGCATCCGTCTCATTAGTTGCGGCGTTGAAACGACGTGCGATGTGACCGCTTCGATGCCGACGATGACACCAAATGTCTCAGCCTCTGCAACGAGTTCAGCAATACTCGCGAGCGACTGTTGGAAGGAACCTTCGCTGTGGTTCTCGGGATGAGGGGAATAGTCCGCGTTGACCGAGCCAGTTTCGAGCGCGACGAGTCCGCTGCCGAAATCACGCGCGTAGCGCAGATGTTCCTTGAATAGTCCGAGCAGGGATTTGCGCGTCATGAGATTGGGGTGAATCGGATTCACGTAGCAGCCGAGCACCGCGATTTGGATGCGATGCTTTCGAAACTCCTCACCGATGTCAAACGCGAGACCAGGATTCAAAACGCCGGGCCTGATCGTCAGTCCGGCGATGGCTTTGCCAGGCGCGAGCTGGGCGCAGACCATGTGTTTCGCCGCGATTCTCGCCGCGAGCTCGCCCGCTGACAATCGCCCGAAATCGTGAGCACGAACGCCGATGCGAATGGGGAGAGAAGAAGTCAAGTCGCTGCCTCACTATACTAGTGTGTGGGTATGGATGCGTCAGTCATTCCGGCCAGAGCAAGCGTATTGATGTGCCAAGCGAGAGCCGAGACTGTGACTTGCCTCGATCCTAAGGAGTCATCTGTATGCGCGCGTTTTCTTGAAACATGTACTCGTCGAGCATGAGAAGTGTCAAACCCTGGCCGTAAAGCGTTGGATAGCGCGTCAGTTTGCCATACGCATCGATCGTGGGCATGATTGGCGTACCCCCCGATACGCCTTCGACTGCACCTTCGGGATTGATGTTTGCAGTCACTCCCTTCATGGCTCTTAGGGCATGGGACATGTGACCGGAGTCCAGCATCTGGAGAGGTACCGCTTTCATAATGCCTCCTGCAATAGCTGCACTTCCGGATGTCTCCTGATAGAAATCGGGTCTGTCTATGACGGTGTGCCACAGCCCGTTTTCTGCCTGGTATTTCAGAAGTCCTTCCACCAGGCGTCTATACCTGCTGATGATCTCCTCTGGCACGTCTACCAGGTCACCTATGGTCTCGATGACGATGGGAGCTCCAATCACCACCCATGAGTTACCTCTAGTCCAGAGGGCGCCCGACATGTGATGATCGCCCACACAATGGTAACCGTGAAAAAGAATCCCCGTTGCCTCATCCTGCAGGAGTTGCAGATGTGAAAGCAATTGTTTGATGACCTGCCCAGCAATTCCGTGATTGGCCGTGAGTTTCGCCGTGCGTGACAGGAACACCAGCGCCATAAATACGGTGTCTGCCCAAACTTCTCCGGAAACAGAGGCGCCATGAAAGAAGACGCCATCCTTTGATCTCCCAGCATTTGCCATGACCCAGTCCGCATACTCAACCGCTGTCTCCCGATAGTACGGCGCTTTGGTTCTCAGGTACATCTCCGGATAAATGGCCAGCGGCGTCAGGTAGTTAACATGGTCTTTCTTTGCACACTGGTGTTTGTTCTTGGCAATCCAATCTGCTATGTACTGCAAGACTTCGGGATTCTGCGTCTTTTCATAGTAGTCGGAAATTGCGATCATACCCACTCCTGCGTTCCAATCCCAATCATCAATATCCATTCCCCAACTAGCGGGATCATGATCAACCTCATGCGCAGTCTCCTGTGTCAGGCCTGCGGTTCCTCTCTTCATATATCCGTAAACCTTTGCCGCTTTTTCTTCTGCCACTGAGAGATTCATGATATTTGCTCCCTTTCCGTCTGTTCTGGCGTTCTCAACGCGTCATGGTTGTACGTTCACCGAGCCGCCGCCCGCCACCGAGAAGAATCGCGGTAGACATCGGGTCGCCTCATCAGAAGTGCCCCACCACCCCACCAGTCGATGTAGCGTTCTTTCCCCGCAGTGCTTTCGATTGTCCTGCGTTCGGTCAAAAGGTGGGACACTGCGTCAGGTCTCTCCTGGAAACTCTGTCGGCCATAAAATAGCGAATTCCAATTGAAATCTATACCCTTGCGCTGTGTCAGTGCCCCGGGCAAACGCTAACATGAGGGTGTCTCTCCTCGCGTGTGGCTCTCACTGCCTACACCAAGTTGTGCAATCCCACTCAAAGACTACTCGTTTTTCCGAAAGCAGCAACTGATGGCCACACCCACGCCGAGACGATAGCGAAAGCCTTTCGACTGGTTCGTCGGCACTCCAACCGCATCCTCCAATTCGTGGAAGGTGTCATTGCTTGTCATCGAGCCGCAAACCGCCATCGGATATAATCAACAGAGCTTCAAATCGTGGTTGAGGGGGAAAGCAAGCCAACACCTCCTGAAGGGAGGATCAGTTCCGCTCGAGTTGATTGAGAGGAGGAGGTGACCTGACCCCGTCATAGCGATCCGTTTTGTATATTGGATTTCGGATCGCAGGAGGTCACGATGAAGGGGAAGAAGTACACCGCGGAACAGATCGTTGCGAAGCTGCGGGAAGCCGAAGTCTTGCAGGGGAAGGGCATGTCCTTGGGGGAGGTTTGCCGTCAGCTCGAGATTACCGATGTGACGTACTATCGGTGGGGGAAGGAATACTGCAGAAACAACCCCGACGGAGGCGATTGTGGCTGAACGATGGTTCGTGCCTACGGCTGCGGCCAGAGAGGAAGGATCACGTCTGGAGCTATGACTTCGTCTCTGACAGGACCAGTGACGGACGGCCACTGAAGATGCTAACCATCATGGATGAATACACCAGGGAATCTCTGGCGATCCATGTGGCACGGCAAATCACAGCCATCGAGGTCATCGAGCAGCTGGCGGAGCGGGGGTCCTCTCCCGGGGTATCCCTCACCACATCAGGTCGGACAACGGGTCGGAGTTCACGGCAGAGGTCATCCGAGGCTGGCTTCATCGCTTGGGCGTCAAAACCCTTTACATCGAGCCAGGAAGCCCCTGGGAGAATGGCTACATCGAATCATTCAATGGCAAGCTCCGGGATGAACTGCTAAACCAAGAGATCTTCGATACGGTTCTCGAAGCCAAGACGCTTGTGGAGAAATACCGGCGGGAGTACAACACCTTCAGGCCACACAGTGCACTTGGTTATCAAGCGCCAGCACCCGAGGCCATTCTTCCGCTCCAGGAATCCAGGGCATGAAGCGGAAACAACTACACAGTACCTGGTACAACCGATGGGGGCGGGTCAGAAAGGGAAGAAACTCACACTGGTATTCAGCAAGCATGTGCGGGGCATTGAGCAGATCCACCAATCGGACCGCTTTCCGGGGCAAGACAGTCTGTATCGGGAAACGAATCGTCCGCAGTTTCACTTCACCTCTCGCCGGGGGTGGAACAACGATCCGAACGGACTGGTGTACGATGATGGTGAGTACCATCTGTTCTACCAGCACAACCCGTATGAGATCCAGTGGGAGAACATGCACTGGGGCCATGCAGTGAGCCCTGATCTGATTCACTGGACCGAGTTGAACGACGCGCTCTATCCCGGCGAGCTTGGGACCATGTTCTCGGGCAGCGCAGTGGTGGACCGGAACAATACCGCCGGCTGGGGACGGAATGCTCTGGTGGCAATCTACACCGCTGACAAGGGAGGGAAAGAAGTACAGTGCATCGCCTACAGCAACGACAGGGGAAGGATGTTCACCAAATATTCACATCCAGGGAACTGAAATTGTGGAGAGAAGAGAGCCACATCAGAAGATTCTATGAGTGTCCGGAATTGTTTGAGCTTCCGGTGGACGGGAAACCTGACACGACCCGCTGGGTGGTGTATGGAGGTTCGGGAACCTATATGCTGGGCGATTTCGACGGAAAACGGTACACGCCCCGGTACGGGAAATACCGAACCACGTACGGCGCGCACTATGCCGCGCAGACCTACAACAACGCTCCAGACGGAAAGCGCATCCAGATAGGTTGGGGCAGGATTGAACAGCCTGGTATGCCGTTCAACCAGATGATGCTCTTCCCGACGGAACTGACCCTTCGAACCACGACTGAGGGCGTCCGGATGTTCAGTGAGCCGATCGATGCGATCAGGCAGTTGCACGCGAAGGAGCATGACCTGTCGGGACTGAGCGTTGCAGAAGCCAATGAAAGACTGAAAGGAATCATTCACGACCTGCTGCATCTGGTTGTCCGTCTGGAATCGCTGACCGGCCATCAGATCTCGTTGGACTACAGGGGCAATCGGTACATCACCATTGATGCCGATGGGGTCAACGGGATTCAGGTGCCCCAGCAGAAACCGGGCTCTCTGCTCTTCGACCTGGAGATCCTGATCGATCGCACTTCCATTGAAACGTTCTACCAGGACGGGCAGGTGGTTCTTGCGGATGCCCTCAAGAAACCTGCCGACCAGACCGGTGTGCAGATTGCGGGGGACGCAGCCAGCATCCGAATACATGAGTTGAAGGTGTATGAGCTGAATTCTATCTGGCCATCTGAATAGGACGAACATGCCTTGAGCCCCATCAGGAAAGCCGTCCTGCCCTTCCTGTTTATCGGCGCCGTGTCCGCAGATGTCCGGCCCCAAGCGCAACATCTGGATCATCTCTACAAAAGTGGGGAAAGGGGCTATCAGTGCTTCCGGATCCCCGCAATTGTCACAACCACCCGGGGAACCCTGCTTGCATTTGCCGAAGGGCGGAACAATGGTTGCGGCGATGCGGGCGATGTCGATCTGGTGGTCAAGCGCTCCGTGGACGGCGGGAAGAGCTGGTCGGAATTGGGCGTTGTTCGAGACGATGGGGACAATACCTGCGGGAACCCTGCACCGGTGGTTGACCACGCCACGGGAAAGGTCAGCCTCCTCTCGACCTGGAACCTGGGAACCGACCGCGAGCCGCAGATCATCGATGGGAGCAGTCAGGATACCCGGAGGGTCTTCGTCATGTATTCAGTGGATGATGGCATCAGCTGGTCGGAGGCCCGGGAGATCACGCCGGATGTGAAGAAGCCGGACTGGACCTGGTACGCCACGGGGCCTGTCAACGGCATCCAGGTGCAGAGCGGGAATTTCAGGGGGAGGCTCATTGTCCCCTGTGATCACATCGAGGCAGGGACGAAGAGATACTATTCGCACACGATTCATTCCGACGACGGCGGGGTTACCTGGGTGCTGGGAGGAACCACGCCTACCGACCAGGTGAACGAGTGTACCGTTGCCGAGTTGCCAAACGGGAAGTTGCTCCTGAACATGCGCAACTACACTGCGGCCCGCGTCCGTCAGACATCAACCAGCAGCGACGGAGGCGAAACCTGGTCGGAACTGCGGGGGGACACCACCCTGATTGAGCCGGTTTGCCAGGCCAGCCTGATCCGGTATGACCACAAGTCCCGGGGCCCGTTGCTGGCCTTCTCAAATCCGGCGAGCCGGACCTCCAGGACCAAAATGACAGTGAGGATTTCCTTTGATCAGGGTTCATCATGGACGCTGAAGCAGGTCGTTCATCCGGGGCCTTCCGCCTACTCCAACCTGGTTGTCTTGCCCAATGGTAACCTGGCCTGCCTGTTTGAGGCTGGAGTGGAGAGCCCCTACGAAGGGATTGTTTTCAAGGAGTTGTCGTTCGAGGAGTTGGAAGAGTGATACCGGAACCAGCGATCGCGCGTTGGCGAGTGGCTCTGCCCGGAACCGGAGACATCGTTCACTCATAACGGCAGGGCACACAATCTTCGCGATGCACCTGAGGGTGGATGCTTGAGCGCGAGCGTCAAGAAATTCCTAGAAAGACTACTTGACAGCATAATCGTCAAATATTATCTTAAATGACGACAGATACGACATCTAGCATGGACGCCTCAATCGATCGTACTCTGAACCTCCGCGCGCTCCTCGAGAAGAAATCACATTTTCTCTTTGGTCCCCGGCAAACCGGCAAGACTTACCTCATTCGCAATACACTCGGTGATGTCAGGCTTTATGATTTGCTTGACTCTTCGGTATTTGCGGCGTTGAGTCAAAACCCCGGACGGATCGGCGAAGAAGTCCAGGGCCGGTCGGCGTACATTATCGTTGATGAAGTCCAACGGCTTCCTGCCCTCCTGCATGAAGTCCATCGCCTCATTGAAACCCGCGGATTTCGCTTCCTTATGACAGGCTCGAGTCCGAGGAAACTCCGCCGTGGAGGGGTGAATCTTCTTGGTGGGCGAGCGAGAACGAAGTACTTTCATCCATTCAGCTGGAGGGAACTGGCCGATCGATACGATCTTGCGCGGGCTGCCCGTCACGGGCTTCTTCCGCCAATTTACCTTTCCGACGATCCAACGGCAGATCTCCAAGCCTACAGTGGCTCGTATCTACAGTCGCAGAAGGAGCCACCCGCAACGTCCCCGCCTTCAGTCGGTTCTTGCATGTCGCGGCCCAGGCTAACGGAACGGCCGTGAACTTTACGAATATCTCAAATGATGCCCAGGTTCCGCGAACAACGGTCTACGAGTATTTTGAGATCCTCAAGGACACACTGATCGTGCACGAGCTTCCCGCTTGGAAACTCTCGAAGAAGAGAAAGCCGCTCGTCTCGTCAAAGTATTATTTCTTTGACGTCGGCGTGGTCGGCTCGTTACAGGGTCGCGAGTTCAAGCAAGGAACAACGGAATTTGGCGAAGCATTTGAAACACTTATCATGCATGAACTCATCTGCTTTCGAGACTACGAAGGAGGAGATCCTATCACGTTCTGGCGATCAGAGTCAGGTTTCGAGGTGGATTTCATCATAGGTGACCACACTGCGGTTGAAGCAAAAGCGAAGCGCAACGTGGGTGATTCAGACTTGCGTTCGTTGAGGGCGCTGGCAGAGGAGAAGAGACTCAAACGCTACGTCTGTGCCTCCCTGGAGACACACCGCCGGACGCTCGGGAATATCGTGATCCTGCCGTTTGCAGAATTCTTCAACAATCTGTGGGGTGGGAAGTATCGGTAGGCCGCTGGAATGAAGAACCACCACTCCAAGAAAGCCAGAACGGGCGCTGCATGGATCGGCGCCCGTTCTGATTTCTAGGGTGCCCGGCACAGGACTTGAACCTGCACGACCTTGCGGCCACTAGCTCCTGAAGCTAGCGCGTCTGCCAATTTCGCCATCCGGGCAAGCAATCTAAATATACGAAAGCAGGCCTATCCTTTCAAGACAAAGGT
>WOR8_10009844_pt1 | contig 10976 bp, 9 predicted proteins | sample DeeMarSeWOR38_10_FD_19890 | JGI IMG/M metagenome (IMG submission 19890)
GATCCGCTCCTTATCCTGATGGTGCTGGTGTCGGTCCTGGGCCTGAAGGCAAGAGGAATCAGGTCGGGGCATAAGCCGGGCTCCCCTGCACTGCGGGATTGAAGATCACGACCTGACCGCTTTAACCAGGAGAGGTGTATCTATGACCAATGAGCCGGAAAAGCATGATCGAGACTGGACCGAGGAGCTGACCGTTACCGGCCAGGAGCTGGTGGAACGCATCAAGAAACTGGTTGCCGAGGGCAATGTCCGCCGGCTCATCATTCGCAAACCGGACGGTGAAGCCTTGCTGGAGATCCCGCTGACGGCCGGCGTGGTCGCGGGCGGGGCGGTGACGATTGTGGCCCCGGTGCTGGCGGCCCTCGGTGCGCTGGCCGCGCTGCTGGCTGAGTTCAGGGTCGAGGTTATCCATACCAAGCGGCCGGATGACGAAGGCGATGACTAGCCCGTGCAGCTCTCTGCTGCCCGGGATGATAACCGGCTGGCGATGGTAATCAGACTTGCGCGAAGTATAGAATGTGAACATATGCCTGCATCGGGGGCTAGCAGAGACGGCGTTCGCGCCATGATCGGAGGGTAACTAATGAGTGAGAACGAAAAAGATGCCGGCGTCATCCAGGCACTGCTGGAACGCTTCGAGAAGTTCCGTATGCCCATGGTGCTGGAGCTCAAGGACAAGGTGGACAGCGGCGAGCGACTGAATGAGCGGGAAATCGAGTACCTCGAGCAGGTCCTGCAGGACGCGCATGCAAACCGGGCGCTGGTGGACCGGCACCCTGAGTGGCAGAAGGTCAGTGCCCAGATCGTCAGTCTCTACAAGCACATTACCGAAAAGGCACTGGAGAACGAAAAAAACGCCTAGGCTGCAGCGGCCCTGCCATCTGTTCTGCTGAGGCCCGCCAGAGACCAATGGCGCTTATTGAAGCCCAGATCCCTATAAATAGCCACGGAATCACACGGAAACACACGGAAGATATCAACACGGTTAATAACTGTTCCGTGTTTTTCTGTGTGCTTCCGTGGCGAATTGTGTGCCTAAAGGGGACAGTATGTTCTGCTGAAGCCCGCTAGCGGCCAATGGCACTTACCCAAGCCCTGATCCTGATGGATAGCCACGGAATCACACGGAAGCACACGGAAGATATCGACACGGTTAATAACTGTTCCGTGTTTTTCTGTGTGCTTCCGTGGCGAATTGTGTGCCTAAAGGGGACAGATTTATTTGACAGAGCAAATAAATCTGTCCCCTTTAGGGCCAATGGTGCTTATTTCAAGCCCTTATCCTGATAAACAGCCACGGAGGCACACGGAAGATTTCAACATGATTGATGACTGTTTCGTGTTTTTCAGTGTGTTTCCGTGGCAAATTGGAGTTCAACGGGGACGACATCATTAAATATTAGCCATTCCGCTAGAGGCTTTCCTGGAGCCGCTTGCAGATGGTCTTCAGTACCTTGACCCGTGCGTAGTACTTGTCATTCGCCTCGACCAGGGTCCAGGGCGCGATCGACGTGCTGGTCTGGTCCGCCATGTCGCAGACGGCCGCGGCGTATTCATCCCACTTCTCGCGGTTGCGCCAGTCCTCCTCGGTGATCTTGTAGCGCTTGTAGCCGGTTTTCTCGCGCGCCTCGAAACGCTCCGCCTGTTCGTCCTTGTCGATAGCCAGCCAGAACTTGATGACGATCGCGCCCGCTTCTGTCATGTCAGACTCGAAGTCGTTGATTTCGCTGTAGGCGCGCCGCCAGGCCGCCTCGGAAGAGAAGCCCTCGACGCGCTCGACCAGCACGCGCCCGTACCAGGAGCGGTCGAACAGGGCGATATCGCCATGGCGGGGCAGGCGGCGCCAGAAGCGCCACAGGTAGGGGTGCCCCTTCTCCTCATCGGTGGGTGCGGCAAACTGGTTGACGCGGTAGCGACGGGGGTCCATAAACTGGATGACGCGACGGATGGCGCCACCCTTGCCAGCTGCGTCATTACCTTCAAATACAATAACTAATGATCTTTTCTTAAACTTCTTTCTGGAAATCAGTTTGTTAAGACGGTTCTGGTATTTCGCCAGTTGTTTCTTGTAATCCGGTTTCTCGAGGCGTTGCGACAGGTCGAGCGCGGTCAGCACCGTCTGGTCATTGACCACGGGGACGCTGACGGGCGCGGGTGCGGCCTCGGCCGTACCGGACTGCGCAAGCCGGGCATTGATGGCATTCAGGATGGTGGTGCCGATGGTCAGGCCGCGGTAGTAGCGGTTGGCCGCGTTCACGGTGAGCCAGGGGGCGCTGTCGGTGCCGGTGACGCGCATCATGTGCTCGGCGGCGACCTTCACCTCCCGGTAGCGCTTGCTGCCGCCCCAGGGGGATTCCTCGATGCGCCAGCTGGTGCGCGCGCTCTTTACCAGCTTGCCGAGTGTTCCTTGCTGATGTGCAGCCAGAACTTGAGGATCAGCGCGCCCTCGGCGGCCAGCATGGACTCGAAGCGCTTGATACGGTCCAGTTCCTGCTCGAACTCGGCGGCGCGGCTCTTGCCGAGGATGCGATTGGTCAGTGGCGTGCTGTACCAGGCACCGATGTAGACACCCATTTCACCCCTGGGTGGCAGCGCCTGCCAGAATCGCCACATGCGCGGGCGTTCCATCTCCTCCCCGGTGGGCTTGTCAAAGGCGGAGGCAATGACATGGCGGGCATCCAGTACCGTGTAGGCGTTGGTCAGGGCATCGATGAGCCCCGTTCCCTCCATGCCACCGAGGAGCAGGATGACCGGGAAGTCCCTGGCCTCCAGGACCTCGAACTGGGCATTCAGGATGTCGGTACGCAGTTGCGGCAGCCGCTCCTCGAAACTGGCCTTGTCGATGTCGTGTTCAATTTCCGCTGATTCAAACATGGATTACCACACTTTCCGGAACACCGGTGTTGTTTTGGGTAGTTATTGAGCGAAGTATAGCCGGAAATGATTGCCATGCCGCAGAAGCCGCATTATGGTGCCGCCACCGCCTGCAGCGGTATCGTGCCAGTGACAGCCACCGTCCCGAACAGATGAATGCATGAACGCGGTTTATCGAAACAGCCCGGCAGGGCAGTCCACCCCGGGGGTGACGGTCGCAACACCGGGTGAGGCCCGTGGCTGTCACCTGCTGCTGTTCCTGTCGCTGTTGCTCGCCAGCCTGGCGGTTGTGGCCCAGCCGCGGGTCGAGGTGGAGATCAGCGGCGTGGAGGGCGCGCTACTGGACAACGTGCGCGCCCACCTCGGCATTGCTGCCCATGATCGCAAGTCCGTGCTACAGGTGCTGACGGAGCTGGGCGAGGAGGCGCCAGCTGACACACTGAGCGAGGCCGAGCTGCGCCGCCTGCACCAGCGCGCGCGCGGCGAGATTCGCCAGGCCCTGCAGCCGTTCGGCTACTACGAGCCGATCATCGATGCGCGACTCAAGCACGAGGAAGGCACCTGGCGGGCCCGCTACCGCATCGATCCCGGGCCGGCCACGCTGGTCGGCAGCGTGGATATCCGGGTCGATGGCGCGGGCCGGGAGGAGCCGGCGGTGCAGCAGGCCCTGGGTGAAAACCGGCTGTCTGAGGGCCGGCAGCTGCACCATGATGACTACGAGGGCACCAAGCGCGCCCTGCAGAAGGCGGCCCTGGCGGCAGGCTACCTGGATGCCCGCTACCAGCGCGCCGAGCTGCGCATCCTGCCTGACGAACGGCGTGCCGATGTCACCCTGCACCTGGACACCGGTAGCCGCTACTACTTCGGTCCGGTCACCATCGAGCAGGACATCCTCGACCCGGACTTCGTCTCGGGCTACATCCGCTTTGCCGAGGGCGAGCCGTTCAACACCGACAAGCTGCTGCGCCTGCAGCTCGACCTTGGCGACAGCGGCTTTTACCGCCGGGTCGAGGTCCAGTCCAGGCGCGAAGAGGCGGTCGACTACCACATCCCGGTGACCATAAAGACAGTGCCGGCCAAGCCGCGCCTGTATGCCTGGGGGCTCGGCTATGGCACGGATACCGGGCCGCGGATCTCGCTGGGTGCCGTCTTTCGGCGCATCAATGAAAGCGGCCACAGTATCCTGGCGGACACGCGTGTCTCGCGTGTCTACCGCACCATCGGCCTGCAGTACCGGGTGCCGATCGGCAACCTGGTCTCCGACAGCCTGGTCTACAAGGCCAGCGCCGATTTCGAGGACGTGGGCGACGAGGGCAACACGGACCTCTATACCCTTGGCATTAGCCACAACGTCGAGTGGGGACCGTTTCAGCGCCGGCTGTACGCCGAGTTCCGCTACGAGGACTACGATCTGGGTGAAGACAGCGAGGTCACGCAGAACCTGATTCCCGGCATCACCCTGTCGCAACTGCGCACCGACAATGTCCTGTTTCCCCGGCAGGGCTACAGCTGGAGCGGGGACCTGCGCGGTGCGGCCGGGGTGATCTCCGACACCCGTTTCCTGCGCGGCCGCCTCGACGGACGCTATGTCCATCCGGTAGGTGAGCGGGGGCGGGTGCTGCTGCGCAGCCGGCTGGGGGCGACGGCCGTCAAGGACTTCGAAAAGCTGCCCGCATCCGAGCGTTTCTTTGCCGGCGGCGACCAGAGCGTGCGCGGTTACGGCTACCAGAAGCTGGGGCCGACGGACGACAGCGGTGACATTGTCGGCGGGCGTTTCCTCACTGTCGGCAGCGTCGAGCTGGACTACCTGTTCGCCGGCGATTTCGGCGGCGCGCTGTTCGTGGATACCGGCAATGCCGACGATGACTTCCCGCCGTCGCTGAAAACGGGTGCGGGTGTCGGCCTGCGCTGGCGCAGCCCGGTCGGCATGCTGCGGGTCGATGTTGCCCACCCCTTCGTCGACAGCGACGACGCTTACCGGCTGCACATCAGCATCGGGCCGGAACTGTGAAGCGCTGGCTGAAAAGAACGTCAGCCGCCATCGGGTTGCTGCTGGTCCTGTTGCTGGGCGGTGTGGCGTTCCTGCTGTCCACGGAGACGGGACTGCAGCTGCTCTGGCCGCGGCTGGCGGCCCTGGCCGGGCCGGCCCTGACGGTGGAATCTGTCAGCGGCCGGCTCGGCGGGGCGTTGCACCTGCATGGGGTGGACTACCGGACCGACAGCGATACGCTGCGCGCCGACGAACTGTGGCTGGACTGGAACCCCCGGGCCCTGCTGCGCGGCACGCTGAAGATCAAGCGACTCGGTGGTCGCGGCGTGCACTACCGCCACACTCCCGGGGCGCCGGCCGCGGACGAGACGCCGCTGGCATTACCGGAGACCATCCGCCTGCCGGTGCGGATCGTCCTGGAAGAACTGCGGGTGGAGACGGCGAGCGTTGCCCTGGATGCCGATGGCGAACCGGTGCCGGTGACATTACTGCGACTGGCGGCAAACGCCAGTGGCAGCCGGTTGCGTTTGGAGCACCTCGAACTGGATACCCCGGACCTGCAGCTGCAGGGCAGCGCCAGCCTGGAGGCGCGCGCTGCCTATCCCCTGCAGGCCGGCCTCAGCGTTGCCGCCGTGTTGCCGGACCTGGCGCCGCTTGCCCTGAGTGTCGAGGCCGAGGGTTCGCTGCGCGAGCAGCTGGTCGTGCGACTCGACATGCCACCGCCCTATGCCGCCAGCGCCGCGCTGCAGCTCGAGCGCCTGCTCGAGGCGCCGCGGCTCGGCGGCACCCTGGAACTGCTGGGCACAGAGCCCGCTGCCATCAACGCAGCCTGGCCCGCGCTGCAGCTGGACGCGCAGCTTCGCGCCGACGGCACGCCGGAGCGGCTGCAGCTCCAGGCAACGGCGGACACCCGGGGTGAAGCGTTCGGCGAACTGCAGGCGGTGCTGGCGGCCGTGCTCGAGCCCGGGGCGCTGCAGCTCGACTCGCTGACACTGACGGCCGATGAAGGCCGGCGTCGCCTGCAGGCCAGTGGCCGGATCCGGCTGGACCCGGCGCAGCCGGTTGTGGCGCTGCAGGCCGACTGGCAGGAGCTCGCCTGGCCACTCACGGGCACAGCCGACTACCGCAGTGCGCAGGGCAGGCTGACCGTCGACGGCAATCCCGATGCCTGGCGGATCGACGCCGACGCGATGCTGGATGTCCCCGCGGTCACCACCGGCCGGATCCAGCTGACGGGGCGCGGTGACCGGGAGTCATTCGATGCGGAAAACCTGCTGGTCGAGGCCCTGGAAGGCCGGCTCACCGGCACGGGCCGCCTCGACTGGGCGCAGGGCCTTGCCGCCCGCTTCGATGTCGATGGCCGGGACATCAATCCCGCCGGCCTGCTGCGCGACTGGCCCGGGAAGGTGGACCTGCAGCTGGCGGGCAACCTGCAGGTCGGTGAAACCGACTGGCAGGTAACCCTCGATCGCGCCGCGGCCGACGGTACGCTGCGCGGGCTGTCTTTGGCGTTCAGCGGTGCCGGCAGCTACCGCCCGGGGCGGCTCGCTGTGCAGGATGCGCGGCTCACCTCCGGGCCCTCGCGGCTGGCCGTGAACGGCGAGTTCGGCGAGCGACTGGACCTCGACTGGCAGCTCGACAGCCCCGACCTCGTGTCCCTGCTGCCCGGCGCCTCGGGCAGCCTGACCGGTAAGGGACAACTGCAGGGCACCCCGTCCCGCCCGCGGCTTGTCGCAACGCTGAATGGATCCAGACTCCGTTACGCGGGCAATCGTCTTGATGCAGTTGCGCTCGATGCCAGCGTGGACCTCGGTGGTGGCAGCGAGTCGCAGCTCGAACTCACTCACAGTGACGGCCTGGTCGCCGGCAGGGTGCTCAGGCGCCTGCAGCTGCAGGGCCGCGGCTACCCGCAGGCGCACCGGCTCGCTCTCGCTGCAAATAGAGGGTAACTGGCAGGAGCCGGTCTGGCGCTACCGCCTGACAGGCGCCACGCTGACACTGGCCGACGACACGCTGCCCTGGCAGCTAGCGCGGCCGGTCGAGGGCCTGGTCAGCGCGGAGCGGCAGACCCTGCCCGAGGCCTGCTGGCAACGCGATACAGCGGTCACCTGTCTGCACGCCGTGCACGAGGCCGGCGCACTGGAGGCCGGCTTTCGTCTCGAGGACCTGCGGCTGGCACAGCTGCTGAAGCTGCTGGACGCCGGGGTCGGGGCCAGCGGCACACTGAGCGGCAGCGGCAGCCTGCAGCTGGCCAGTGGCAAGCCGCTGCAGGCGCAGGCCAGCCTGCGAACCACGGCCGGCGACCTGGTGACGGTCGGGGAGGAGACCGAACGCCGGCTGCTGGCGCTTGGCGCCGGCCAGGCCGACCTGCAGATCGACCGGCGCGGCGCGCGGCTCGAGGCCAGCCTGCCTGTCGAGGGCGGCGGCCTGTCGATGCAGGCGACGGTGGCAGCGGATGCCGACGGCTGGCCCGAACGCGCCCTGAGCGGCAGCGCCAGGCTGCGGCTGCCGGACATCGCCTTTGCCGGACAGTTGCATCCCGAGATTACCCGCCTGCAGGGGCGGCTGGAGGGCGACGTCAACCTGAGCGGCCGGCTGGTTGCACCCCGCCTGCTGGGGCAGCTGCAGCTGACCGGGGGCGAGGCGATGCTGGCGACCCCCGGGCTGACGCTCCGGGAGATCACGGTCGACATCCGCGGCGAGCCCTCGGGTGTGCTGCGGCTGGTCGCCGGCGCACGTTCCGGCGAGGGCGTGTTGAGTCTCGCGGGTGAGGCAAACGTGGTGGCCGATGTGCCGACGGCGACGCTGAAGCTGCAGGGTGAGAACGTGCAGGTGCTCAACACCCCCGAGGCCGACATCATCGCCTCACCGGAGCTGGAGCTGGCGCTGGCCGGCACCCGCATCGACCTCTCCGGCACGGTCAAGGTGCCGCGGGCAATGATCGAGCCGCGCAAGCTGCCGGAGTCGGCGGTCGGCGGACCAGGTGATCGTCACCGACAGCCAGCCGCTGGAGACCCGCCGCGCCTACCAGCTGTATTCCCGGGTGCGGTTCGTGCTCGGCGACGCGGTCAAGTTCGACGGGCTGGGCCTGAAGGGGCAGCTGACCGGCAACCTGCTGACACTCGGTGAGCCGGAACGCCCGGCCACGGCTACGGGTGAGCTGGGCATCCGCGACGGCAGCTACCGTGCCTACGGCCAGAACCTCGATATCCGTACCGGCCGCCTGCTGTTTGCCGGCGGCCCGGTCACCGTGCCGGGCCTGGACGTGGAGGCCGTGCGACGTCCCGCCCCGGATGTGCTGGTGGGTGTGCGGGTGCGCGGCACCCTGCGTCAACCGGATTTCACCGTGTTCTCCGAACCGGAGATGGCGCAGTCGCGGCAGCTGTCCTGGCTGGTGCTGGGACGCGACCTCGAGACCAACGCCTCGGACGAGGAGCGCTCGGCGATGAACGAGGCGGCGCTCATGCTCGGCCTGGGCGGCGGCGAGTTGCTGGGCCAGCGGCTCGGCGAGAGGATCGGGGTGGACGAGGTTTCGATCGCCAGCGAACCCGGCGCCGGCACCAGCCAGGCCTCGCTGCTGGTGGGCAAGTACCTCACGCCGGAATTGCTGGTCAGTTACGGCATCGGCCTGTTCGAACCCGTGTCCACGCTGCGGTTGCGCTACACGCTCAGCAGTCGCTGGAAGCTGGTGGGCGAGGCCTCGGCGGAGCGCTCCTCGGCGGATATCTTTTACGTCATTGAGCGCGGCGAGTGAACGGCCGCCCCGGCATGCCTGGACGAGCGAGGGTCTGGACAGGAATCGGGGCGGTTACACACTGTATTCGCAACGCTAACGCGGATACTGGCATATTTCGCCGCTCTAACAAGTGCATATGGCTCGCCCCGAATACGGCTGGTGCAATATTCGGGCTAGAACCAGCGGCGGCGGCGGAACACCAGCAGCAGGCACACGACGATGGTCAGCATGGCCGCCACCGTGAGCCATGGCGCCAGTGGCGAATTCAGCCAGGGCAGGTGGCGGAAGTTCATCCCGAAGAACCCGGCCACGAGATTCAGCGGCAGGAACACCGCCGATATCACGGCGAGGAACTTCAGTATCTCGTTGGTGTTCTGGGTGACCGCGGAGTAGTGGATATTCAGCATGGCGTCGATGTCGTGCTGGGCCAGTACCATGGTGTTGAGCACCCGGTTGTGGTGTTCGTCGAGGTCGCGGAATCGGACCTGCAGTGACTGCTCCAGCGCCAGCGATGTCCGGTCTCGCCACTCCTCGAGGGCGTCGATCTGTGACTCGACGGTCAGTTCGAGCTGGCGAAGCTGGCTGCGCAGCCGTACCAGATCACTCCAGTCTCTGAAGGTTTCCTCGCGGTCGAGCAGGTTGTCCTGCCAGGTCGACAGGCGGTTGCCGATGTGCAGCCGGAATTGCATCAGGCCTTCGGTTACCAGGTCGAGCAGCAGGTACAGCAGCATGGCCGGGCCGGCAGGGGACTTGCGCTCGCCGGAAAGAAACCGCTGCTGCTGCCGGTCAAATACCGGGTCGCCGGGCGGACGAATGCTGATAATCATGCCGGAGGTGATGAACAGCGCGATGCTGCCGGTGGCGAGGGTGTCGGTTGTGCTCTCCTGCGCCGGCGCCCTGACGACGAGCATGTCGTACTCGTCCGTGCCGTCGTAGAACGGCGGGTGGGTCGCGTTGATACTGTCTTTGATGTGGCGTTCGTCGATGCGGATGTCCAGCCAGGGCCGCACCTGTTCGTACCAGTCCGCCTCGCTGCGTTCGATGTCCAGCCAGTGGAACACACCTTCGACCCCGGTTACGGGCTGCTGTACCTGTTGTGCCGCGTGTCCGGCCGAGAAACTTAAAATGTTCATGCACAAATCCCCCGCACGATTCTGTCGCAAGCAACAGGGGCACGCAAGCATGCCGCTTGCCTGCGCATGGATGCACACCGCACGGGCGCTGTGGCGTACTCCGCCATCGGCCCCTGAAAGGGGCGTTGCATGGACGAGCAGGACGACCACAGCGGAGAAGCCTTTACCGGTGCGGTGGAGGAGGGCAGCATCGATGCGGCTGCCCGGAGCTGTTCAGCTGCGTGGAGAGCGCGGAGGGGGGCGGGGACGCGAGCCGGGCCTTCCACGACAGTCGTGCGTCGCCCTGCTCGCCTGCCAGCTAGGGTGTTTCCTGAGGCTGGCGTTCGAAGAGCAGTGTGCCCGTGATCTCGCCGTCACGGTAGCCGATCGCCAGCCTGCCGAGCTGGAAGCTGTACTGTGTTGCCTGCTCCAGCGCCCGCAGGAAGCGGCGCTCGATCTCCATCTGAGGCCCGGGGCAGGCCATCTGCGTGGCGCCAGCCGGGCCGATGGCCAGTTCATAGGGGGAGGGCGCGGTCATGCCGGCGAAGTAGCGATTGCAGCCGGCTGAGCCCGCGACGCGTTCATCCTCGAATCGCGCCGTTACCATGATGCCCTCCGGCACCGGCGTGTCCCGGTCGAGACTGATCAGCCGCCACGACGCCCCCGCCAGGTCGCCGGGCGAGAGTGTGCCGTGTTCCTGCCGGGACAGTTCGGCAAGCCGGCCGTCCTGCATGCCGAAGACGCTGGTCACCCGCTGCGTCGGGCAGCAGGCCGCATCACCGGGGCCTGCGATGACGTGCTCGAGCACGGCCCGTCCGTCCTCGCCGCGCAGCGCGATGATGTCGACGCGATCGCCGATGCGCAGTGTGCCGGTGTTTTTGCCTGTCGCGGAGACCGCCGCGAGGTACAGGTTGTTGCCGGAGCCGCCGGCGCTTTCGCTGAGCAGGACATAGCTCGTCGTGTGCGTGTCGTCACTGCCGCGGACAAGCAGGTCCGGTATCAGCTGTACGCGCGGTCGCGAGGCACCGCCGGGCGCGTATGGCTCGCCCTCGTAATGGCCGTTGCTCAGGGTCACGGGCGTCTCGTAGATACCGGTATAGGTCAGGTTGCCGAGTGCCTCGGGTGCGGGTGCGGCGAACGTGCCTGCCGGCAGTAGACAGACAGGCAGCATGGCTGGCTCCTTGTAATAGTTGACACTAATGCAGGCTTCCGCAGGGCGGCCTCGGTTGCATGCTAAGCTGATTGCCACGGCGGTTCCACTGAT
>WOR8_10006766_pt1 | contig 10969 bp, 5 predicted proteins | sample DeeMarSeWOR38_10_FD_19890 | JGI IMG/M metagenome (IMG submission 19890)
TATTTCAAATCCCTTTTGAACAGGTTCCGGGGCTTTATCTTCACCATCATTTAAAACATACCATGTTCGTTGAAGATCGGAACAATAACCTTTATACATTATTCCAAAATCCATATTTACTAATGCACCCTTTTGAATTACCTTTTCAGTTGGTCCTGAATGAGGACCTTCAGGATTCGGACCGGCAAAAACTGCAGGACAATGGGTCTCCTCCCAGCCAAATTCAAATCCTTTTTCCATTGTAATTTGTTTTACAAACTGAGCCACCTCTATTTCGGTCATTCCGGGTTTAATAAATCCTGTAACCTTGTCAAATATCTTTAGTGTTTCATCAACCGCTTCCTTCATTATTTGAAGTTCGGTTGAAGATTTTCTTCCCCTTAGTGCAGAAATAATTTCTTCGGAAGAAATTAATCTATCTGCCAGACTTGTTCCCTCAAGATGATCCAGGAGAACCTGATACATACCGTAAGTTAAACCATCAGCAAGCACCGCATTCTTAGAGTAATTAATAGCAATTTTTCCAGGATTCTTCTTCGTTAGATATTCCACCAAAGGTTCTCTGATTGATTTTAAATACCCAATAATATTTTTGTACAGCCCTGCCTTTTTAAAGTTCCCTTCTTCCATATCGCCAACTATAGCAGTTGTATCGCCATCTTTATTAATAATAAATGCAGCCTGCCAGGTTGAGTTTGTACCCACAATCATATCCATTACAGGATCGTGATTAATTGAACTTTCCCGCACAAATGTAATCCACATATCAATGTTTTTTTCTTTAAGGATTTCAATTGCCTGGTTTATTTTTTCTTTAAATATTGTGTTATCCATCAGGGTCCTCTTCTAAATAAATTTAATTGTTACTGATAATTTATTAAATAACTGAAGAAGTTACCATTACATTTAATTTGTTCAATAATTTTCGTAATCAATAAACATATATTATTTTGCTTTAATAGAAAATTGCTAATTTTACCAGCGCATTTTAAAATTTATTTTTACAGAGGTACAGATGAACGAATACTTTGAAACATTAATGGCAAATGTGAAAGACCAAAAACCAAGCGAACCTGAATTTCATCAGGCAGTTGAAGAGGTACTTGGTTCTTTATCCATTGTTCTGGAGCGCCATCCGGAATACCGGTCTATGAAAATTTTGGAAAGGATGGTTGAGCCTGAAAGAGTGATAACTTTCCGGGTACCGTGGATGGATGACCAGGGTGAAATTCATATTAATAGAGGATTTAGGATTGAAATGAACAGTGCTATAGGTCCATATAAGGGCGGTTTAAGGTTTCACCCCTCTGTTACTCTCGGCATATTAAAGTTTTTAGCTTTTGAACAGGTCTTTAAAAATGCACTTACAACTTTACCAATGGGTGGCGGAAAAGGCGGCTCCGATTTTGATCCTAAAGGAAAGAGTGATAACGAGATAATGCGTTTCAGTCAAAGTTTTATGACAGAATTATTCAGACACATAGGACCAAACACAGATGTGCCTGCCGGAGATATTGGTGTTGGTGCAAGAGAAATTGGATTTCTTTACGGACAGTATAAAAGATTAAAAAATGAATCCACAGGAGTGCTTACAGGAAAAGGTATTAATTGGGGCGGCTCACTTATAAGACCGGAAGCTACAGGATTTGGTGTTGTTTACTTTACACAGGAAATGTTAAAAACCCGCGATACTGATTTTGAAGGTAAAACAGTTGCTGTATCCGGATTTGGAAATGTTGCCTGGGGCGCAGTGCAAAAAGTAAATGAACTAGGCGGTACTGTTGTAACTCTTTCCGGTCCTGATGGATTTGTTTATGATCCCGATGGTGTGAAGGATGAAAAAGTAGATTACTTATTAAAGTTACGAGCAAGCAACAAAGATGCTGTTGAGGATTATTCAAAGGAATTTAAAGTTGAATTCTTCCCGGGTAAAAGACCATGGGGTGTAAAAGTTGATGTTGCTCTCCCCTGTGCAACCCAAAATGAAATTTATGAGAACGATGCTAAAGAATTAGTAAAGAATAAATGCTACTGTGTTTGCGAAGGAGCAAACATGCCTACTACCATAGAAGGGTACAAAGTATTTACCGAGGCAGGAATACTATACGCACCGGGCAAAGCTTCTAACGCAGGAGGTGTGGCTACTTCCGGTTTAGAGATGTCGCAAAACAGCATGCGTCTTCCCTGGCCAAGAGAAGAAGTAGATAATCGGCTTCATGAAATTATGATCAGAATACACAATACCTGTTTAACAACTGCAGAGAAGTTTGGTACGCCGGGCAATTATGTGAACGGTGCAAACATTGCCGGGTTCCTTAAAGTTGCAGACGCTATGCTGGACCAGGGATTGGTTTAATAAGAAAGTATAATGAGAAAATCTTCAACATTAGATCAGATAAAACATTTCAGCCTTGAAAATGTTTTTAGTTCGCGTATTAAAAAATTCCAAAAATTAATGCGCTACAAAATACGTGAGATACTTCTTGTATCAAGTATCTACGATAATTATCTGTTTGAAGAAGACGGAAGACTTTACGAGCTGATCCGCGAAGAATATCAAAACCTTAATTTAAGCCAGGCGCCGGAAATTATACACGTAACAACCGGAATGGAAGCACTGGAATTGCTTCGCGAAAAAAATGAATTCGATATGATCATGATAACTCTTCATATTGAAGATATGCATCCTACCGTATTTGCCAGACAGGTAAAAGAAATAGACAATTCACTTCCTATAATGCTTTTAGCTTACGACAACAGGGAACGAAAGGAATTAATGCTTAACTACAACACAGATGTTTTTTCAAGAATATTTATATGGGGGGGGGATTATCATCTTTTAATCGGGATGGTTAAATGTGTTGAAGACAGACTAAATGTAGAAACCGATACTGAAAGTATTGGTGTACAGGTAATTATTTTGGTTGAAGATAATGTGCGGTTTTATTCTTCTTACCTGCCGATTATCTATACTGAAGTATTTAAGCAGGCACAACGCTTAATAAGGGAAGGCGTTAACACAACTCACCGCTACCTGCGGATGCGGGCACGACCAAAAATTTTACTCTGTACAAATTACGAGGAAGCATGGGAGTGTTTTGAAAAATATAAAGAATACGTGCTGGGTATCATTGCAGACAACAATTTCAAAAAAGATGGTCACCGGGACCCGGAAGCAGGACTGAAACTTGCGGCGGCTGTAAAAGCTGAGCTAAAGGACATTCCAATACTTATACAAACGAGCGATCAGACTATTGCAGAAAAAGCAAAAGAAGTCGATGCTTCTTTTCTCTTAAAAAACTCTCCCCGTCTTTTGCACGATTTGAGAAAATTTATGATGGATAACTTTGGCTTTGGAGATTTTATTCTTAAATCACCAGATGGCAAAGAAGTTGCAAGAGCATCGAATTTAAAAGATCTGGCAAAAGAGTTAAAGAACATTTCCGATGAAAGCTTATTATATCATGCTGAGGGTAATCATTTTTCCAAGTGGTTAAAAGCCCGAACTGAATTTTGGCTCGCACATCAGCTGAGGCCAAGAAAGGTGAGTGACTTTGCCTCAACAAAAGAACTTCGCAAAGAACTTATTTCTGCAATTAACAGCTATGTTAGCGATAGATCAAGGGGTGTTATTTCAGATTTTGATAAAGATTCGTTCGATATTTTCAACAGCTTTGCACGAATTGGAGGAGGTTCTCTTGGCGGTAAAGCGCGCGGACTAGGCTTTATTGGTTCTTTGATTGCAAATTATAATATTAATAATTTATTTGAAGGGGTTACAATTTCAGTTCCTTCTGCGGTTGTAATCGGTACAGAGGTTTTTGATAGTTTCATTAGTGAAAATAATCTTGAAATATTTGCACTAAACGCGACAGATGATTTATTAATAACTAAAAGGTTTATCGAAGCACCTTACTTTCCTCAAAGCATAATAGAAAAACTAACCGGGTTTTTAGATATTGTTAAAGTTCCTCTTGCAGTAAGGTCGTCAAGTTTACTTGAAGATTCACAGTTTCAGCCCTTTGCCGGAGTTTATAATACATATATGCTGCCCAATAGCAATGAAGATAAAAAGGTAAGGTTGGATGAACTGATAAAGTCTATCAGGTGTGTTTTTGCTTCCACGTTTCATAAAAAAGCAAAAGACTATATGAAGGCAACTTCATACCGGCTTGAGGAAGAAAAAATGGCTGTGATAGTTCAGAGGCTTGTTGGTAATGAAAGAAGTGGAAAATTTTATCCAAACTTTTCGGGTGTTGCTAAATCATATAATTTTTATCCTGTACCTCCTCAAAAATCTGATGATGGAATTGCTCTTGTGGCTCTTGGTCTTGGTAAAACAGTTGTAGAGGGCGGTAACACGGTTCGCTTTTGTCCTCGTTTCCCAAAACATCTTCTCCAGTTTTTTTCAACAAAAGAAACAATTAAAAACGCACAGCAGGATTTTTACGCTTTAGACCTGTCGGGTAAACCTTTGCATTCCGGTGATGATGTTTCTGATTCGATGGTTAAAAAATATGATCTTGGATCTGCAGAAAAAGACGGAACTTTATTCCAGGTTGGATCAACTTATTCACCTGAAAACGATGCGGTTTATGATGGTATTTCAAGAGAGGGAATGCGGGTGGTTACTTTTGCCCCAATATTAAAACACGAAGTTTTTCCACTGGCAGAAATCCTTAATCTTCTTTTAGAATTGGGAACATGGGGTATGGGCTCCCAAGTTGAAATAGAATTTGCCGTTAACTTAGATGTGCCGAAGGATAATCCCAAAGAATTTGCAATGCTTCAAATGAGACCATTAGTTATAAGCGGGGAGATTGAAGAATTAGCTGTTGATGATTACAAAGAAGAAGAGCTGATATGTCATAGTGATAAAGTGCTGGGTAATGGTGCAACTGAAAATATTTATGATATCGTTTTTGTTGATATAAAAAAATACGATAGAGGAAAAAGCAAAGAGGCGGCGAGGGAAATAAACAAGCTAAACTCAAAATTAGTTGAACAAAAGAATCCATATATATTAATTGGTGTTGGCAGGTGGGGAAGTTTGGATCCGTGGTTGGGAATACCTGTTACGTGGGATCAAATTTCAGGTGCTGCAGCCATTGTTGAATCGGGCTTTGCTGATTTTAATGTAACTCCATCGCAGGGATCTCACTTTTTCCAGAATATTACTTCATTTAAAATTGGTTACTTTACTGTTAACTCATTTATAAAGGTTGGATTTATTGACTGGGACTGGCTGTTAAAGCAAAATCCCGTTGAGGAATTGAAATTCACAAAACATATACACTTCGATAAACCGTTATCAATAAAAATAAACGGACACAAAAATAAAGGGGTAATTACCAAACCAGGTAATTGATATTCTTAGCTCATCAATTACTTGTTATCCGTTGTAATAATTTCTATTACAGGAAATTCACAAAAACAGTTATATCTTCTTTATTATTCAAATATTAGTTTTCACTAACAAATAATTCGTCTGCAAAGCAGATGAAACGAGTCTTGATAAGCCTGCTTTCCGCAGGCTGGTCGTGCGAGTTCCATCTTGCCTTAATTTAAAAATATTAACAGATGAATAAATTATACAACACTAAAAACATTTATGGAGGAAATAAATGTCTGAATACGTAAAAAGCTTAATGGCACAAGTAAAAGCCAAACATCCGGCTCAGCCGGAGTTTCATCAGGCAGTTGAAGAAGTTGCCGATTCACTTAGTCTTGTTTTAGATAAACATCCCGAATACCGAACCTCAAAAATATTAGAAAGAATTATTGAACCGGAAAGAGTTATTATTTTTCGCGTTCCCTGGGTTGATGATCAGGGCGAAGTTAATGTTAATATTGGTTACAGAATTGAAATGAATTCTGCTATCGGACCTTATAAGGGCGGATTAAGATTCCATCCTTCTGTAAACCTTGGTATTCTTAAATTCTTAGCATTCGAACAGGTATTTAAGAACAGCTTAACTACCCTTCCAATGGGCGGCGGAAAAGGCGGCTCCGATTTCGATCCCAAAGGTAAAAGCGATCTTAAAATTATGAGATCCTGCCAGGCATTTATGAGCGAGTTGTTCCGTCATATAGGGCCAAACACAGATGTGCCTGCTGGCGATATTGGCGTTGGGGGAAGAGAGATTGGTTATATGTTCGGGCAGTATAAAAAATTAAAAAATGAATTTGCGGGTGTGCTTACCGGTAAAGGATTGAACTGGGGTGGATCACTCATAAGACCGGAAGCAACCGGTTACGGCGCAGTATATTTTGCAGCCGAAATGCTTGGAACAAGGAATGAAACAATGGAAGGAAAAACATGTCTTGTTTCCGGAAGCGGTAACGTTGCGCAATACACAGCCGAAAAAATACTTGAGCTTGGCGGTCAGGTAGTTACATTTTCTGATTCCAACGGATATATTTATGATGAAGAAGGAATTAATGATGAAAAACTGAAATTTGTTATGGAGCTTAAGAATGTAAGACGCGGAAGAATTAAAGAATATACTGAAAAATATAAAAATGCTGTTTACACTCAGTTAGACATGAACATGGAAAGCAATCCATTATGGAATCACAAAGCTGATTGCGCTTTTCCGAGCGCAACCCAAAATGAAATAAATGCAAAAGATGCCCAGAACCTTGTTAGCAACGGCGTTTATGTAGTAAGTGAAGGTGCAAATATGCCAACGACAATAGATGGTATTAAAATATTCTTAGATAAGAAAATTCTTTATGGCCCGGGCAAAGCAGCTAACGCAGGCGGTGTTGCCGTATCCGGTCTTGAAATGTCTCAAAACAGTATGAGATATTCCTGGTCCAGGGAAGAAGTTGATAACAAGTTACAGGGTATAATGAAGAGCATTCACCAGACTTGTGTTGATACTGCAGACAGGTTTGGAACACCCGGCAACTATGTAAACGGTGCGAACATCGGCGGTTTCCTTAAAGTAGCTGATACAATGATGGATCAGGGTGTTGTATAAAACATATAATTGAATTGAGATGAAGCAATATTCTTAATTCTGTGCTTCAACTTTCAATCAGGCGAAGCAACTTTGTTCTTATCCTGTAAGTTGCTTCGCTTTTTTATATTAATATCATTCTAAATGTTATGCAAATTTAAAAATGCAAAAATTCTATTTATATTTAATATACTATTATTATAAGCATTCTAAATGAAAAAATCACACAACATAAAACTGGATCTAAAAGCAGAGTGGAACATTGAAGGTTCCTGGAACAGGTTTCATGGCTTTCAGGAGTTGATGCGTTATCGCATTCGTGATATACTTTTAGTATCGAGTTTATACGATCTCTACCTGTTTGAAGAGGATGGCAGACTATATGAATTAATCAGAAGTGAATATTTTGATTTAAGTCTTAGCCACTCCCCTGAACTCACTCGTGTATCAAGCGGAAATCAGGCAATAAAAATTGCTAAAGAAGAGAAAAGATTTGACCTGATAATTACAACAATGCACATTGAAGATATGCACGCAATTAACTTTGCCAAGCTGGTTCGTAAAGAGGGTTTGAAAATACCCGTTGTGCTGCTTACACACGATAACCGTGAACTGAAATCGCTTATGCATAATCCCGATAAAAAAGTATTTGATAATATATTTATCTGGACAGGTGACTACCGAATAATATTGGGAATTGTAAAATATCTTGAAGATAAATTAAATGTTGAACACGATAGTAAAGTGATAGGCGTCCAGGTAATCTTATTTATCGAAGATAATGTTCGGTACTACTCTTCATTTCTTCCCATCATTTATACTGAAGTATTAAAGCAATCGCAAAGATTAATAACCGAGGGTGTAAGTCTATCACACAAATTTTTGAGAATGCGTGCAAGACCTAAAATCATATTATGCTCTTCTTACGAAGAAGCATGGAGGTATTATATTAAATATAAAAAACTAGTGCTTGGAGTAATTTCCGACATTGCATTTCCACGCAGAAGCAGGTTAGATAATAAAGCAGGAATTAAATTTGCAACAACGGTTAAGAAAGATTTACCTGATATCCCCATACTTCTTACTTCCGATAATCCTGATAATGAAAAACTGGCGTACGATGTTGAGGCATCTTTTTTACTGAAAAACTCTCCCACTTTATTAAATGATCTGGGAGAATTTCTTAACAGTCATTTTAGTTTTGGAGATTTTGTATTCAAAACTCCCGATGGCAAAGAGGTTGGTTGTGCAACAGATCTGCAAACACTTGAAGAAAGTTTAAAAGTAGTTCCGTTAGATAGCATAAGATTTCATGGCGAGCGAAATCATTTTTCAAACTGGCTTAAAGCACGTACCGAATTCTGGCTGGCACATCAGCTCCGCCCAAGAAAAATTTCCGATTACCCAAACGATGAAGCACTCCGGCAGGATTTAATAGAGTCCTTGCATAATTACAGAACACTAAGGCAAAGAGGTTTGATTGCAGACTTTAAAAAAGAAACGTTCGATCCGGAAAGTAGTTTAGCAAGAATTGGCGGAGGATCTATTGGCGGTAAAGCCAGGGGATTAGGATTTGTAAATACATTAATTACCAATTATAATATTAGAGATCAGTTTGAGAATGTGCAGATTTATATTCCATCTGCTGTTGTATTAGGCACAAATGTTTTTGATGAATTTATGGATATTAACAATTTGAAGGAGTTCGCATTAAATTGCAAGAGCGATGAAGAGATCACCGAGAAATTTTTGCAAGCTTCTAAATTTCCCAAAAAAGCGTTTAACTATCTTAAAGATTTTTTAGAGCTTATCACAACTCCTTTGGCAGTAAGATCATCGAGTTTGCTTGAAGACTCACAGTATCACCCTTTTGCAGGTGTTTATCAAACCTATATGATCCCAAATAATCTTCCCCATCTTTCTGCAAGATTGCATAGTCTGATATCGGCAATTAAAAGAGTGTATGCTTCAACTTATTATCAAAGTGCAAAAAATTATATTCGAGTCACATCCTACAGAAGTGAAGAAGAAAAGATGGCAGTTATTATTCAAAAGATGGTTGGATCAACTCATCAAAACAGATTTTATCCTGATTTTAGCGGCGTGGCAAAATCCTACAACTTTTATCCATCACCCGGACAGGATTCATCTGAAGGAGTTATTTCAGTAGCACTTGGATTGGGTAAAACTGTTGTGGAAGGTGGAAACACGGTTAGATTCAACCCGCAATATCCTGATGATCTTATTCAATTTTATTCAGTTGAAGAGACACTACAAAATTCCCAAAAAAGATTTTACGCATTAAAGCTTGATGAAGAAAGTGATTTTGGAAATGTGCCTCACGATGTTCTTGTGAAACAATTCGATCTTGATTTAGCGGAAAAAGATGGTTCGCTTAACCATGTTGGTTCAACTTACATTGCAGATAATGATGCTATTTATGACGGCCTATCGCGAACGGGACCGCGTGTAGTAACATTTGGACCAATATTAAAAAACAAGTTGTTCCCCCTTTCCAACATTTTAAATTTATTGCTGGATATCGGTACATGGGGTATGGGAACTCCTATAGAAATAGAATTTGCAGTTAATTTGAATTCCGGTTTAAACAAGAAGGGTGAGTTTGAATTATTGCAGATGAGACCTTTAGTAATTAGTTACGAAGAAGAACAATTGACAATAAAAGCTCATTCTGAAGAGGATTTGATTTGCAGCAGTAAGCAGGTTCTTGGCAATGGAATTATAAATGATATAAAGGATATAGTATTTGTTGATTATAATCTATTCGAACGTGCTAAGAGTTATACCGTAGCTGCGGAAGTTTCTGCATTTAACAGCCAGTTAATGAATGATAACAAATCCTATTTATTAATAGGCGTTGGAAGATGGGGTTCCCTGGATCCCTGGCTTGGAATTCCCGTTACCTGGGAACAAATTTCAGGGGCTAAAGCAATAGTAGAAACAAGTTTTAAAGATATGGCTGTTGAACCTTCACAGGGTTCTCATTTCTTTCAGAATATCACTTCATTTATGGTTGGCTATTTTACTATTGATACCATCCATAAAAAAGGATTTATTAATTGGGACTGGCTACTTTCAAAAAAACCGCATGCTGAAAAAGAATTTACAAAGCATCTGAGATTTAAAAAACCTCTGCTTTTAAAAATGAACGGTCATAAAAATAAAGGCATTATTCTAAAACCTGAGGAGTAGAATAACAGCCTCTATATACTTTTAAAATTACTTTATCGTTTAATAACATTTATGGGAGAATAGTTATGGCTAGAATAATTTTAATTGCCCTTGTTTGTGTTTTGGTTGTTGGCGTTTCATTCGCACAAAAAGATCTATCGTATCTTGATAATGAAAAAGGTACATCTATGGAACCAATATTAGCGGCAGCAAAGCCACTGGTTGAAGAAATTGAGGGCGGAGATTATGAAATTGTCAGAATGGAATATGATTTAATTTTTGATAAGAAAAGCACTTACAGGACTTTGTTTGACGGATGGACTTATGGGATAGCTGCATTTGGTGATTACAGAATAGAAGATATTGACGTTTCAGTTTATGTAAAAAGCAGAGGTAATTGGAAATTAGTTGAAGAAGATGCTGAAAATGATGACGTGGCTACTGTTTCAGTTAGGCCGCGATTTAAAGAGGAATATAAAATTGTAATTTCAGTTTATAAATTTAAAAAAGGTTATAAAGTTGGGCATTACGGATTGATGATATTTCATGAATAATATTTTGACTTAATGAATTTTATTACCGGCAATAGGATTAAAGTATTGAAGTTTATAATTTAGGTGATACTGTTAAACAGAAAAACTTTATAAAATAAAGCGAGTCCCATCTGAAAAAAATGAAAAATTATAAGCAGATGAATTGGCCTTTTTTACGAAATGTTGTTACTCTTCTTATTAGTCTTTTTCTTTTTTCTTTCTTTATCTCAATTGGATGGGTTGAGATAATTGATGATGCATATATTTATTTTCGTTATG
>WOR8_10007975_pt1 | contig 10967 bp, 9 predicted proteins | sample DeeMarSeWOR38_10_FD_19890 | JGI IMG/M metagenome (IMG submission 19890)
AGAGGCGACAGACTACCGTCAGATAAAAGTATAATTGGAGTCAGGTTACTATCAGACCCAATATCATCCAGAGATGCTCTAGATCAACGGACTACTCAACAATGATCTTTTCGTCTATGAGCTTCTGTTCTACCAGATTCCCCTTCGGGACGAAACAAAAATTCTGGGCCTTGAGCTGGAATTCGACGTCTATCATAGCTCGGCCGGCCCGGTTCTTCTCAATGGTAAAGACCACCCAGTCACGAAAGCCCTCGCTCTTATAGGGGTTGAAGGCCACGTGGTCCTTAGACAAAATGTGAAACTTGTTATTCATAATGATGGCGATGTCACACTCATAGTCCAGAGCCGAACTGCCGCGCAAGTGGTAAAGATGCAGTCTCTTGCTTTTCAGACCTTCGCGGTCGGCGGCGACGACGGCCAGCACCGGGATGTTGAGAGTCATGGCTATATCTTTGAGTCCCTCAACCACAATAGTGACCTTCTCCGCCTCGTCGGCAGCTCTTTCAGGGTGAATGGCAACCTTTTGCAGGTAGTCAATGAAAAGGGCCATCTTACCATCGGTGACCTCGACCATCTGGCGCACCATATCCCGGATGGAGTTGAGAGTCGTCACGGCGGGGCTGGCTTTCATCAAGATCAAGCGGTCCGCGTAACGATTGATCATTTCCAGCGGCTGGGCAGTTTTCGGGTGTTGCGCCAAGATCTGGTACAACCCGACGTTACCGTCGTGCCGAACCCATTCCCGTGCTCTCTGGGAAACGACGATGTTGTGAAGGTCCTTAAGCCTAAGGCCAGTGGCACTCCCATCGACCAGCCCGCCATTAACGCTCTCCAGGCATAGAAGGCGATTCAGCAGATGGACCTCGCTATGCTCGTATGAGATGAAAAAGGCATAGGTGGCTTCATTAAGCGCCAAATTGCGCGCCATTTGGAGCGCAGTGATGGTTTTCCCAATGCCTTGGGGGCCGCCCAAGAGCACCAGCTCGGTCCTACGCAAACCGCCTCCGATAATCCGGTCGATCTGATCAAATCGGCCTCTTTAAGCACCTGGCTGAGGGTACGAGGAGCGTGTCCTCCCCGTCTGGAGCCCGGTCCTCTAGAAGGTTGAGGCTGGGACTGGTTATCGGAGGTCATACATAACAAACCATATCGCTTTCATTTTTTAAGAACTAATATTCTGCCACGATGATTTTGTGGACAAGGGCTGTTGCTATGGAGCCAAGATTATGCGTCGACGTGGCTATGACAGAGAACTAGCCGCAAATGCGGCTCTTTATCTTAACAATTATACCAGAATAGCAAGCCTTCTGACAACCAATGCAAATAGGTAAATGGTACTGAAACCGATCAAGGACACGCACCTCCTGAAACCGTTGAGAGCGCACCCTGCCGACGCAGGCCTTCGGGTGCAGATCATTCTTGATCCTGTCCAGGCTTGAACACAGCCACATAGGGAAGATTGCGGTAGAGTTGGTCAAGGTCCAGGCCAAAGCCGTAGACGAACTTATTGGGAATGTTAAACCCAACGTAATCGATCGGGATATCCACCTCACGTCGCTCCTGCTTGTTCAGCAAAGTACATATGCGCAGGCTGGCTGGTTCTCGCTCGCGCAAGATGCGCGTCAGGTAGTCAAGCGTGTGCCCAGTGTCGATGATATCTTCGACGATGAGCACATTTCGGCCCACGATGGGGTCATCGAGGTCCTTCAAAATGCGTACCGCCCCGCTGCTTTCAGTTGAAGCTCCGTAACTAGAGGTGGCCATGAAATCTACCGAGTGAGGGACAGTCAATTCACGCATCAGGTCTACCAGGAAGACAATACCCCCCTTCAAGACGCATATAAGGTGCAAATCCTGACCTTCGTAATCACGCGAAACCTCCTGCCCCAACTCTCGAGTGCGCTGGCGGATCTGCTTTTCACTGATGAGAATTTCGGGCACCTCATTCAGAAGCATTTAGGCCTCCTACACACATTGAGATCATTTACTATAGCCCAGTCCGGGTAACACGTCAAAAGAATCAGCAATATACCAACAACCCTATGGTTGAGGACATTAGAAGTCGGAAAAGAGAGTCTGCACCCTAGCGAGGACAGCCCGGTCAGGAGCGAGGATGATAAGGACCTGATCACCGGCGCGGGCAAGGAAGATAGCTCGGCCCTCGTATTCCCACACCCGGCGCCCTGGCTCGTTGAGGGTCAATTCGGGTACACCCAGCGCCCGGCGGGAGAGATAGTCGGTGAAGGTTTCAAAGAACTGAGCAGCTTCGCCTGGCGCGTCCCATATGGATCGCACCACCAACACGTTTGCGCCCTGCGTATCCGACCAGAGGACATACCTGTCTCCATCCCAGCCGGCAGCCCCCGCAGCGGCGGACTCGTAATCCAGGTGGTCCAGCAGCCAAGCCAGCAATCCGATCTCGCCCAGCACATCTTCGTCCACCTCCCGCCAGCCCTCACCCAGGACTGTTCCTAGCTCCGGCAAAGTCATAACCTGTGGCTCGTCACGGGCAAGATACTTTTCAGGGTGCATCACCTGTTCGCTGGAAAGAGGGGGATCATCATAGGCAGCATTCACCCAGTCCCAGCGGAAACCCGCGTCAACCCAAAGGTTGTAGACGAAGGACGATCCTTGCACATAGGGGAAGAAGGTGAGAACACCCAGCGAGGGTGATAGGGCATCGATGACCTCACGCTCGACAAAAGAGGCCCGATAAGCCAGGTATTGAAGCTCGCTATCAGTGATCTCGGTAAACTGGTAAGCCCCCATGACTAGCGTTGCGTCTCCCTCGATCAATGCACGAGCAGCGACGGCCTGGTCAGCGTTCAAGTCCTCACTCAGGAAACGAGTTAGTCCAAAGTGTTGATCCTGCATAGCGTGGGTATATTCGTGCGCGTAAACCATCTCTTCGCTGGCAAACATGTTCACCGACTCGGCGACTACATACAGCACCTGCCCGTCGGGTGTGTAAAAACCGGCGGTATTCTGTGCCGCTGAATCAAGGGCAATTGCCGCAAAGTCAGCAGTTGGGTCCAGTAGGTCGATAGCTACGTATAGCTCGCGATCCCGGTCCAAGGCCGATGAAACGCGTTCCTTTGTGTACTCTGTTTCTAAGTAGCCTCGTAATTCAGCCCGGGTGATAAAGCGAGGGGGGATGTCCCACAGCGGCTCCAGGCCACGGATGTTGGCTACGTAGGCGGTAATTTCATTGATTTTGTCGCGATTGACGAGATCGGGCGGCACGACCAGGGTAGGTGTAGAAGTCGGCGGACGGGGTAGGCTGGTGGCGGTAGCCGATGGGGCAACGGTTGGAATGGGGCTGGGGGCTGGTGTGGATAAATATACGCCTTGAGCGAGGCCCTGCTCGGGGGGAACTGCGGGGAACAGCAGATCTCGGTTGATGACCACCGAAGTGATCAGCGCGCCCAGCACGCAAACAACCATCAACGCAAGCCCAACCAGGATAATCACCTGCGTGGGTGACATCCCAGACGGCGCCGTGCTGGGGTTTGTCTCTGGCCCGGGCGTTGGTCGCGACTCGTGACTTGCCTCGATCCTTGGCAACCGGTTCGGTGGTTCGCTCACTGGAGAACTCCAGTCTCGGTCAGGGCCCGATGCTGGTATTGAATCAAGCGCTGGATACCCCTGGCAGCCAAGTCAAGTAGTTGGTTCAGCACTGAGCGCTCAAACGGATTTCCCTCGGCCGTGCCTTGCACTTCCACAAACCGGCCGTCACCGGTCATAGCCACGTTCAAGTCAACATCGGCAGAGCCATCCTCGGCGTAGCATAGATCAAGCAGAGGGCGACCGTCGACCACCCCGACGCTTACGGCGGCAACTGGCGTTACCAGTACCTCGGGTGGCAGGTCGCTGGTCTGCATTAAACGCCGCAGGGCCAGCGCGACTGCCACGTAACCACCGGTGATGGCTGCTGTGCGTGTGCCACCGTCGGCCTGAAGCACGTCGCAATCGACAGTGAGCGTACGTGGCCCCAGGCGTCCCAGATCTACCGCAGCGCGTAGGGTCCGCCCGATAAGGCGCCGCACCTCCTGCGAACGCGCTCCGCTGGCCCCAGCTGACCGGGGGGTACGAGTGTGAGTGGCACGCGGGAGCATGGCATAGTCCGCGGTCAGCCAGCCTCCGCCCGATCCCTCGCGCCAGGCGGGCACTTTCTCCTCTACTGACACATTACAGAGCACCCGTGTGCCCCCGGTCTCGATGAGCACCGAGCCTTCAGGATATGCGATAAAGTCAGTGACGAAACGCACTGGCCTCAGTTCCTCGTCTGCACGGCCGTCGATGCGTGCCATGACTAATAGCTCTTGACAAGAATCATGCCCAACCTACCCGTTCAGAGAACACAAAAAGGGCCACGCCTATTGGAGCAGAATTTGCCTGGGAGAGGCACCGGTACACTTTGAAGCAAATAGCCCGGTGAGCACTTGTTCACGCCGCCGTGTACAAGTACCCCATGACACGGATTATACCTGCGAGTCCCCACAAGGGGCGAGTCCCTATGTTGGGCGGGTCCCGGTGAGGGAATATGAAGAGGATCTTGCCCACGAGGGCCGAATGCAGCTCATCGAAATCTCTGTGACGGGGCACCCGTACCCCGTCACAGAGATTATGCCCGCAGGTCGCCTCTGGGGAATATACCAAACCTCGTGCCTATGTGGCCTTGCATAGCTTATCAGAATCGTTTTGGTGGGGCACTAGCTTGACAAGAACTCGTCTATGGCCTGCTTGCTAATGCGGTAGCTGCTACCGATCTTCTTAGCCTTGAGATCGCCTGACTTGATAACTTCGAGCACGTCCTCTTCACCCACTCGCATATAAGCGGCTGCCTCGGAGAGAGTCATTATGTCAGGGGTGGCAGGCTCTGCGCTCTGCCCTTCGGGTTGTTGCCCGCCTTGCATAGCCTGTCCCATAGCTTGGCCCATCACTGCTCCCAGGCCAGCTCCTGCGCCCAGCCCAACACCGGCCCCAGTCAAACCGCCGCCTTCCTGCTGGGCCGCGTCGCGCAAAGCTTGCGCGGCCTGGTACTGAGTGAAGCGCTGCATATCGCCGATGGCGCCCATCGAGGCGCGCTGGTCAATGGCCTTTTGTACCTCTTCAGGCATGCTTATGTTTTGGAGGAAGAAGGTCTTAAGCGCCAGACCGAAGGCATCGAATTCGTCGCCCAGTTTGGCTCGCACCGCCGCGCCGACTTCATCCTGCAAGGCTGGCAAATCCAAGGCCGGGACCTTGGCTTCGCCCAGCAAGTCGGTGAAGCGAGCGATGATCATACCACGCAGAAAGTCCTGAATCTCGCTAGTACGATATACGCCCCCGGTGCCAACCACCTTGGTCACGAAAAGCTGAGGATCGGTAACTTGCACCGAATAGTTGCCAAAAGCACGCAGCCGCACGATGCCGAAGTCAGCATCGCGCAGAGTAATAGGCTCGGGCGTACCCCACTTCCAATCGGTGAATTCAACCAAATTGACAAAGTAAGCCTCAGCCGTGAAGACATCACGCCCACCAGTGCCAAGTCTCAGCAGGCCTGACAGCAATGGGAGGTTGGCAGTTGTAACATGATGACGCCCGGCGCGGAAGACGTCCATCGCTTTGCCATCTCGGTAAAAGACAGCAGCCTGCGACTCTCGCACGTTAACCGCCGAGCCAAGGCGGAAGTCGCCCGAGCCAACTTCTGGAATTCGAACAACCATCTGATCACGTCGCTGATCGGGTGCTTCTACTACGTCAATTATTCTCGCCATAATGTGACCTCCTAATATTTCGTATTACGCATCGCATATGGCATGTGATGCGATGTGGATTGGGATCGCTCCTAAAGGGCGCCGGTGATGGCACTCTCGCGTTGCCGCCAGGTGGCGTTGGCCGCCTCGGCGGCTGAAATCACATCTCGGATAGCCGCCTTCACGTCGCCGCTGGCATGTATGGCAGCGACCAGGGCATCAATCGCTGACTGGATCGCTGACACGTGTCTCAGCATGCTCTCGTCGAAATCGTAAAGGGCGTCTAGATCTTCTTCCTTGACCTTGACTTCATCGAAGAGGCCAGCATAGCCATAGCTGGCTGTCCGGACCCTATCGGCCAGGCTCTGCACTTTGGTGACCGCTCGTTCCAAATCGTCCACCAACGACAAGCCGCCACCTTCCAGCAAATCACGCTGTAGCTCGGTTAGCTGTCGCCGTTGCTCGTCCAGCTGACCAGCGACATGTTCTCGCAAGAGTTTATCTGAGGCGCGCCGATCTTCCTTCTCCTTGTAGCCGTGGTAACTCGGAAGCTTGGACAGCAAGCTCTCCAGTCCACCTTTTGAGTCCTCTACCACATGTCTGAAGTCCATCTGCCACTCCTTTCTTCCAATTACTGTCCATGGACGTAAGCTCGCAATGGATTCAGCAGCCCGCCACTAAACGGCCGGGTTTGACAATCCATGCTGATCTGCTGACTACAAAAACACGTCCGCACCACAATACTTGCAGGTGATAACTCCTTTTCCAGCGAACTCCTGCTCACCGCCGCAGTTGGGGCATTTGTTGCCGGTGAGTTTTGACGCCTCTAGTGAATATAGTATACCATCATCCCAATTGACATAGCCGGTGAAGAGACCCATGCCGACCAACTTGTAGACATCATCGCGGACTTGGTCGCTGGTCGACTTCAGCTCGAAGACCAGGTCAGTGATGTCCACCTGGCCACGAGTGGTGACGATATCCAAGATTTTGCGCTGGCGGCCGACATCGGCCATCTCGGCCTCTTCGGCGCGCCCGCGGATCACCAAATAGATACCCGCGCCGACAAAGGGGATGGCAATGAACACCGACAAGACTACGCCCAGCACGAGTCCCCCGGTTGCATTGGCCTCCACGTTGCGTGTCGAGGTAAAGGAAACGACAGAACCTCCTAGGCAAACCAGAATACCCACCACCAAGAGAATGATGCCAATCAACCGGCCACTTCTGCTGATCACAATCTTTCCTCCTATGTGTCGTTGTGCAGCCTAATAACCATTTTCACTGTGTGTTGACCGTACAGCCTGGGGCAGGTCATCCAAAGCCGCCGCCACCACCACCGCCACCGCCGCCACCACCGAAGCCGCCGCCGCTGAAACCACCACCGCTGAAGCCGCCACCGGACGAACTGCTAGGTGGTGTGCTGGTTAGCACAGTGCTGGCCGAAGTGAGCATGGCTCCTAGACCGGCACTCATACCCGCCAGCGAGGTGCCGAAGCCCTTGCTCATATCACCTAGCGAAGGGGTCTTGCCCTTCTCTCCGGCCAGCGTCCCCGGCGGACCGCCGGCCTCGCCCAGCGAGGGGGTAGCCATCCCGCCGCCGTAAGCGTATCCGCGGCCGGGGATGAATACGGGTCCCCACCAGGTGGGCGCAGGTGTATCAACAGCAGAAAACTGGTTAATGAGCCTGCGTTCCAAACCAAAGGCCACCGCATAGGGCAGAAATTCTTCGAACTTGTCCTTGACGGTCTCCAAGTTGCTATGCTTCTCAATGTTCTCCAGGTAGCGCTTAAAAGCCAACCACTTGGCAGCTTGCTCAGCCCCCCCAGGCGTCTTGCGAGGCATATAGCGGCCGACGATCATCAGACCTATCGCTGCCAACCCCAGGGACACGCCAGGGCAGGCAGCCCAGGGTGAAATCTCGCCCAGGATTACCAACAGGAACACAGCGATGATCGCCGCAGCGACCAACCCAGCACAGCCCAGGCCGGACCAGACACGACGGGTTGTTTCGGGGTTACGTGGGAAGAATCCCTCACTCACCACCTCCTGATACAGTTGCTGGCGCAGATCGGGGATTGCGGTATAGAATTTCTGGCGCAGGTCAGACAGGCGCCGCTCTTCACGCTTGCCAAAAACTCGCTTAATCAGGGTTTTCTCATAGGGCCGGGTGGCTTTGCTGGCGTCCTCCAAATGGAAAATGAAATCACGCCCAGAGCCAATGCCTAGAAACCCTTCTGTCTTTTCCTCTTCCATTCGGAGCGCACCCCGGCGTGCCAGGTCAACGATGCTGGCGATGATGTCCTTTACGTCTGCCTTCTCGTCAACCAGCGTGCCCACCAGTCCGGCCGGCAAATCGCTGGGGGGTTCGGCAATGTACTCGGCTACCAACCCAACCGGCCGGTCGCGCCCGCGCGTGTACCACAGCAGATACACCGCTAGCGGCCCACCAAACAGCACCATCAGCCCCAGCGCGCCAAAGATGACAGAAATGACAGGACCCCAGGTCTGCCTACGGTCTTCCGCGGCTTGCCAGGCTGGGGGACTGCCTTGCACGGCATCGCCAGGGAACTCCACCCGAACCTCCAGCTCCTGGTCGGCGGGAATGTTCTGGGCTTCGAAGACAACCTGACCCTGATCGTTGTAGTGAGTGGTGGCTGGTGCACCGTAGCTGGCAACCACCAGTTGGTCCTGGGGATATGTGGCTGGCAGAATAACTGTCACCCGCGACCCGCGGACGGGGAAATTATGATCAGGAGGAACAGCCTTCCACCATACTTGAGCGCGCTCGTCATAAAAACGCAGCCCGTCGATCACCCGGTAGCGAATGATATAGGTGTGGTTGCTATTGCTGGTCGGTGGGAAATACCAGGTGATCTCCAGGTCGCCCTCGTTGATCGAGGTGGTGAAGCCATACTCACTAGTTGATCCTGGCGAGTAAGGCCGCTCGACACCATCAATGATCTCCCAGACTTGTACATCGACGATGTCTCCCACCCGGTCGAGCGGAATGGAACGAAATCCAAAGCGAAAGGTGCCACTGGTGAAGGTGATCTCCTGGATCTCCTCGATGAGCATATCAGAGTTCTGTTGAACGTCGATGTTCACGTCCCAGCGCTGCCAGAAAAGACTCTTGTCTTGAGCCTGCGCAAGGCTCCAGCTCCCCAGGATCACGAAGAGCGCCAGTACTAGTCCTAACCAGACATGCCGTCGCATGGAACCAGCCTCCTACAATGGGTGATGTGCAATCCTGCCATAGGACAGGCTCTGAGTGTGGTGTTAGTCCTATTATAAACGAATTAACTCAAAAAGAGAAGCGGTTAAAACGTACTAAAAGCTGACATTCCCCTGTCGTCGATGTCGGAATAGTGTGGGGTGTAAAGCGTGAAGTGGAAGGCTGAAATGTGAGACGCGACGGCTGCTCTCACGCATCACCTGCTCCCAGATGTCGGGCGAACCAGTCAGCCAGGGTGTGAGTAGTCTGGGGCAAGAGGATCAGGGTAAGGTGACTGGCGCCGGGCACGATGGTCAATTGAGTAGGAGCAGGGGCGACCTGCTGCAGGCGCCGGCCATGGTCGGGAGGTGCAATGTTGTCACGCCCGCCATAGACCAGGTGCAATGGACAAGTCAGCCGGGAGACCTGTCCGGGCACGTCGAGGCGACGGATCAGGTCTGAGAGCGGAATCTCGCGTTCCACACGACCTGCATCCCAGATGCGCCAGATCTGCCAGGCGGTGATCTCGCCCATGAGGTCCAAAATGGGGCTACGCAGCGTATTCCAAATCTCGTACCAGACTATAGCTTTGCGGAAACGAAACGAGATAGGAGTCTCACACAGGGCCAACGCGTCAGGGCTAAACGCGGCAGCCGCGTGGGCGCTCAACGCGCCGCCCATGCTGATGCCCAACAGCCCTACTCGCATCACATCAGGCTGGTCACGCAGCCAGGCCAGTGCGATCGGGATTTCAGCCGTGCAGTCGGGCCAGCGTTGTGGAGCTCGGTTCTGGCCGTGACCAGCTAAGTCAATGGTCAGCACGCTCAAACCTCGACCTAACAGGGCGCTGATCAACCGCCACTTGAAGGCAGTCTTGTTGTCTCCAGAACCATGGATCAAACAGACAGCAGCACTAGTCGGGGCAGGCGGAGTGATGAACAGACTCGGGATGACCTGCCCTCTGTTGGGGATACTGACTGCGCTACAGTTAGCTTCGGGCCAGTCACCAGGTTGCAAGAAGCGGGCAGGGTCGAGATCCCGCCCAACCAGCGAGCCCGCGGCAACAAGGAAAGCCCACGCCAGCAGGCTGGCTGGAAGCACCAAGATAAGGCCGGCCCAGTCGCCCGGTAGCAGGAACACCCCTCCGACAAAGAGAATGCTGCCCGCCAGATACCCCAACCTGCGATGACGCCCGGTGAGTGACGTGGCAGACAGGCCCTTGTAAGAGGCAGCCAACTGCAGCATGCCCAAGATCAACAAGAAGGGAGCAAGGAGGACCATACTGTGTTGCAGCTAGCGGAGCATATTACCAGACACGGGATTATGGATTGTGACACCTGCACTCGGCGCCACGCTGCCCTGCCCCGTGCCGCGTAACGCCTCCTAAAAAGCAGCGCGTTGCAGGGGTGTCCCTCGTAAGCAGTCAGGAGAGGGCTGCCTCAAGGAGTATCTGACTCTCTGCAACAGGGGTGTCCTGTCCGTCCGCGACAGACTGTTGCCAGATCAACCGGCAGGGCGACGCCAAAGTGAGACAACCCGTCGACCAGAGCGCCCAACGGCAAGCCCATGACACCTGAGTAACAGCCCTCGATGCGGGCCACGGGCCGAAAGCCCGGGTGCTGGATTCCGTAGGCGCCGGCCTTGTCCAGCGGATCGCCGCTGGACACATAGGCTTCTATTTCAGCCTCGGTGTACTCACGCATCCAAACCGCGGTTGTGCTTAGATGGATAGCTGCACGCCCACTTTCCATCTCGACCACAGTGACACCACTGTATACAGAATGTTCTCGCCCCCTTAGCTGGTTGAGCATCTGTTTCGCATGGTCGGCGTCGAGGGGCTTGCCAAGGATTTCATCGTCAAGTACCACCACTGTATCGGCGGCTACCACCAAGCCCGTCTCAAGAGCTTCAGCCAGCTCCCCGTTCCGACCTGAGACAGATGTCAAGAGGTCTTGGGCGACGGTGGCTGCTTTCGTAGCGCTGAGCCGGGCGACTAGCACGTCAGGCATCTCACT
>WOR8_10006772_pt1 | contig 10963 bp, 7 predicted proteins | sample DeeMarSeWOR38_10_FD_19890 | JGI IMG/M metagenome (IMG submission 19890)
TTTTGCTCTTAATCAGTTGCTCAGAGAGAAATCCTAAGGATAAAATATTTACAGCTTCAGTAGCATGTTTGTCATCCGCTCGTTTGGTAATTGGTACACGATACATTGTCCCTTTCGATACTATTTCTTTAGCACTATCGTCAATTGAGTGAGCATCAATGAAAGAAGTAGTTTTTTCACAGATACACTCTGCTGCTCTTCTAAATCCTTTCTGATCAAGCGCAACAAAATAATCTGCGTCCGCATCGCAATATGGATAAGCTATAGCTTCATCACTGATCACTACATCGCAGAATATTGGCCCACCTCTAACGGAGGGAGTATAGTCAACGGTTAAAGTGGCACGGAAGTCAGCTTCCATTGCGACCCGTACTAATGCACTACCAAGGAATTTGATACCTTGTCCACCACGCCCAGAAAATCGAAACTTAACTTTCATCTAGGAACCTCATTTAGGGTGTCTAACACTTCTAATGAAAAATTTATTTCATAATTCTTAAGTATTATGTCTAATGATTTAGAATATTTAAGTCTTTTAAATCTCACGTATTAAATAAAGTGAATTTATTATCTAGTACCATAATTTTAGAATATTGATACTCTTTCTTCCCCTATTGAATATTTGAGCCAAATAACAGATTTATATTTACATTAGTTTTCTAATGATAATATAGAGTCCAATAAAGCTTAGATTCTTAAAATGGTATATCATCTATTTTGGGTAAATTGTTTGAAAATTTGTTCAAATATTGAATTTTTTATATAATTTATGAGATATAACTATATATTAACTATAATTATAGAACACTCAAAAAACAGATTTAAAAGCTTCAACTTGCTATTAACTAGATAATCAGGTTAAAATGACAGAACATTCTGTTACCTTGAAGAGGATATAAAATGTTGAAATCAAAAAGGAAGCCCATGTTAGCACCCCCTCGCGCTGAAAAAGAATATATCGTACGAATATTCAGTGAACAGTGTGATGGCTGCAAATTATGTGTAGAATTCTGTCCGAAAGACGTGTTAGAAATTGATTTAGAGTCATTTAACAGCCGTGTTCTTCACCCTGCAAAAGCAGTCAAACCAGAGGAATGCGTAGGATGCGAGCAATGTGAACGCATTTGCCCCACAGCATCGATTTTTATCTTGGAAAAGGATATTATATAGGAGATTGTTTTGAATGAGTAAACCAAAAGCAATATTATCAACAGGAAATTATGCAGCTGCCGAAGGTGCTATCGCAGTAGGCTGTAGATATTTTGGGGGTTATCCGATTACTCCTTCATCAGAAATTGCTCATTATATGTCAAGGAGGCTTCCCCAAGTTGGGGGGACATTTATTCAAATGGAAGATGAACTTGCTTCTATTGTATCTGTCGTTGGTGCTTCCTACGCTGGTGTTAAGGCAATGACTGCTACTTCAGGACCAGGATTCTCACTTATGGCTGAAACCATCGGTTTAGGATTTATGTTGGAGGCCCCTATGGTAATTGTTACAGTAATGAGGGGTGGACCGAGCACAGGTCAACCAACAAAAGCATCTCAATCAGATGTTATGCAAACTAGATATGCATCTCATGGTGATTATGAAATGATTGTTTTAGCTCCAGCATCAGTACAAGAGTGTTATGATTTTACTATTCGTGCTTTTAATTTAGCAGAAAAATATAGAACTCCCGTTGTTGTTGCATCTGATGGTATTGTTGGTCAAATGGAGGAACCAGTTTTCTACCATTCAAATTTTGAAGTAATTAATCGTAAACCTCCCCAGGTACCACCAAGTGACTACAAACCATTCGAAATACTAGACGATGATCTTATTCCAGGAATGGCTGTAGCTGGTTCAGAATATAACTTCTATGTTACTGGATTAACACATGATGCGACTGGTAGTCCTGATATGAGACCTGAAGCCCAAATCAATCTTAATATAAGACTTTGTGATAAAATTAGAAGAGCTAGACATGATTTATATGATTGGGAAGGATTTTATTTAGAAGATGCTGACACCATCATTTTATCTTATGGTATCAATTCTCGTGGGAATCCTGAAGCGGTAAAAAGAGCTCGGGATAAAGGTTATAAGATTGGTTATGCCAGATTGAAAACCCTCTGGCCATTTCCAGAGGATTTAATGGAAAAATTTGGAAACTTGGGTATAAGAAAGGTTATAGTAAGTGAAATGAATTACGGGATGGTAATTCGGGAAGTTGAAAGATTCCGACACCTTGGATTCAGTGTTTCTGGAATATGTATCCCAACAACAATACCATTTAGCCCTAGTTTCATTTATGAAGAAATTATTAAGGAGATGAAGAAATGACTACCTTAGAAGACGAAGATGAATCAAAAACTCTATTTGAAGAGGATTTTCCAGAAGATCATCCATTACATGGACGACTTAATTTAAATAGGTTTATTTTCTGCCCTGGTTGTTTGATTGGAACAGCAATTACTTCCATCACAAGTTGTTTGGTAGATAAAGGCCTTTCACCTAAAGATTATGCAATTGTGTCGGGGATTGGGTGTACTGGTCGATCAAGTGGTTGTTTTAAAGCACCAGCTTTTCATGCAACTCATGGAAGGGCAATTCCATTTGCTACAGGATTGAAATTAGCAAATCCAAATCTGGAAGTTTTTGTCCTTTCGGGAGATGGTGACCTCTTTGCTATAGGAGGAAATCATTTTATCCATGCTTGTCGGAGAAATGTTGAGATTAATGTCATTTGTAATAATAATGGGATTTATGGCATGACTGGAGGTCAAGTTGCACCTACAACTTCAATCGGTGATTTTACATCCACTTCACCTTTTGGGAATATTGAACCTCCTTTTAACTTAGTATCATTGGCTGCTGCTTCTGGAGCATCCTATGTTGCTCGTTGGCCTGGGTATGATACTCTTCGATTGAAGGCTAGTATTATGAAGGCAATGGATAACCCTGGATTCAGTTTTATTGAGGTTCTCGCTCCTTGTTTTACACAATATGGTAGAAAAAATAAACTTGGAGATGCAATCCAGATGTTAGAGTGGCTGAAAAACCTAGTTGAAATTAGAAAAGGTTGCCCTCCACATGAAGCGATATACTCACATGAAATGAAGAAAATTATATGTGGTGAGTTTGTTAATAGCCCACGGGAAGGATTTACTCAGAAGTTAAAAAAACTTAATCAATTAGCGCAAAGTAAGACTAAATAAAATGGTGAATAATTCGATGACAGAAAGCATAGAAAAAGTAACAGCTGAACCTGAGGCAAAAATCGGAGTTTTTCTTTGTAAATGTGGAAAAAACATAGCTGGGAGTGTAGATATCGATGAAATTGCAAAAGAAATTGAAAATATGCCGAATGTAGAACTAGTACAGGTCAATACTTATACCTGTTCAGATCCCGGACAAGTCGAAATTGAAACAGCCATTAAAGAACAGGGAATAAACAAAGTTGTTGTATCTGCGTGTTCTCCACGACTACATGGTCCAACTTGGAAGAAATTATTAAAACGAGTTGGAATGAATCCTGAAGTAGTTGAAGTGGCTAATATTAGAGAACAATGTTCTTGGGTTCATCTTCATGAAAAAGAGGAAGCAACTCTTAAAGCTAAAGAATTGACTGAAATGGCTGTGGCTAAAGCCGCCATGCTTCAACCTGTAGAGGAAATTGTGGTTCCTGTTGAGAAACGTGTGCTTATCATTGGAGGAGGAGTTGCGGGAATTCAGGCTGCATTAGATCTTGCTGATGATTATCATGTTGTTATGGTCGAAAAAAGTCCAACCATTGGCGGTAGAATGGCCTTAATCGATAAAACATTCCCTACAATGGACTGTTCAATCTGTATTCTTGGACCAAAGATGGCTGATGTGGGTAACCATGATAATATTGATTTAATTGCTAACGCAGAAGTAACAAAAATTGAGGGATACGTTGGTAACTTTGAAGTTACTATTAAGAAACGTCCTCGTTATGTCGATGAAGACCTTTGCACAGCCTGTGACGATTGTGTAGAGATATGTCCAGTCAATGTCATTGATGAATACTCAGGTAACTTAGGCTGGAGAAAAGCGATATACATTCCCTATCCTCAAGCGGTTCCAGCAAGTTACATTATTGATACAGAGAATTGTCTTGGATTGTCTCCTCTTGCTTGTGGTAAGTGTACTACAAAATGTGATAAAGAAGCGATTAATTATGAGGACTCCGAAAAGGAATTCACCTATAAAGTTGGTACAATAATTGTCTCTGTAGGATTCCAAATCTTTGACGCCTCAAAGATTCCTGAATATGGATGGGGTGATTATTCTAATGTAGTAACAACATTTGAATTTGAACGTTTGATCAATGCAGCAGGACCAACTGCAGGCGAGCTTGTAAAACCGAGTGATCTCAAACGACCTAAAAGTGTAGCATTCATTAATTGTGTCGGATCACGGGATGTTCGATTTAATCCTTATTGTTCAAACTTCTGTTGTATGGAGAGTATTAAAGATACTCTCTTAATAAAAGAACATTGGCCTGAAGTCGATGTAACAATATATTACATGGATATTCGTGCCTTTGGTAAAGGTTTTGAAGAACTTTACACACGATCAAGAGAGGAAGGAGTGAAATACATACGAGGACGACCCTCTCAAATCCAGGAATTCGGTGAAGATAAAAAACTACTTATATCTGTCGAAGACACTCGTTCTGGAGAATTAATTAATAAAGAATATGATATGGTTGTTCTTTCTATTGGTGCTGAAGGATCCCCTGATCCTATTCCTTTTCCAATTGCAAAAGATCCAAAAGGGTTCTATATCGAATCACATCCAAAATTACGCCCAGTAGACACCCCAACAGACGGTATTTTCATTGCAGGTGGAGCTGAATCACCGAAAGACATCCGAGAAGCCGTTACTCAAGCAAGTGCTGCAGCAGGACGAGTAACACGAGTCCTCACAAAGGGAGAATTTTCAGTGGAACCATTGTTTGCCTCTGTTAACCCAGCACTATGTAATTCTTGCGGTATTTGTGCCACAAGATGCCCTTACAACGCTATCACTGTTGATAAAGTCAAAAAAACACCTGCCAATGTCATTTCAGTTTTATGCAAAGGCTGTGGTACCTGTGCTGCTGACTGTCCACAAGATGCAATTACAATGACAAATTTCACTGATGTAATGATTTTGAAACAAGTTGATATTGCCCTTAGAGACAATGCAGCTGAAAAGGTCATGATTTTTGCCTGTAATTGGTGTTCATACGGTGGAGCTGATTTAGCTGGAACAAGTCGAATTCAATATCCTACTAATTCTCGAATTGTTCGAGTAATGTGTTCTGGTAGGATAGATGTTGATTTTATCAAACGTGCGTTTGAACTTGGAGCAGGGGCTGTAATGCTAACTGGTTGTCATCCACAAGATTGTCATTATATATCTGGTAATGATTTTGCTATTAAGCGTGAGAAGAAAATTAGAAATTGGATGAAAAAACAAGGTATAGAAGATGAACGTTTCATCATTGAATGGATGTCTGCAGCAGAAGGGAAGAAATTTGCTGATGTTGTCACATCCATGAGTAGTATAGCCAAAAAAAGTCATGAAGGTATACATAGAAAGGCAAAAGCTGTTGGAAAATAAATAGAACACATATTGAGGAAATAATAGCCGATTTTTGAGATTTCCTACCATTATTCTCTCCTCTTCTTTTTTTCAAACTCATTAAAGCCTAGATTATTTATGAGAACATGAATCTTCAAAGAGTTTTGTGTGTAAATCCTCTTTTAGATTGACAAGAAAACATTATAAAAATACAAGGACTTTTTTATTTATACTTATCAGAGTGAGAATTTTCAATAAAATAGTGAGAAAGCAAATTAAATGTGGAGATTCATAAAATGGTTTCAATATCTAAAAAAATACTACAAGACCATCTTATTGAAGGAAAATTTGAAGTTGGAGAAGAAATTGGGATTCGTATCGACCATACTCTAACTCAGGATGCCACAGGAACTATGGCTTACCTTCAATTCGAGGCAATGGGACTTGATAAAGTAAAAACGGAACTATCTGTTTCAATAGTAGATCATAATACGTTGCAAACAGATTTTAAAAATCCAGATGATCATCGTTACCTGCAATCTGTAGCAGCTAAATATGGAATACAATTTTCTAGGCCGGGAAACGGCATTTGCCATCAAGTATTCCTTGAACGCTTTGCACGTCCTGGTAAAACTGTAATTGGTTCAGATTCTCATACTCCTACTGCTGGAGGTATAGGATCTATCGCTATCGGTGCTGGAGGCCTTGATGTAGCAGTAGCTATGGGTGGTGGACCCTTCTATTTAAAGACACCGAAAATTGTGGGAGTAAAGTTAACAGGATCCTTACCCGAGTATGTTGCAGCAAAAGATGTGATACTAGAAATACTTCGCAGAATATCAGTTAAAGGAGGCGTTGGAAAGATATTAGAATACTTTGGTCCTGGTGTAAAAACTCTATCTGTTCCTGAACGAGCAACAATTACCAATATGGGGGCAGAAACAGGAGCTACTACATCAATATTCCCTTCAGATGAAGTTACACATGAGTTTCTGAGATGGCAGAATAGAGAAGATCAATGGGTTGAAATTCCTGAAGGTAACGATGGAGACTATGATGAAATAATTGAAATCAATCTTTCTTCACTCCAACCATTAGTAGCAAAACCTCATTCCCCAGGGAATGTAGTTCCATTATCAGAATTGTATGGCGTGAAAGTTGACCAAGTTGCTATCGGTTCCTGTACAAATAGTTCATTAAAAGATATGTTAACTGTGTCTGCTCTTCTTAAAGGTCGAAAGATTCACCCAAATACTGCCCTTGGTATATCCCCAGGATCACGACAAGTCTTATTAGAAATGGCTAAAAAAGGAAATTTAGCTGATGCAATAGCTGCTGGAGCTAGAATTCTTGAAACTGCCTGTGGACCATGTATTGGGATGGGATTTGCTCCAAAAAATGAGGGCATAACAGTAAGAACTTTCAACAGAAATTTCTTGGGAAGAAGTGGTACTAAAAATGCTCAAGCCTATTTGGTTAGTCCAGAAGTGGCTGTGGCAGCCGCAGTATTTGGAGAATTTACTGACCCCAAGAAATTAGGTCCTTATCCGAAAATAGAATTACCTAAAAGTATTGAAATCGATGATTCAATGATTTTAAAGCCTTCCGACAAACCTGAGGAAGTCAATATAATTCGAGGCCCAAATATTGCGCCATTACCCAGTTTTCATCCTCTAGCTGATGATTTAAGAATTAAAGTAATTCTAAAAACAGAGGATGATATCACAACTGACCATATCATGCCTGCAGGAGCTAGTATACTTCCCCTTCGATCAAATCTTCCTGAAATCAGTAAACATGTTTTTGAACAAGTTGATCCTTCCTTCCCGAAAAGAGCTCTGGAAAGTAAAGGAGAAGGTGGTGGTATTATTATTGGTGGTGAGAATTATGGCCAAGGATCAAGCCGAGAACATGCTGCTTTGGCCCCGATGTTTCTTGGAATAAAAGTTGTACTTACAAAATCGTTTGCTCGGATACACAGAGACAATCTGGTGAACTTCGGACTCTTACCTCTCAAATTTGTGAATAACGAAGACTATACCAAAATAAAAGATGGGGATATTCTGGAAATTAAAGGAGTACAGAAAACGTTAAAGGAAAATGCCCCAATAAAAATTCATAATGTTACCCAAAATTTTGAAATAGAGACGTCTTATGATCTTTCCGAACGTGAACGAGAAACGATTCTTGCTGGAGGCACACTGAGTTACACTGTGGCTTCATCTTAACGGAAAAAAGACTTTCTTCTTCCCTCTCTTTTTCTAATTTCGAAGAGAATCATAGAAGGATCTCAAAGAACTTTCCTTCTTGTTGAAGTTCTCTGATATGTTTTTTTATCATTTCTCCTTCCCAAAATCGCAATAAGGGTTCAGCATAGGGAAAATTTCCATAAATTGGTTTTTTCTCAATCAATTGATCGATGGATTGAATACCTTTTTTTAATAATTTATGAATTTTTTCAGTTCTTTCGTCAAATTTTTGATAGAAGCTATCTAATTGCTCATAAATATGATCAGTAATTATATTACGGTGTGAGGAGACTAGGATTTTGATATCTAACTCAATTAACCTTTCTATTGAGGTTTTAAACTCTCTTATGTCTGATTCTAGGTGACCATACCACGGACCAAATGATGTTAAATCAATGTCAAAAGAAAATAATATCTTTTCATTCGGTTCATAGAAACAGTAATGGTCAATAGTATGCCCTGGAGTATAAAGAGGGATGAGGGTGACGTCTCCAAAAGTAATTTCAGAATTTATATTGAACCTTTTAGTTGGTTTGCAATCTTTCATACCCAACATTGTTGGAACATGATCCCTCCATTTTTTGGCTAGCGCTCCAGATTCAGTGAACCGTTCAGATAATGCAAAAATATTTCCACTTGTGTCAAATCCTTCTTCAGGAACCTCAATTGATACTATATCATCTTTAAATAGCCAATTTCCTGCGGAATGATCAGGATGAGTATGAGAATTGATGATACGACAAATATGGTACCGTTCTTTTAATTGGTGAAGCTTTTCTATTCCACATCCTGTATCTATAAGTACCGCTTCATTATGGTTATTGAAAATTAGAATGGAATTGGAAAAGGGAAATTTCCCTTTATTATATCCTTCAACGAGGTATATATCATTTGATATTGTTTCTAAATGCTCTGACATCTAGCTTTTACCTAAAAAATTTAAATTAAATTCTTTCTACACTAAAAAAAAACGAAAATTACATATAAAACGTTTGACAAATAAAAAAGAGAAAAAGGCAAGCTTATTGATAGCTTTGCCATTTTTGACCGAGATTAGGAGCTTGGAGGGTTTCAATAATATATTGAGCCATTTGTTCACCCGTAGCCCCTGTGTCTCGCCCAGTTACGGATATTTTCTTTTCATATTGAGAGCAAATCTCTAAAGCTTTATCCAATTTAGCAGATTTTTCTGTAAAACCAATATGGTTCAACAGCATAGAAGCAGCTTTAATAATACTTGTAGGATCAGCAAAGCGTTCTCGACCCTCGTCAACCATTTTAAGACCACTCCCGTGTACAGCTTCAAACATAGAGTGCCTCTTACCGATATTGGCTGCACCTGCGGTTCCTAATCCACCTTGAATTTGAGCAGCTTCATCTGTAATAATATCTCCGTATAAATTGGGTGCTGTGATGACACGGAATGAACTTTGGCGAGCAGGGTCAATTAATTTGGCAGTCATGATATCGATATACCAATCGTCCCATTTAACCTCTGGATACTCCTTTGCTATCTTCTCTGCGATTGATAGGAACTTCCCATCAGTAGCTTTCACGACATTCGCTTTAGTTACAACAGTAACCTTGTTTATATTATTCTTCTTCGCATAGTCAAATGCTGCACGAATAATTCGATCTGATCCTTGGGTTGTTGTCACTGCAAAGTCAATAGCCATATCATCTGTAATATTTATACCCTTTGAACCGAGAACATAAGCTCCTTCAGTATTTTCTCGGTAAAACATCCAATCAATTCCTTTTTCAGGAACTCTAACAGGTCGAACATTAGCGAAAAGATCTAATTCTCTTCGCATGGCCACATTAGCAGACTCAATGTTTGGCCAAGGAGATCCCTTCCATGGTGTTGTAGTGGGACCTTTAAGGATTACATGACATTTCTTAAGTTCTTCAAGTACATCATCAGGGATAGCTTTCATTACTTTAACTCTATTTTCTATTGTTAAACCTTCGATATTTCGAATTTCAACCTTTCCTGAATCAATTTCTTCTTTTAAAAGAAATTTTAACACTTTTACAGCATGTTCTGTAATACGAGGGCCAATTCCGTCACCACCACACGCTCCAATTATTATTGGCTTTAATTGGCTAAAATCTAACCAATCAGGTTCTTGTTTCATTTGCTCAACGCGTTTCAATTGCTCTCTAATGAGTTTTTCAAAATGCTCGGTCGCTTTCTTAATTACTTCTTCAGACATTTTATTACACCTATTAAATTCTCTTTATTTTTATTAATACCAAAAAGAACCTATTTAGTTCTTTTAATCAGCAAATAGTATTTCATCCCATGGCTGTCTGTATAATCCAGCCCTCTGTCGCTTTTGATCGAATATATGCCCCATCATACCAATGGATCTGCCTAATACAAACAATCCATTAAGTACCTCACTTTCAACGACATCATTTTTCTCTTCTTCTGTGAAATCAAGATTTTCTAGAAGATCCATGAAACATATCCCGATACAACCATCGACATTCAGGATTAGATTATTACGCTTGGATGTTGTTATTTTTTCCACTTCTAATGCAAAATCCAGATAGGGATGTTTCTCAAAGTTTTTTAATACAAATTCCTTCAATAGTTTTACTCGAACATCAGGATTTTGAAGAGACTTGATTCGATGACCAATTCCAGGAATATTGATACCTTCTACGTTTTTCATATGATCTACAAATTCTTGCGGTTTCATTTTCCTTTCGAGTGCCATTTTCATATATTTAGCAGCATCAGAAATTGCCCCACCAAATCTTGGTCCAATGGTAAGAATACCACTAGATAATGCAGACATTAAATCTCGACCAGCTCGTGCAGTTACTATTGCATTATGCGCTCCTGAGACAGCAGGTCCATGATCTGATGTTAATTTTATCACAATCTCAATATAATCTTGTGCAAATTGTGGTAATTCCCTTTTAAACCATAGGAGCCCTATTGTATACCCAATAGACTTATTCTGCTCTACAATTGAGTCAAGACCAACCCCTGAAAACATTGGTACATCCCCTCGTTCATCACTGATAGTAGAAACTACATCAGTTGGTCTCCTAACTACACCTAATCTAGAAGCTTCTGTATAGTCCATTGGTAATTTAGGTGATTCAAACTCTTCAATAGGTT
>WOR8_10008495_pt1 | contig 10961 bp, 13 predicted proteins | sample DeeMarSeWOR38_10_FD_19890 | JGI IMG/M metagenome (IMG submission 19890)
AAAATCCATCACATTCGAAGAAATTCCAGCGGCGGTATCAATCAGCAATACGTCGACCGAATCTATCACTTCATCCAGCTCGTTTAGAATTCGTACCTTTTGGTCCGCGGTCAACTGGGTTAACTCCTGGATACCCGATGAGGCCGGCAGTATGAGCATTTTGCCCGGTCCTTCAACAATAATGTCGTCAATCGATTTTTCACCTATGATGACATGCGACAGGTTGTATTTGGGCGCCAGCCCCAGTAGAACATCAAGATTGCCCAAGCCCAAGTCTGCGTCCAAAATGAGCACTTTTTTCCCTGTACGGGCAAATGTATAGCCTAAATTGGCCACAATATTGGTCTTGCCGACACCGCCCTTGCCGCTGGTGACAGCGATCACCCGGGTATATCTTTTGCGGGTGGCTCGCGCCGCAGCGGGAAGCCCGCATCCGGTTTTAGCAACTTTCATCCGCTCCGCGAGACGGATGACATTGTCTGAGCGATGATTCGATTTCATCAAGTTTCAGGCTCCTTTCACAATCCAGTCATTACGAGTAAAAGTGATTTCAAAACCCCATCTGAGGTTCAATGACTGCAATGTCCCTGAACCTGATCTGAGGTTTTGAAACCACTTCTAGTTTGAAATCCGCATAGTATTCCCCACAGGCAAACCGGCTTGAAAGCGGCTGCTGCGGGCCGGGTGGCAATCCTGACAAGGCATAAAATTTGCCAGCTTGGCTGCCTGCGCACTTGAAAATGTGATCATGTTCTTTGATTTTATTTTTTGGGTCCATTTACAGTTGCGCCGGTGAAATACATCTGAATTTTTGTTAGCAACGAAGTCGCTGCCGTCTTCCTGGGCAGCCGTTTCCAGAAGAACTTGACCCGGCCTCCCCGAATTCGGCGTTGCGCTAGTAAGATCGAAGTCAGCCAAGAGGCGCTCGACAATTTTATCGATCGAACCGGTTTCAATGTTATGCGGGACGTTGCGGCCGTAAGTCATAAAAGACAGCGGCAAGGGATGTCGCATCAATACGTTAATTAAATTTCCACAGGTACAGCTTTCATCGAGCTTGGTAAAAATTAGATGTTGTACATCTAGCGTATTCAGACACTTGAGGGCTTTGAGCAAATCGCTTTCCTTGACTGTTGCAGACAAAGCCAGATGAATTTCAAGGGCATCAATGCCTTTCAAACAGGCCTCGAGACCCTCGATCTGATCCGGGTTCCGGGCATTGAACCCGGAGGTATCCACCAGGATCCGGTCAAATCTGCGGAACTCATTGACGGTCGCCTTAAACGCAGATCGCGTGGCCGCCGCCTCAACGGGTACACTCATCGCCTTGGCATATAATTCCAGATCCGTAATGCCTCCGACGCGATCGGAATCTAGTGAAATGAGTGCAACGTTCTTGCCCTCTTCGATCGCATGTCGAGCAGCCAGTTTGGCCAGTGTGGTAGTTTTGCCAACGCCGGTGGGCCCTATAATGGCCATCACCCGGCTGCCGGAAGGGGTGTGCAGCCTGGACCGAGTCCCTTGTCTTTTTTGCTCGAGGATGCCTGAAATGCCTCCAATAATCTGATCCCTGGTTTCGCATCGATGTTCCGGACGTTTGGCGGCCAGCCGGTCGATGATATCATTGGCAATATCTCGGTTGACTTCCTGAGACAGTAGATGCTGAAAGACATCCGAAAGCACGTCATCGCCGCTGAATCGCCTCTTTTGGGGAAGTTGCGGGGTCCGCTTGCGATCGTAAATCGATTTAATTCGGCTGCCGACCGATTGACGAAAATTTTGCCTCGAGGGTTGGGTAACGGCTTCATTGCGCCGATAGCTGTTCACGGCACCGGCGACCAAGGCCGGGCTTATTGCATCCACAAGCGGATAGCCGTCAACCGCAGCAGTCACCTCCACACCCGTGGATTTTACCCGGCCGGTGATTTTATTCTCTTTTTTGAGACTACGGGCGGAAAGAATGACCGCATCAGGTCCCAGATCCTTTTTTATTAACCGCAATGCAGTCGTCATATCCCTGGCCTCAAAACGTTTAATCTGCATGACTCAGCTCCAGCATATCGATAGATTGAATTTCAACGTTGCTCAAAATTTCATCGTATGACAGTACAACCACGTGGGGTAAAAACCGATTCACCAGCCGGCTGACATGGTAGCGAATCTGGGCCGAACACATCACCACCGGCGGGTAATTCAAAGAGGCCATTTTTTCCAGACTGGCGGCCAGGTTGTTCATGAGGTTCTGGACGACGGACGGATCCAAGGACAGAAAGCTTCCTTGGTCGGTTTGCTGCAATGCATCTGAGATCTTGGCCTCCAGGTTGTGCCCCAGTGTAACCGCTGCAATATTGCCGGCAGGTGTCAAGTGCATTTTGGTTATTGTCCGTGCCAGTGCATGCCGTACGTGTTCGGTTAAAATGTCCAGATCTTTGGTCGCCGGGGCCCAGTCCGCCAGTGTTTCCAGTATGGTCAACAGATCCCGAATGGGAATCTGCTCGCGCAAAAGGTTTTGCAAGACCTGAACGACACCGCCGAGCGGCAAAAAATTCGGGACCAACTCTTCGACGACTTTCGGATGGGTTTCTTTCAATGTATCCAATAATTGTTGGACATCCTGTCTTCCCAGCAATTCATGGCAGTGCCGCTTGATGATTTCAGACAGGTGCGTGGTCAGCACAGTCGCCAGATCCACCACCGTAAACCCCTTGGCCAGAGCGTTTTCCTTGGCCTCTTCTTTGATCCACAAAGCCGGCAATCCGTAGGTGGGCTCACGGGTCTCAATCCCTTCTATTTTCTCATCAGTTGCATTCGGGTTCATGGCCAGATAATAGTTGGTCATCAACTCCCCTCTGGCAATTTCATTGCCTTTGAGCATAATGGTGTATTCACCGGGCTTTAACTGCATATTGTCCTGAATGTGAACCGGTGCGACAATGATGCCCTGTTCGCGCGCAATCTGCCGACGCAACGATTTAATTCTATTGAGCAGCTGCCCGTCCTGTTCGATGTCCACCAGGGGAATAAGGCCGTAGCCCACTTCAATCGCCAGCGTATCCAGCGGCGGCAGGGCATCGAACTGGCCGGCGGGCACGGCTTTTTGCTTCTGAGCGGCAAGCGCTTCTTCCATCCGGGCGGTTTCCTTTACAGAACGCGAGATGCTGTAAGCCAATCCGCCGGATAGAACCGATAGAATCAAAAACGGGACCGTCGGCAGCCCGGGCACCAGACCGAAACCGAAAAGAACCCCTGCCGCAACGGCAATGGCTTTGGGCTGTACGAGTATTTGTGAAGTAATTTCGCTTCCCAGGCTTGAATCCGCACCGGCACGCGTCACGATGACGCCGGCAGCGGTGGACACAATCAGTGCCGGCACCTGGCTCACCAGACCGTCTCCAATCGTCAGCAGCGTATAGTTCTGCGCCGCATTGGCAAAGCTCATATCTTTTTGAAAGACGCCGATGGCCAGCCCGCCGATGATGTTGATCAGCGTGATAACAATGCCGGCAACCGCATCGCCCCTGACGAACTTGTTGGCACCGTCCATGGCACCGTAATACTCGGCTTCTTGAGCGATTATTTCCCGTCGCGCGCGCGCCTCCTTTTCTGTGATCAAGCCGGCATTTAAATCTGCGTCGATGCTCATCTGTTTTCCGGGCATGGCGTCCAGCGTGAAGCGTGCCGCCACTTCGGCAATTCGACCGGCACCTTTGGTAATCACCAGAAAATTAATCGCCACCAGGATTAAAAAAACAATAATTCCGACAAGATAGTTGCCGCCCACCACAAAACCGCCGAACGCCTTGATGACTTTACCGGCAGCCAGGGTTCCTTCATTGCCGTGAAGTAAAATAATTCGGGTGGAAGCCACGTTGAGTGCCAGCCGAAACAGCGTGACCAGCAGCAAAATTGAGGGAAAAGACGACAGCTCCAGGGGGCGCTGGACATACATACTGGCTAGCAGGATGATCAATGAAAACATAATGCTGAACGACAGCAGCAGGTCCAGCATCAGTGTCGGCAGCGGCATGACCATAAACACCACGATGCCCACCACGGCCATTGCCATGAAAACATCGCTGTTTTTGGCAACAAACGGTATTTGACCGGTAAATTGGATCTGATTCGCCAATTTTAGTTCCTCGTTGGAAGTGTTTTCAAAACCTCAGACCAGGTTTTGAAAACACTCCTACACTGTTTGATACATGCCCTTTAACCGATAAACATAGGCCAGCACTTCGGCCACCGCCCGGTAAAGCTCGACGGGGATGAATTCACCGATTTCCACCATTTTAAACAGGGTCTGTGCCAGCGGTTTATCTTCGATAACCGGCACCTGGTGGTTTCTGCCTATTTCTTTAATTTTTTCCGCAATGTGACCGGAACCTTTGGCAACGACCGCGGGCGCCACCATCGATGCCGCATCAAACCTCAATGCCACCGCCAGATGGGTGGGGTTGGTGATGACCACATCCGCCTGCGGAACCGCTTCCATCATCCGGCGGCGTGCCATTTCCAGTTGTGCCCGCCGTATCCGGCTTTTTACCTTGGGATCCCCTTCGCTCTGCTTGCGTTCGTCTCTGACTTCCTGCTTGGTCATCTTGAGGTCCTTCTCATACTGCCAGCGCTGGTAGAGATAGTCGAAAGCCGCCAGAATGATAAAAGCCAGGCAAACAAAAAAGAAGATTTTAAAGGCCACCATCCCGATAAAAAAAAGAATTTCACCGACTTCCTGGTGCATCAGGCCGGGGAACTTCTCGGTCTCCTTAATGATCACCCCGTAAGCAATGCCGCCGACGAATGCGAGTTTAAAAATGGATTTCAGCATCTCAACCAGCGATTTTAAGGAGACAAACTTTTTCATGCCCGAAATCGGGTTGAGCTTGCTCAGTTTGGGCCGCATGGGCTGGCCATGCATCTCAAATCCAATCTGACCGATGTTTCCCGCTATACCGGCAATCATCACCGGCACGAAAAACGGTATTAAAATCAGAAAGACCTTCTTGAAAATTTCCGCTGAAAAGGCGCTGACATCTGAAATCGCGTCGAGTTGCAGGGTGTCAAGCCGTTCATAAACGCCGCCGATCAATTCGGCGATGTTCCAGAACATCCAGGAACCGGCGAAATAAAAAAACCCCATGGCGGTCATCAAAATCAAAACAGAAGGGATTTCCCTGCTCTGCGCAACCTGCCCTTTGCGCCGGGCCTCCTGCCTGCGTTTCGCAGTTGCCTTTTCTGTTCGTTCCTGACCGCCGCTTTCCGGCATAATGGACCTCTAATCCGCGTTAAGAAGCTGCTTTCATCAGCAGGAAAATCGTGTTGCCTAGGTTGGTGAATACGGTTTTTAAAAAAGATGACAGATACGGCAGACTAAAACCGATAAACAACAGCCCGATGATTATCTTCAACGGCATGGCCACAAACAACACGTTCATCTGTGGCACGGTGCGGGCGATGAGACCGAAGGCAATGCTGGTGAGCAACAATGCCGCAATGACCGGAGCCCCGACCTTAATCGCAATCACAAACATATTGCCGGCCACCTGGAGCAGCTGCTCGATCAGCGAACCGCTGATTTTAAAACCAAAAGGCGGCACCAGCTGGAAGCTTTCAGCCAGCGCCATTAGAAACCAGTGATGGGCATTTAATGTTAAAAACATCAAAAAAGCGAACAACTGGTAAAACTGTGCCAGAAGCGGCACCTGCTGGCCTTCCGCAGGATCCATCACTTGTGCAATTGCCAGACCCATCTGATAGCCCGATATCTGCCCGGCGATTTGCAGGCCGATAAAAATCAGGTTAACGGTCATGCCGATGGTGATCCCGATCAGGATTTCGCCGATAGCGCCGATGGCCAAACTGCCGAGATGGGTTACCACCGGAAAAGATTTCAAATCCAGCAAAGGATACAGAATAATGCTCGCAGCCAGGGCCAGCCCGAAATTAAATAACACGGGTATGCTTTTGCTGGTAAATATCGGCATGCTCATCAAGATGGCCCCTACCCTCAAAAAGATCAAAAAAAACATCTGTAACTGCATCAATGGAATTGAAAGCGATATCATCTTTGAGCACCGTCAACGAATGTATACCACCATGTTGCTCAACAAATCCGTGGTAAAGGCGAGCATCGTTTGCATCATCCACGGCAAAAAAAACAGCAACGCACACGCCACCGCCAGCATTTTGGGAATAAAGGTCAGCGTCATCTCGTTGATGGAGGTGGCGGACTGGAAAATGCTCACGATCAGCCCCACCAGCAGCCCCGCCAGCAGCATTGGCAGCGCCAGCAGGATGGCTGTCTTTATGGCTTCAAAAAAGAATCCGGTTAAAAATTCAGGCGTCATTTCACTTTGCTCTGTTTCGGCTTAAAGAAAACTTTTCACCAATGATCCGATAAGTAAATTCCAGCCATCGGCCAGCACAAATAACATCAGCTTGAACGGTAGCGATATCATGATAGGGGGCAACATCATCATGCCCATTGACAGCAACACACTGGCAACCACCATGTCGATGATTAAAAACGGCACATACAGCAACAGACCGATCTGAAACGCGGTTTTGACTTCACTGATGATAAATGAGGGAATCAAAACCGAAGTGGGAATGTCATTGACGTCCCTGGGCCGCTCGACTTTGGCAATATCAACAAAAAGGGCCAGATCCTTTTCACGGGTCTGCTTGAACATAAATCCGCGTAACGGTTCAACCGCATTTTGCAGCGCCTGTTGCTGATCGATGCGGTTATCCAAATAGGGTTGCAGCGCCGACTGGTTGACCTGCTGCCAGACCGGTGTCATGATAAAAAAAGTTAAAAACAGCGCGAGACCCACGATGACTTGGTTGGGTGGCATTTGCATGGTCCCCAATGCCCGGCGCAATAGCGACAGCACGATGATCACCCGCGTAAACGAGGTCAGCATTATCAGGATGGCCGGCGCCAGGGAAAGAATGGTCATCAATAAAAATATTTGCAGCACAACGGCCATTTTCCCCGGCTGCTGAGTCTGGTCCATGCCGATGCTGATAAAGGGTGCCGCGGTTGACGGCGGTGCCGCCATACTGGTTTGAGGGGTCCACAAAATCGCGCTCAAGCCACTTCCCAGAAGCACCCCGATCGGCAACAGTCGCCGCATCCAACCCCTGTGTGGGGCGCGACCGCTAAGTTTGTGCTGGCATGCGGAAGTTAAAATCGTCTCAGAACTTCGATTTGAGAGCGGCTTTAGGAACATTGTTGATCGTCTTTGTGCGCCATAAAGCGGCGTGTAATTTTATTTAATTGATCGGAAAAAGAAGGGGTCATGCGCCCCGCTTTGCCCTCATAAATTTGATCCAGAATGGTTTTGTCCTCTATCTTGGTCAGCAGGCGGATGGTGTCACCGGCGATACCGACAACCAGTATGGCTCCCGGAACTTCCACCAGGGAGATATTTTTTTTCAGGCCGATGTAATGGCTGGCCAGCACCCGGATCATTTTCCCTCCGGCAGGGCCGATGTCTTTTCGCATCATCCGCTTGGCGAAGTAAAAGAAGATCCCTAGTCCACCCAGCACCAGCGCCAGAGCGGCCAGCATTTTAAGCCCGGTGGCCAACATATCCGGCGCGGCGTTCATTTCAACCTCTCAATCCGTTCGCTGGGGCTGATGATTTCGGTCAACCGGATACCGTATTTTTCATTAACCACGACAACCTCGCCCCGAGCGATGAGCTTGTGATTGGCCAGAATTTCGAGTGTTTCTCCGGCCAGTTTGGAAAGTTCAATGACCGAACCCTGGCCCAGTTTCAGCAGTTCGTTGATCAGTATTTTGGTGCGACCCAGTTCCACTGAAATTTCCAGCGGAATATCCAGCAAAAAATCCATGTTGCCGGTCAACTTGTGGCTGGTGGCAGAATCGGACTTTGGACTTGGCGGTGACTCGGATTCATGCATGGCCTCCGGTTTATCGGCTCCGGCCCGAACCTTCTCGGGCTGAGTTTCCTGCTTCTGTTGATTTTTTTCCGTATCCGCCATCGCTATTGTTTGCCTCCATTTGAATTTATCAATTTTGCAATTTCGACTGCGCGGTTTCCTTTGATGACTCCCGGATAACCTAAGTACTTGGGGACTTGATCAACACTGATGGATATCAAATCCTCCGGGCCCGCTTTCAGATGAATAACGTCTTCGACCTGCAGATTTATCAGCTCTCGAACGGTTTGCTGGGTTCTTCCCAGTTCTGCAATAATGGTCACATGGGTATCTTTTAATAATTCTTTTAACTGCGGACCCCAGGTGTACGCCGTATCTTTCTCCCGCAGGTACTTCGGTGAAAGTTTTTCCTTTATCGGTTCCAACATCAGGTAAGGAATCGCCACATGAAAATTTCCGGAAAATTCCGGCCCGGTTATCGCAAAAACGACGATCATCATGGTGTCGTTTGGCGGCACTAACTGGACAAACGCCGGTTTGGTTTCAGTCTTTTTTAGCGCGATCTGAATGGGGGAAACCGTCGTCCAGGATTGCTCAAATGCAGATAAAATATCGAGTGCAAACTTTTTAATGATGCGCTGCTCAATTTGCGTAAATTCGCGGACCTGGGTGGAGGGCTTGCCATCGCCGCCAAACATGCAGTCGATGAGTGAAAAAACAAGATTGGGCTCAATGCACAGCAGGGCATGACCCACCAGCGGCTGCATGCTGATGATATTGAAGCTCGTCGGGCTGGAAAATGCAGCGATAAATTCCTGGTATTTAATCATCTCCGCGGAAGCGAACTCCACAGCGATGGAACGCTGCAAAGTCGATGAGAGCGTATCGCGCAATGACCGGGCAAATTTATCGTAAACTTCTTCCAGCGCGGAAAAATGATCCCGCAACATCATATTTTGCGCAGTCAGATTGTAGGGCGCGACCTCGACATCTTTCTTGGCTTCCTGATCGAGATCAACATCACCTCTTTCCATGGCGGAAAGCAGCGCATCAATTTCTTCTTGTGTGAGTATTTGATTGGACATCGTGCAAAAATTTATTGAACGACAAATTCGGTAAAAAAGATATTGGTCACCAAATTTTTAGCGAACAGGCTGTTGAGTTTGGCCATAATTTCATCCCGCAATGCCATCTTGCCTTCCATGCATCATTAAGATACTGTCCCTGACCTGGGAAAGCCGGTGGTTTAATTTGCCCGCATCCGCAGATTCGGCCAGCTCAAGATCCATGGTCACCCTTAAATAACGGTTGCGTCCGGCATCCGCCAGATTGACGATAAATGTATCCAGAGAAAAAAGCGGTCCCAGTTTGGCCGCCTGCGCCTGCCCGTCCTGGGCGGCGGATGCCGTATTGCCCTGGGTATTGATGGCTGACAGCTTATTCCACATCATAAAAAATCCAGCTGCCAGACCGATCGTCAGAACCAGCAAAACCGTCACAAGCAGAAATAAAAGTTTATTCGACATTTTCCTCTTTGACCTCCGTTAATAAAAGGATTTCGACCCGCCTGTTCTTTGCCCGGTTGGGCGGGGTGTCATTCGAAGCGACCGGTCTCGACTCACCATAGCCCACCGCAGAAAGCCTTTTGGGATCGATATTGCTGACTTCAGCAAAATACTTCACCACATTTACGGCCCGGGCGACGGACAACTCCCAGTTCGAAGGGAAGCGGCGTGTCTGGATGGGAACATTATCCGTATGGCCTTCCACCCGCACCGCATAGGGCATTTTGCTCAGCACAGCGGCAATCTGATCCAATAAGGCGAAGCCCGCCGGATTAATCGCTGCGCGGCCGAAATTAAAGAGCACCTGATCCTCAAACGAAAGTCGGGTGCCCCGATCGGTATGCGTGACTTCAATGCCCAGATCCGCTTTCGTCAATTGCCGAACCTGGTCAACCCATTCGTCGCCGGACGGGCTGCTGCCCTTTCTAGTTTGCTCGCCTTCAGCCTGGGTCATGATATGAGACATATCATCGACGGGTTGGGTTCTTTTCACACTGACGGCGACTTTTTTGCCCGTTTCCAAAATCCCAAGCCCGCTTTGCAGGGCATACTGGAAATCCTGCATTTTTCGGGTATCAACTGTGCTCATCGTAAACAGCAGAACAAAAAACACCATTAACAGGGTGACAAGATCATTAAATGTTGTCAGCCAGCCGGCTGATTTTTTGCCCTCGTTCTCCAGGTTGCGCGGCGGTCTTCTCAAAAGGCTTCCCCGATGGTAGTTTTCGGTGGTTCTTTCTTGATGAAAATAATCTCGACTCTACGGTTTTTCGCCCGGTTTTTCGCGGTATCATTTGCAGCCAGGGGATGAAATTCGCTGAATCCTTCCGCTGCCAGACGCCGAGGATCAACATTGTGGTTTTTTATAAAATATCTGAGGACATTCACCGCCCGGGCGGTCGACAGCTCCCAGTTCGACGGATAGCGCTCGGTATTAATCGGAAGATCATCGGTATGACCTTCAATCCGCATCAAGTAGGCGGTTTTTGAAATAATCGCACCCACCTTTTGCAGCAGTGGAAGGGCTTCGACCGCTATATCGGCCGAACCCAGTCCAAACAGTGTTTGTTCGGACATCCGCATGACCAGGCCTTCGTGCGTAAACGCAAGGTTAATTTCCTTCTCCAGGTTAAACTCGTAGGCAAGTTCCTCGAGTGTATTGAAAATTTTGGCCATTTCCGAATTCATATCGACCAGGTCTGCCTTGTCTGACACAACAGCCAGACCCGGTTCAAATTTAGAGCCACGCGGCATAATACTCACCGCAGTGACAAAGGACTTCACAAATTGCATGACTTTGGCTTCTTGCATGGTTGAAAAAGAGCTCAGCATGATAAAAAAGCACAGCAGGATGAGAACAAACCCGGAGTAAACGATCTCCCATTTACCGCCGGAGGAACCCTCTGTTTTTTTGGATCTGAATTTTCGATCTCTTCTAAGCATTGGCTGCCGAAGACCTAACGATAATTATTTCTGTTAGATTAATAA
>WOR8_10008587_pt1 | contig 10960 bp, 9 predicted proteins | sample DeeMarSeWOR38_10_FD_19890 | JGI IMG/M metagenome (IMG submission 19890)
ATCGTGGTAAAAGCAAGAGATACCTAAAATATCCATAATAAGTCCTAATAGTTAATGATAAATTGTCTCAATTTTTAGATTTGGCATCTTTTTAATCTAAAATATACTGTTCTGACAATCATTTTTTTTTTAATCATTGAATTTTAATGCTGTCTACCGAGAAAGCTTCTTTTTGGCGTGGCGCTCACGGCGTCACATGAATCGAGACAAAAGGATTCCATGGGTCTTTTGGCATAGGTATTGTAGTCCGACTACGAAAGAACGGGTTGTTGGACCCTACAAGGAACGCAAACGTATAATGCGAACACTTTGCCAAAAGGCCGGTGTTCGATACTTCAGATACCATGCGCTACGACATTTTGGTGCATCTGTGCTGGAACAGGCAAATGTACCTGTTGGATCGATTCAAAGGATTCTGGGCCACGAGAACAGGACCACAACCGAGATTTATCTTCATTCGATTGGAGATTCAGAGCGTCTTGCAATGGATGTTTTGAGTAAGGGTTTCGGTGAATTTCCCCACACAATCCCCACACAAAAGGAAAAGGGTTACAGTCCTAAGACCATAACCCCTTGATTTTACTGGTACGCCCGGCAGGATTCGAACCTGCGGCCTACGGATTCGAAGTCCGGCGCTCTATCCAGCTGAGCTACGGGCGCATAACGGAATTGAGCAGGGCTCAATTCCGGGTTGTTGGTTATTGGATATTCGTTATTGGTAAAAAACAGAAATTATTGAATCCTTTCATCTTCAACAGGGGCAATGCAGATTCAGGCAACCAATACCGAATACCCAATACCAAATTACGCCTACATTGAGGCGTTGAAATGGGGTGAGTGATGGGACTTGAACCCACGACAACCGGGGCCACAACCCGGTGCTCTACCAACTGAGCTACACCCACCATAAAAAAGAATTCGGAAGTTGGAATGCGGAATTCGGAAGTCAGAAAACCGCAAAATCAGAGTCATTCTAATTACCAAATCAGATCTTTCTTTTCAAGCACAAAAAATATGCTTATGGTTGGTACCGTGTCGTACTTCTGAGGTGTGCGTGTCAATCTGGATATAATTATCCAAACATTTTATTGCCAAAAACTAAGGGTTGACGGGTATATCCTTCTCGGTTACACATTTTGTGATTTAGACCTGCGGAACGTTAAAACAATGAGTCAGCTTTCTATTTTTTTCATCAGAGCGATCCTGGGCCTGGTGGCTGCCGTCTTTCTTACCCGATGGTTCTATGGCAGGGTCGATCCCATGTACATCGCGGGTTTGGCCATTATATTGGTCGGATTGGCTTATTTTTCCGAATACATACGGAAGCGCCGCGAAAAATAATCTTCACCGCAGAGACGCAGAGAGCACTGAGTCTCTGTGGCGAACAAATAAATAAGGAGTTTCCTCAGTGAAGCAGATTATTCTGGGAACCGCCGGGCACATCGACCATGGCAAGACCAGCCTGATTAAGGCCGTCACCGGCACGGATACGGATCGGTTAAAAGAAGAAAAAGAACGGGGCATTACCATCGAGCTGGGCTTTGCCGCATTGGATCTGCCCAGCGGGCAGCATCTGGGTATCGTGGATGTGCCCGGGCACGAAAAATTTGTAAAAAATATGGTGGCCGGCGCCACCGGGATTGATATCGTGGTCATGGTGATCGCAGCCGATGAAGGTGTCATGCCCCAGACCCGTGAGCATATGGAGATATGCACGCTGCTCGGTGTTCGGTACGGTATGGTGGCCGTAACCAAAATTGATATGGTCGATGAGGAGTGGTTGGAGCTGGCCCTTGAAGATATTCGGGATTTTGTCAAGGGAACCTTTTTAGAAGACGCCCCGATCGCAACGGTTTCTTCAGAAACAAACCAGGGAATACCCGAATTTATCCAGGCCCTGGATGAGCTTGCCGCCAAAATCCCCGAACGCCCTCCAACCGATTTATTCCGTCTGCCGATTGACCGCGTCTTTACGATGAAGGGATTTGGAACGGTCATCACCGGCACCTTGATTTCAGGCCGGGTTCAGGTGGGCGATACCATCATGATATATCCCTCGGGGATCACATCCAAAGTCCGCGGGATTCAGATTCACAACCAGAGTGCCAATGAAGCCACTGCGGGCATGCGAACCGCTATTAATTTCCAGGGGCTCGAAAAAGCGGCCATTAACCGTGGTGATGTGTTGTCCAAAAAGGGAGCGCTATTGGCGAGTTATATGGTAGACGTTTCTTTGCATTACCTGGCCGGCAACAAAAAGCCTCTAAAAAATCGAACACGGGTACGATTGCATACCGGCACCAGCGAGGTTCTCGGCAATGTCATTTTACTCGATCGCGCTGAACTTTCACCCGGTGACGATACCGTTGTTCAGTTGCGCCTCGATTCACCGGTGTCTCTGGTTAAAGATGATCGCTTTGTCATCCGCAGCTATTCACCCATATACACGATCGGCGGCGGCGAGGTCTTAAATCCGATTCCCATAAAACATAAACGCCTCAAACCTGAAACGGTTGAAGGTTTAAAAGAACTGGGCAACCAGGCGCCTGAAGTCATTATTGGGTTTCATACCGAAGCTTCAGGATACCAGGGGGTTTCCTTTTCTCATCTTAAAATAATGACCAATCTGGCCGACAAGCAGCTTGAAAATGCCCTTCAAGGCTTACTGTCAAAGAAGATCCTCATCCAGGTTGACAAAGAAAATCGAATTTATATTCACCATACCGGTTTTGAAAAGCTTAAAAACGACACACAGCGCCAACTTGCCGATTTTCATAAGGCCAATCCCCTCAAACCGGGTATGTCAAAAGAAGAGCTCAAAACCAAGTTCCCGCCTTACCTGACCGCAAAGCTTTTTAGTTTGACGCTGACCCAGATGATCAACGAAGATGAAATCGTTCAGGAAGAAAATACGGTGCGCCTCGCCTCGCACGCCGTATCCCTGGGCGGAAAACAGGCAGACATCAGGGACAAGATTCTGGATACCTACCGGAAATCAGGACTCCAGCCTCCTTATTTTAAAGAGCTCGCCAAGTCTCTGGATGCAGATACCAAACGGGCCCGGGATGTTCTCATCCACCTGGTCGATGAAGGATCCATCGTAAAAGTCAAAGAAGATCTGTACTTCCATGTGAAGGCCATAAGTGACTTGAAAAATAAACTGGTGGGTTTCCTAAAGGCTCAGGGGGAGATCACCACACCGCAGTTCAAAGAAATGACCGGTGTTTCGCGCAAATACGTCATCCCGCTGGCCGAATATTTCGACTCTACAAATGTGACATTGAGAGTGGGCGATGTTCGCAAGCTGCGCAAGGGATGATTTTCAAGAATCAAAAGGATATATTCGTTATAAAGGAGGTACACAATAAAAAAAATAGGTCTAATTTCGACCATCATATTTCTCACGACCACTATCTCGGGATTTATTTCCTTTTCCGGGGCCGAAGATACCCAGCCCCAGGACGATAACTACTGTTATTTTACAGCGACAAGCGTAGATCTGCGCGTAAAGGTTTGGCCCGTGGACCGAAGTGGGAATAAAGGTGAAAAACTCTGGGAAGGCGTCATCAAAAAGGGAGAAAAAAAAATCATCCGCACTCCTGACGGCCGCATTCGTTATGCTGTCAGGAGAAACCTCGGCGATGACCAACTTTTCTCAGGTGATAAAAGCCGGTGGTGTCAAAAAGGCCAGGAAATCGGGGTGCCCTAGAATGAGAGAATTTGACCAGATGATCAATTATGAAAAGATAAAGTCCGTAATAAATCAGCTAGAATTAGAAATAAATAACTACAATGATGGTTTATTAAAAACGTTTCCATTAAAAAAATACATCGATTTAATTGATAAATATCCCGAGCATGCCGGACTACAATATCGTAGTAGTGAGGTGGAGAGATATTGCGAAGATATTGTTGCAAGCAGCAATTTTCAAATTCTGGAGCTATACCATAAATTGCTTATTGCCACTCTTATTTCCACATTTGAAAATAAATTAAAAAATAAAAAGCTGCCAAATGAAGTAAAGCAGTATTACTTCAAAGATTTTAATAGAATTATTGGCCAAATTGAAAATGACACGGATTTTTCGGGTTATTACCGGTATCCAAATTATTTTTTCTCAATGGACATTTCTATTTGCAATCTAAGAATGTTTCCGATTGGCGGGAGAAAATATCATTTATCTCGTTTTCCAATACGGAAATTTCTGAATAAGGGTGGGAGACAATTCGTTTCGATCCTGCTTTTTTTAATATTCGAAGCCAGGGGAAAAGAGCCATTTTTACGGGTTCACTATGATACGCATGATCCAAGTTTCATGGATGGGTTTACTCTAGAAGGATTGATTTATTCGAATCGAATCCTCGCCGATGTAATGAAAATGAATCCACAAATTAGGGGAAAAATTGGAACTTCATGGATAGGCGACCCTCAAATAGAGCGAATTAGCCCCAGACTTGCATACATCCGGTATTTTGAGATTGCGAATGGCGCCAGATATTTCTACCTGGGGCCAAGCGATAAAGCCGCAAAAGATGCTACCAAGAAATCATCCACGCGCAGGCGATTATACAATGAAGGTAAATACGTGCCTTCAGATTACCTGGAGGCCTGGTCTAGAAAGAGTTTGATTAAATGGACAAATAAATTAAAATGGTATTGGTAGCTGTTTCAGATGAAATAAAAGCGCCCTCTCAAAAGTTCACATGATTTCCCCTATCAAAATGGCCAATAAGTTTCCGATCATTGAATATTTAAGCGGCACGGTTGGCAAAACGGGATATGGTTTTTTAAAGGAAAAACTGATGTGATCGAGAAAAGAATCGAAAGAACAACATCACGTACTGCAGCTATGACTTGCATGTCTCGTGCCGCTTCATATTTGGAGAGCAATCGCAATTATCATAGCGATGACCATATTGCGGTGAAAATTCTCCCCAGATTTATCAGAGTGTTGATTCATATTTCCTTGTTCAGAAATTTATTAGTGCGGTTCCTTGCGCCTCTGGGTGTTTATGAGTACGTCATCGCCAGAACTAAATATATCGACGCCGTATTTGAAAAAGCATTGGCCGATCGATTCGATCAAATCCTTATTTTCGGCGCCGGGTATGATACGCGTGCATTGAGGTTTCAGGAAAAAGCACAGCATAGCCGAATCTTTGAACTGGATGAGCATCACACACAACAGGCAAAAATCAAGCAGTTAAGGAAGTGCAATATCAGCATCCCGTCGAATTTAGTGTTCATCGCGATTGATTTTGAAAAAGAGTCCTTATCCCAGAAGTTGGATATGGCCAAGTTTCAAAAAGGGCAGAGAAGTCTTTTCATTCTGGAAGGATTGCTGATGTACTTGCAGCCAGAGTCGGTCCAGGAAACATTTCAAATTATATGGGAATATGGTAGCACAGGAAATAGGGTCGTCTTTGACTATATCCAAGCATCCGTACTTCGCCATGAGAATACGCTTTACGGTGAAGCGGCGCTGGTAAAATCTGTGCATAAAGCTGGTGAGCCATGGCGGTTTGGTATCGAGCCTGGTGAAATCGAGTCATTTGCAATGGCTCAAGGTTTTGACGTCAACGATCACAAGTGTGCCCAAGAGCTGGAAGTGATTTATTTTCAAGATAAAGACGGCCGGACGGTTGGACGCGTTAATGGCACTCATTGTATCGTGACACTGGAAAGACGATAGCTATGGAAACCGCTCAAGCAAGCACTGTAGCAAACTTGCTTCGCAAGCTGCTGAGCAAGACAGTTAAGATTTCAGATATCTCGAACATCTATGTATAATTGATCACCCGTTAAAACGTGTGATATCAGATTACGATATCTGTAATTTTACGATTTTGCATGTATTCTCAATGTATCACCAGTTGAGGCAACATCTGCATATTTACCAAAAATGTATTTTTTCGTGATATTTAAAGAGTTCCATTCGGTTTTCATGGATTTAATTTGAAATCGGACTTAGAGGGTTATCTTGTTAATTGCTATTATTTGGAGCTCGGGAGTACGCAATATGAAGTGCAGATTTAATTTATGGTTTGTGGAACATTGTAATTTGTAAAGAACTGATTAAGTTTAAGTTGTACTCTCTGTGTGTATCTTCAATCAAACTCAACTAAATAAGGACTTGAAAATGGCACGACGACCTTCTATATCTGCTGATAGCGGCGTTCGGATGATTTTAGACGGTGTTTCCATAATCCGGGACTCTGATGGTGTCTGGTGTCGCGTTGCTCCTCCCTCAGCCCATGACCTCAAAGAAAACTGGTATCGTACTTCACCATCCCTGCTTATCCGCTGGCTCGATACTGTGGGCCAAGTGACCCCGGTCGAGTCCAAGGAACAATAAACCGCCTTTCTTTGAGATATCTAATATTCCTTTGATATATGAAAAATTGGTAAAGTTGCGGTACTCTCAGAGACTGTCGAAAAAGCTAATCATCTACCAGCAACTATTCTCATCAATTAAATTCGTTTTGATTAAAATAATTGTTTGATTACCGACTGTTCTATGCTAGGCAGTAATAAAGGGAAAGATTCAAATTTATTAGCAGTTCGCGAGGAATGATGGCCAAATACAAACGCTACGATTATAAGCAAAGCCTGATGATCCCGGTCTCATTAGAAGAGCAGTTGGTGCCGGGGACCCTGGAGTTTGCCATTCATACGCTGGTGGAAAGGCGCATGGATATGTCGGTTTTTAATGATAACTACCAAGATGATGAGATCGGCCGCAGTGCGTATAATCCCAAGATTTTGTTAAAAGTGGTGTTATTGGGTTATTCGCGGGTTTGACATCATCGCGTCAGATCGAGCGGGCCTGCTGTGAGAATGTTTTGTTTATGGCGATGTCGTGTAACCAGCGTCCCGATCATAGCACGATTGCCTCATTTGTTTGTTCGATGAAAGATCAAATTAAGCCGTTGTTCACAGATATATTGCTGGTCTGTGAGCAAGAGGGTCTTTTAGGTGGGACCTTTTTTGCCATTGACGGCTGCAAAATGGCCTCCAATGCTTCCAAGCAATGGAGTGGTAAAATAAAAGATTTAGAGAAAAAGAAGCAAAAAATTGAGCGTAAGCTCAAGGCGTTAGTTAAAGATCATATTGAGATAGACAAAGAAGAACAAGCGGTAAAGGAGAAAATGTCTGCAAGCCGCGAAAAGCAAATAAAAAGACTTGAGCAGCAGGCGGCGAAAATAGAAAAGTGACTGAGCAAAAATAAGAAAAAAATCCGAGCAAACAAAAAAGAGCTTAACAGCAACGTAACCGACAACGATTCTGCCAAGATGCATACATCGCATGGCACCGTGCAGGGATATAATGCGCAAGCGATAGTGGATTCAAAACACCAGGTCATTGTTCATGGCGAGGCCATTGACAAAGGCTTAGACAATGACAATCTGCTGCCAGTGGTCGATGGTGCCAAGAAAAATTAGATGCGTATATCCCGGACAATAAATTTCGTAACCGCGATAAAAGATTCGCCAGCCGGCTAAGTTATCGACCGAGGTCAAAAAAGTTTACCTTTGCTGATTTTAAATATGATGGTAACAAGGACCACTATATTTGTCCCGATGGCAAACCACTTAAGCGATTGGTCAAAGCCGGGCGACATAAAGGTAAGCTTTTGAGAGTGTATAGATCCAGCGAAAAAGATTGCCGGCCCTGTCAACTTAGAGCCAAGTGTTTCAGATATAAAGATGCGAAGCGTCGCCATCTTTCCTATTATGCAGACGCATCCGGGCAGAATATATCGCAAGCCATGGTGAAAAAAATCCAGACACAAAAGGGGCGTAAGATATATCCTCAGCGAATAACCATCGTTGAGCCGGTATTTGCCAACGTTCGCGTGCACAAACGGCTGGACAAATTTAGCTTAAGGGGCAAGATAAAAGTCAATATCCAGTGGCTGCTTTATTGTATGGTACACAACATTGAAAAAGTTGCCAATTACGGTTTTGCATAGGCGGTATGAAGCAATTAAGAGGTGCAGATAATAAAATATAGCCCAATCACTGATTCCAAAAGCTAAAATTTTAGAAACAGTGAATATCGATAGATAATCCGGTTTGTCAAAACGGATTTTCCGACAGTCTCTCAATAAATCGCAAGTTGGGTGATATTTGGTTTTCTGGCATGATATCCCAAGTGAATTAATTAAATTTAGGCCTATTTAATCCAATCTACAAAGTCCCCAAATTACATATTTCGTCAGCACATCCAACAAATTATCCGCCCTTCCAGATTTCACCATACACTCACAATCAAAAGCTCTTATGGGGCAATGATTTTACAAATTAGGCATATGAAATCCACGCCAAAGATTTTTTCTTTTCCATTCTATTATCGTCTAACTCAGGCAATTTATCCTTTGAAAAGCTATATGATTTATAGCGCTTCGCTGTGTATCACTGAGTTCATTTATTATAATAACTTACACTCCGTATACAATTGTATACAGTTGTATCTTATAAATTGCAGTCATCAATACATAACCTATTAATATTTCTTAAAATATTTATCAATGAAAAATGGTATTAATTTTGCATTCTTCATATAGTTAGGCTGCTATATGGATGATATGCACGGTGAATTTGACGAGGATATAAACTATGCGTGTCATATTCAGAAAAATTCTTAAAAACGAATCCTGGATCTTCGCAATCTGGATCATAGGCATGTTCGCCTATGGTGTTTATGAAATCATCACAAATGGTTCTTAACGGCGAAATAAAAGTGGCATTGGAAGTCCGCTCTGGTCTCTATATGGCCACGCTGGCAGCGATCCGATGTAATCCGGCCATTAAGGGGTTTTATCAACGGCTGATTGCTGCCGGTAAATGTCATAAGGTTGCGGCCACCGCCTGCATTGCGGCCACCGCCTGCATGCGCAAATTGTTGATGATCGCAAATGCGATGCTTCGCGACCAAACACTCTGGCAGCAAAATTAATACTTGACTCCAAACACGGTTGCTCCAACATATCAGCACTTTTGAATCCCTGAAAAAGTTGTGTTCCTCAGATCATATCTGCAACTCGACAAAATTACATATGATTCTTCCAAGCATGGAGGCCAAAACAGTGCCGACCATCTGTATTTAATCGAATTTTATTTTTCCCGCGAATCCCCCGTCCTTGAATACTGCTTTCACTCTTGATATCCATTTCATATCTGCAATTCTAACAAATTACATGTATTCTCAATAAATCCAAATTTCAAGAACCGAAAATCGGGCCCCAATATATGGTAACTCAATTTCTATATTACGGGTAAACCCTATATCAAACCTATAAAAAATCAGGGTAAACCCACCGTGAGTTCCTGGTAGATTCTGCGTACCGCAATCTTCAGCGCCCGTGGGTATCCTTTAAATTTTTTAAACTGCGGAAGATCAATGGCCGCAAGGGCTTCCGCTTCCGAGGCCCCTTTTTTTACTTGTGCCTCCACAGCATCACGGACATCTTTTAAAATTTGCCAGTGATTGCGAAGTTCGGATTTTGTCTTTTTTAGATCTCTGGGTAAAAACCCATGCCCGGGGATAAATATATCGGCCTCTAATTTTTCGGCCGCTTCAATCGTCCGCATCCAGTCTGCGCTATAGCCTTGGGAAATATAAGGGAATTCGTTGCAATAGAAAGTTTCACCCATATAGACGATTCGCTCCTTAGGCAGAAACACAATCGTATCACTCTTGGTATGACCTCGGCCGAGAAATAAAATCTGGATTTCCTTACCGCCCAGGTAGAGAGTCAAACGGTCGCTGAAAGTTAGATGATGGAGCTTATTTTCTCTATCTTTGACCGACTCTTTCTCCAGAAGTTTATTTAGATCTGCTCGGGTATTTTCCTGTGCGATTCTGAATGTATCTGCGTAAACGGTTATACCACCGGTAAAAGGTCTGTGAGGCGTGGATGATATCAAGTAGCGAATAGGTATAGAAGTAACCTTTGAGATAGCTTCCCGAACCCTTCGGGCATCATCCTCTGTGCGCAACGCGTCAATGACGACAACACCGTCGGATGTGACGATAATTCCGTTGTTAAAGGTGGAGGAGACTCCTGGTTTGTCGTCGGTATGCAGGTAAACATAACAGTCGGGTTTTATCTCCCGCAAGCCGGGAGATCGGTCAAAATCCTCAGCCATCACATTAGATGGAATTGCTACTGACACACCAAAAACAAAAATAATGCTAAAATTTCTGACCGTGCGAGTTATGGTATGCATGATATTCTCCTTCGGCAATATGATTTGATGGTTACCGAGCATATAACCGCCTTCTGAGTACTCAGATTGGAAGCCACGTTAAGCGATTAGATTCTAAACTCTGGCTGTCAACCCATTTGATTTGCAATTATGACTTCCCAACTTTGCACAACGAAACGAGAAGAGAATATCATTCCGTCTAATAAATTTCAATTCTGATTCCGCACTTGCCCATCATCGATTTAACGTGTTTCTATTATCAGTTCATGATTTCGAACACAGACTTATGTCGACCATTCCATCATCAATTGAAGAGTTCTTTCCTATAGAAATGGAGCAATGAAGGCAGGAAGCATATAGTATTTTAGCGTAGCCGATCAACGAAATATCTGCTATATATCCGTAAAGTAACGGAATTTTAGCCAACCACAATATACGGTGGTCAGCTCTTCCCAACAAATTGGCAAAATGAGTCACCAGAAATGACATCTTTCCGAGCAATGGAATTCAAGTATCATTATCCTATGCGTAATCTCAGGAGATCCTGAAATATTCTACAGTTGTGGATGAATGGTCAAACTTTCTGTTTGATTTGGATACCCTGAAAAACCTTGCGATATTCATTTGGTATCTGCAAAATTGGCAAAACTTTGATATTCTCAGAGACTGTCGAAAAAGCCAATTTTCTACCGCCAATTCTTTCCATTAAATAAATTTATTTTGATTAAAATAATTATTTGATTTCAAA
>WOR8_10006777_pt1 | contig 10957 bp, 10 predicted proteins | sample DeeMarSeWOR38_10_FD_19890 | JGI IMG/M metagenome (IMG submission 19890)
ATTACTACTATGAAAGGAATACTATATACAGATACATACAAAGTTACTGTAATCATAGTTCAACTTGCAGAAGATGCAAATTTTGATGAGATACTATCTAGAGCTGAAAGAGCCGTAGAGAATAGAGGAACCAGATATGCAAATATGACAATTACTGGGTCTGTCCCGATGCAAAAGGCAATCCAAAAACAAAGTATGAGGAATTTAGTCATTATATTCCCAGTTGCTGTTGTCCTTGTTTCCATTGTTCTTTTCTTTTTCCATAGAACTATCAAAGGAATAATAATCGCCTTCTTACCTCCAGCCTTTGCGATAGCATTAACATTTGGTGTTCTAGGTACAATTCAACCTGAGTTGTCAATAATCAGTGTCGCTATCATAGCTTTACTGATGGGTTTAGGTGTGGATTATTCGATTCATTTGATGAATAGATACGTAGAAGAAAGCAACATTGAAAATATAGCTGACAGAATTGAAAAAATATTGAGATTTACTGGAAAAGCAGTTTTGCTATCTACAATTACAACCGTGATTGGTTTTGCGTCTCTAATGATCTCCAACATGTCACCTATGGTAACATTTGGATTTGGTTGTGCTATCGGCATCCTTTTCTGTTTTGTTTCTGCTATTATACTTGTTCCATGTCTTGTAACAGTATTAAAGTTCGAGAAAAAAGATCACATTCCTAGTTGGAAAAAATTAGCAAAATTCATAATCAACAATAGAAAACGAGTAATTTTCATTGCAGGTTTCTTTGCTGTTTTATCTCTCGTAGTAATACCACACGTTAAAACAGATGTAAGCCAGCTTAGCTTTGCTCCTGAGGGCATACCTGAAGTAGACGCCATGTACACGTACTCAAAAAACTTTGGTACAGGAAGTAATTTCAATGCGTTATTTGTTGAATTGGATCCAAATGGTCTGACAGATCCTGATGTTATAGAAGCATTGTGTGCCATGGAAGACGAAATGCGAGAAGCAATTCGGGATGAATTCCCAAATATGGATGAAGCAAGAATTGAAACATCTGTTTATTCTATAGCTGATGAAATAAAGGAAATAACCAGCATAATAAATAGAAGCATCATATTAGATAAACTAAACGAACTTCTTGGTGCAGAAGAAATAATTTACGATATGATTGCTGAGAATGGAATTGTAGATGAAGACTTTTCGAAGACGCTTATAATGGTTGCTATTCCAATCGGCCGCAGTATTGAAAAAGTAGGCAATGTCATAAACAACATCAACATAATAGCTTCAAGAACAACTCTCCCACAAAATGGACATGTTTCTCATCTAACAGGCCAAGATGCAATTATGGTTACCGTTAATAATCAATTAACTGAACAGCAAGTACGTTCCATGATAATTGCTTTGATACTTGTTTTAGCAGCTCTGATAATCATATTCAACTCTTCAAAATATGGTTTCTTAACTATGATGCCTGTTATTTTCGTTTTAATGTGGGAACCAGGCTTTCTGGTAACTTTGGATATCCCACTTTCTGTTGTTACAATATCAATTGCTGCTATTATGGTGGGTGTAGGTATTGATTATGGTGTACACATCACTCATAGATTTAGAGAAGAAATGGCTAATGGATCATCAAAGAGAGATGCCATAAAAACATCAATTGAACGAACTGGTTCTTCATTAGTAGAAGCAGCATTGACAACAGTTGCTGGTACTGCTGCGATATATATTGCAAACACACCTGCCCTTAATCAATTCGTAACAGTTGTAATATTAATGACTGCTCTATCATGTATCGCAGCTGCCTTGATACTACCAGTATTTTATGATTTAAAATTTGTAAAATAAAAAAACAAGTGGTTATTTAGAATTTTTTAAGAATATCACTTTTTCTCTCGTTTATACAAAAACAAGAAAACAAATACATAGTGGATGGCTACTAAAATTATGGAAAATATTATTGCAATTTCAAATGCTATTTTCAAATATAACGAAATTATTAAAGGAACAAATAAGACAATTACGCCCAAGCGTGAAAAAAATAGAACAAAGAACGTTCAACCATGTAATACTTTGAATCTTTTACTTTATTTTAACATTTTTGGAGATAAAACAATTAATCTTTTTTAGAAACAGCCTTTAGAGATTTTATAAAAGGTACGTCAAATATGATGTTTCCGACTAGTATAATTACTCCTAGTATAAGCTCGATATTAAAAGCAGGATCATTCACCAGGAATCCTCTTGTGTACCAGTCATATATCAAAAAAACGCTCACAATAATTGGCGCAATAATTAGTAAAGGCATAAACAAAAGTTCTGCTCTAACGATTTTATCGTAGATTTTTTCATTTTCAATATATTCCATTTTCTTTTTACTCATGATATACTCACCATGGCCAAATACCTTGATAGATAATTGGATCTGGATAGCTAAATCCGAGGTCAGGTAAACAAACCCAAATGATTAACAACAAAACTGCTGGAACCATTTGAATCATGAAATCATCATCTATCCACCAGAATTTTTTTGTTTCACCAATAACTGCGCCAGAAGCACCAACTATTGAAACCAAAAGCATCAACCTGATATCTGCTTTATACCATGTAACCACGAAGAATAATAAGCAAACTAGGGAGCCAATCGGATAAACATATTTTTTTCCAAAACGGTTCCTAATCTCACCCATAATCGGATCAGCGAGACATGCACATAATATGCATGGTATCGCTATTTGCTGAGGAAAAAATCTCAGTAAGATAAGTATTGCAACAGCAAAAAATACATAACTTCCAACTCTGTTTTTTTCGTACATCCTAAGTCCAAAAAAATGATCACTGCCGATTTTACCCATTAATCTCAGAGTTTCTAAAATTATTGCTAATGCTACAACGATAGGCGGTACCCAAAACTTCAGTAAATTAATCCAATCTAAATCTGGCAACATATAATACACTAAAAAAGTTGCTCCAAACGCATGGAATGCACGTCTGTACCAGTGAGCGTCAAAATCAAGAAGATTAATTTTCTTATGAGTGTCCTTTATTTTTTCTACTACATTTACCATGGTTAAACAACAGTTTCTTTATTGAGTATTAAAATACCTTGTTTACCACCCACTATCACTTCATCGACTAGGCCAATAAATAAACCATTCTCAACAACGCCAGGGATATTGTTTATATCTATCTCAAGTTGCTCAGGTTCACTTATTTTTTCAAATTCGCAATCCAAAATATAATTGGAATTATCTGTTATAAATGGTTCATCACCCATGATTTTTCTTAATTCAACATTACAGCCAAGTTGCTCAAGTGTATTCTTGGTGGAAGTCCAACCAAACTTAGTTACTTCAACTGGTAGTGGAAAATCAATTCCCAACGCTTTTACAACCTTGGAGTCATCAATTACGATAACTACTTTTTTGGAGTTAAAAGCAATAATTTTCTCACGAGTTAAAGCACCGCCTCCACCTTTTATGAGGTTCAAATTGGAGTCAACTTCATCTGCACCATCAATGGTTACATCTATTACTGGATTTTCGTCAAGAGTTGTAAGAGGTATTTCTTCCTCTTTAGCAATTCTAGTAGTATGGATGGATGTAGGAATACCTTTTATTTTAAGCCCGTCTCTAACAAGCTTTCCAAGTTTTCTTAAGGTATATTCAACAGTAGAGCCAGTGCCAAGTCCAACAATCATTCCATCTTCTATACGTTCAACTGCTTTTTCGCCTGCCTGTTTCTTAAGTTCTTCTCTTTCCAATGATTCACCAAAACGTGTAATAGCGAATTAGTACAAAAATTTATACTTAATATTTGGATTACGAAGATGTAAATATGTTATCTGAATGTGAAGAGCACGGTTATTATCGGGGAGAAAAATGCCCAGTTTGCAATAAACAGGGAAAATTCTTGATGAATGAGAAAGAACTCAGTTCTTTAAGTAGGATTATTGCAGGGGCGCTTCGTCATTTCCCAGATAAACTCGGGTTAATGATGGATGGGAAAGGATGGGTTGACATTTCTTCGCTAATTGAAGCTATTGGCGTAGGAAGATCAGGTTTTAATTGGCTCCGTATCCATCATATCGAAGCGTTGGTAGCCACTGATCCAAGGGGCAGATATCAAATCGATGGCGGTATGATAAGAGCGACTTATGGCCATACAATAGATGTGAGCCCTGACGATTTACCACTTGCTGAACTCGATGAATTCTATTATCCGGTAACTGAAGAAGAAGCTGATATGATAGTTGAAGGTGGGCTTCACCCTACAGATCGAAAAAAAGTACATCTCAGCGGCAGTGTTGAAAAGGCAGTAGAGGCCGGGAAGGTTAGAACTGAAGAGCCACTTATTTTAAAAATTGACGGAAAAAAAGCAAAAAAAGATGGATTAAAAATATATCATGCTGGTACAGATGTTTATATCACAGAAGGTATTGATGCAAAATATATTTCTAAAGTAAGCGTAAAGAAGAAATCAAAGAAAAAAGATTAATAAATGTTGTTTATTTCTTAGCTTCTCTTTTACTTGGGCTTGTAGCTCAGCTAGGTAGAGCAATCGGCTCTTAACCGATTGGCCAGGGGTTCGAATCCCCTCAAGCCCGTTATATTATATTTTTGTCAAATTTGATAAGGTGTCACAATTCGATCTAAACATTTTGTATATTTTTTTGAAAAAACATTCAAAGTTTTACTAAACTTTTTCAATTATTAAAATCTTGTTTTTTAGATAGACTTAAATTATATTACTAGATACGTTTTTACGTAAATCCGGCTGGTGAAATCTCATGAGAGATATTACAACTAAATTCGGTGATAATGCTGGGAAGATATGGCGTACTCTTAGCGAACAAGGCTGCCTTGATAAAAAGAAGATACTAAAATCTGTTCAATTAAAAGACGATGAGTTTTATTCAGCGATTGGTTGGCTAGCAAAAGAAAACAAAGTTTCTAAACAAGATAAAGATTGTTATAAATTAGATAACACAAATTTAGAAAGTGAAATAGGAACACATGCAGGTAGAGTTTGGAAAATACTTGATATATGGGGAGAGTCTGATTTTGTAACAATAAGGAGATTATCAGATCTTAACGATGATCAAGTTCACAGCGCTCTAGGTTGGCTTGCACGCGAAAACAAAATTGAAGTTGACGGGAAACAAAGGTACACTTTGAAATAATTCAGGATTAACTAGTATTCAAGAAAAGGATGAAATGATACGGATAAGTTTAGGTCTCTATTCAAAGACCTCTTGGCTAATGTTAATGCCTTGCTGTAATGTATATAAGGTGTAAAAGATGAAAATAGCAATGATTGGCTGGGAATATCCACCGTTCAAAGCGGGCGGTCTTGCTACTCATTGCTATGGACTTACTCGCAGTCTATCTGATAAGAATGTCAAAATTGATTTTTACATGCCAAAGACTAAAAAATCTGCATCTAGCGATAAATCGAACCTTCGTATAATAGAAGTTGGTGAAACTGAGATATTCCCATATGACCGCCCTGACGCAAAGGAGATTGGCGGTCATTTCTATGAAGCTGTTTATTACTACAATAGCCTCGTTGTTTCGAAGGTAGAAGAAAACATAAAATCCAATGGCAAGTACGACGCAATCCACTGCCATGATTGGCTTACTATGAAAGCAGGCATCACAATCAAGGAAAACTGGGGCATACCACTCGTCATGACGATTCACTCCACGGAATATGATCGTTCTGGCTGGCTTTATCCAAATCAATGGTTCATCGATATAGAAAAAGAAGGAATGGAAAAGGCTGATAGAATAATTGCTGTGAGCCATTTTACAAAGAGAGTAATTGTTGACAAATATGGAATTAATCCTGACAAGATTATCGTTGTTCATAATGCTGTTTATCCAATTAATGAAGGTCATAAGCAGGAGATTGTATTGTTCTTGGGACGTTTAACTATTCAAAAAGGAGCTGAATTTTTCTTAAAAGCTGCACAAAAAGTGAAGGATTACGAACCTGATGCTAAATTTGTTGTTGCAGGCATGGGAGACATGCTTCCGCGTCTTATCACGCAGGCTATTGATATGGGCATCTCTGACAGGGTAATCTTTACTGGAAGACTTTCTGAGGGTGAGGTAAAGCATATTTATGGTATTTCCAGTGTTTATGTAATGCCCTCTGTTAGTGAGCCCTTTGGCATAACCGCTCTAGAAGCAATATCAGCCGGAACCCCAACAATTGCTTCTAAGACTGCCGGTTTTTCGGAGGCATTTAATAATTGTTTGAGAGTTGATTTTTGGGATACAGATGAGATGGCCAATAAGATTATATCTCTGTTGAGATATGATCCTTTGCATAGAACACTTTCTCAAGAAGGTAAAAAAGAAATCAACTTATTTACATGGGATCGTGTCGCTGACAAAACAATAGATGTTTACAACGGAGTAATTTAACATGCCCTCCATCTGTTTATATTTCGAAGTGCATCAACCTATGAGGTTGAATCGTTTTTCAGTTTTTAATATCGGGAATGATGCTTCTTCTAACTACTATTTCGACCAAAAGTTAAACCAGCAAATATTTGAAAAAGTAGCGAGGAAATGTTATCTTCCGACGAATAATCTTTTATTAAACTTAATTAACGAGACTGATGGTAAGTTCCGAGTGTCGTTTAGTCTAACTGGCACATTTGTTGAATATTGTCAACAATTCATGCCTGAGATCATTGACAGTTTTAAGGATCTTTTCAAAACAGGCGCGGTAGACATGATTGAGGAGACCTATTTCCACTCATTGTCATCATTGTATGATGAACTGGATGAATTTGAAGAACAGGTCAAGCTACATCGCCAAATGATCAAAGAATTATTCAACTACAAACCAAGAGTATTTCGTAATACTGAAGCGATATATGATAATCGTATTGCTAAAAAGATCTCAGAGATGGGTTACAAAGGTATAATCACAGAAGGGACAGAAAAGATATTGCACTGGCGGTCTCCGAATTATCTTTACAAACCTGTTAATACAAATCTGAAAGTTTTACTTAGAAACTACACACTCAGTGATGATGTTGGTTTTAGATTCTCAGCTAGAATGTGGAAGGATTATCCATTGACTGCTGAGAAATATGCCTATTGGATGGCTAATAATGAAGGAAACCTGGTAAATCTGTTCATGGATTATGAGACCTTTGGAGAACATCATTGGGATGATACAGGTATTTTTAATTTTCTAAGCAATTTGCCTAACGAAGTTTTTAAACATAAAGGTCTGGACTTTGTCACAGTTAGCGAGGCTGTTGAGAGATATGAGACGGTTGGTGAAATAGATGTTCCATGGGCCATATCATGGGCTGATGCTGATCGTGATGTATCTACCTGGCTTGGAAATGATATGCAGATAGCTTGTTTCAACGAGTTAAAAAACCTTGGTAAAAAAATAAAAGAGACAGGTGACGAAGAACTTTTAAAGACATGGCGACGTCTTCAAACTTCCGATCATCTTTATTACGTCTCAACAAAAGGTATGGAAGATGGAGATGTACATGCCTATTTCAGTCCTTACGATGGGCCATATGATGGATTCATAAATTATATGAATATCCTTCAAGATTTGAAACAGAAACTAAGTTAGTTTTTTAAAATAAGATAATTTTTAAAGATGTACTTGTTTATACTATTTTGAGGAGAGTAAAATTTGAAAATTGTACATTTCTCATGGGAGTTTCCGCCAGTTATCTATGGGGGTCTTGGTACATTTACAGCTGAGATTACTCAGAAACAATCATATTTCAATAACGAAGTCACTGTTTTTTCGTTTAATCAAAATAACGGTTATAACACCTATGAGAAGTGTAACGGTGTCGATGTTTATAGACCTAAAACTCTTGATTTAACTGATACATTTCGTCTTTTTGCAGATTACGAACTGAAATCATGGGGAGCAACTTTCAAGTTTTTTGCTGATGTATTAAGTTACAACATAATGTCATCGTCTCAACTTGTCAATATGCTTGTTCGGAAAGAAAAAAAATCTTTTGACATAATCGATGCTCATGATTGGTTGGGCATAATTGGTGGTATGAGCGTAAAAAAAGAGTTAGGTATTCCTCTCATGTTTCATGTTCATTCAACAGAGGTCGGCAGATCTATCGGTCGAGGATCCCATGCGATAAAGGACATTGAATATGAGGGCGGGCAAGTTGCAGACTGCGTAATAACAGTTTCAAATGCAATGCGAGATGAGCTTGAAAAACTAGGTTTTCCTCCACATAAAATCAGAGTTTGCTGGAATGGCGTAGATCCAGCTAAATATGATCCAAACAAAGTAAATGATGAAGAAAAAATGCAACTAAGAAAAAGATATGGCATTAACGAAAATGAAAATATGTTGCTCTTTGTAGGGCGTCTAGTCACAGTCAAAGGCGTAGGTAATCTTGTAAATGCAATGCCAAACGTTCTTCAGGAATTTCCAAACACGAAACTTGTTATTTTAGGGATAGGTGACTTAGAATGGGGCCTTAAATCCCAATCAGAAAAACTTGGTATAAAAGACAAGGTTATATTCAGGACTGAGTTTGTTAGTGAAAAGGAGCGTATTCAACATTATGCTACTGCAGATTGCGTAGTTTTGCCATCTACTTATGAGCCATTTGGCATAGTTTGCACAGAATCCATGTCGATGGCAAAACCAACCGTTGTTGGTGCTAGAGGAACAAATGGCTTCCGTGAACAGATTATCCCAAATGGTGACAAAAAAAGTGGGATTCATATTAATCCTCATGATTCAAATGATATTGCATGGGGTATAAAGCAAATATTGCAGTTAGAAGACAAAGGCAAATGGATTGGTAAAAACGCGCGTGAAAGAGTGACAAAGGAATTCAGTTGGGAGATAGCTGCAAAGAGAACTTTAGATATCTATAATGAATTTATGTAGATGAATATGCGAGAATGGATCGTTACAAATGGCCTTGGCGGTTATGCGTCTCTTACTTACCAAAATACAAATACTCGTAAGTATCATGGGCTTCTGGTTGCTAGCTTAAACCCGCCGACTGAAAGATGGGTTTTCGTGTCAAATGTTTTTGATCAGGTAATTCTAGATGATAAAAAATGTAATTTAAGGGAGTATAAAAACAATTTTAGTTTTGATGTGTTTCCAAGTTTTACATACGAATGTGAGAATGTAAAAATCAAAAAAACAATTTTTATGGAAAATGGGAAAAATACTACGATTATCAGATACAAGATTGATACTGATAGACCTTTTACGATTTCTCACAATCCTGTTCTGAACTCAAGGCACATCTACGATGTTAATGGACAGAGATACCTCTCGTTTGACCATGATATTTCCAACAATAGATTATTTTTAAAACCTAATAATAGAAATGAAGCTCTGAAGATTTTCCTGAAAGATTCTGAGTTTGAACCTAAGTATTATTGGGAAGAGCTTTATTATACTACGGATCTAGAACGAAGGGAATCTTGGATAGACAATAACGTTCATATTGGGCTATTGAGAAAATCAATAAAAAAATCGTGTGATTATTACATGGTTTTAACACTTGAAGATGATATAAAAATTAATCCATCTAAAGTTTATTCAAACGAGATTAAAAGAAAAAAAGATCTTTTGTTAAACGCAGATTTACCAGTTAAATGTAATAAACTTGTTTTATCGACTGATAATTTCATAGTAAAAAAAGCGAACAGCAAATCTGTAATAGCTGGATATCATTGGTTTGGCGATTGGGGAAGAGACACATTAATAGCATTACCTGGTCTCACTCTTGTTACAAAGAGATTCGATGATGCAAAACAAATTCTTCTAAGCCTTGATAAGTATTGTGAGAAATGTCTGATTCCAAATGCTTTCATGGATAAAGATTCAAAAGCAGTGTATAACACTGTGGATGCATCACTCTGGTACATAGACCGAGTGTTTCAATATCTAAAATATACAAATGATGTCAAATTTTTAGAAAAAATATGGAAAACTCTTCAAATAATTCTATTGGGATATGTCAAAGGAACTGATTTCGGAATCAAAATGGATGACGATTTCTTAGTGGGGCATGATCCAGGTCTTACATGGATGGATGTAAAAATTAACGATTACTATCCAACGCCGCGTGAAAGAAAAGCGGTGGAGATACAGGCTTTATGGTATAACGCGCTGAAGATAATGAGTAGATTTGCACGCATACTAGGAAAAAACGATAAGTATTATGACCTTTCTGAAAAAGTAAAAGAAAATTTCAATAAAAAGTTTGATGCTGTTTATGACGTAATTGATGCAAAGGATACGGTATTGAGACCTAATCAAATATTCCTTGTTTCTCTTGATTTTAATATGATTGATGACTCTTTGCAAAAAAAGATTGTAAATAATGTACAAGATAACTTGCTTACTATTTTTGGTCTTAGAACGTTATCTAGAGATAACCCAAATTACAAGGGGACTTACATTGGAAATTATAACAAAGATATCGCGTATCATAATGGAACTGTATGGCCATGGTTAATGGGGCCATTCATTAAGTCTTATGTGAAAGTAAATAATCATGATAAGAAATCTAGAGAATATGCATTTGAGAATTTTTTAAAACCAATGCTTGACGTGTTTGGCGAAAAATGGGATGGGTCGATATATGAGATTTTTGACGGAGACCCGATCTATGCTCCACGTGGATGTATAACTCAAGCTTGGAGTGTAGCAGAGATACTCAGGGCATGGGTTGAGGATATAGAAGATATATCTCCGGAGCATGAGAAAGCTTTTACATCACCTAAAATACGCATTTAAAACGTACTGTTGAATCATCCGGTTTGTATTAAAAAATGAAGCGTTAACTGCAATACAACTTCTCATTGTACGAATCCAATTATGCCGGTCATTATAATACTTAGGTATTATCCAGCTTTCCAGCTTATTATATAGATCCGTTCTATCGGTTTCATCATCGGACTCTTTTTCCATTGTTCTTTCAGGGCCA
>WOR8_10008732_pt1 | contig 10957 bp, 10 predicted proteins | sample DeeMarSeWOR38_10_FD_19890 | JGI IMG/M metagenome (IMG submission 19890)
ACCGGCTGGTTTTATGATCAGCGCATGAATCGCGCACGCCTGCGCGACTATGTATCCGGCAAGCGGGTGCTGGACGTGTTCAGCTATGTGGGGGCCTGGGGCCTGCAGGCGGCGGCGGGGGGCGCGCGCGAAGTGCTGTGCGTGGATGCGTCGGAGACCGCGCTCGCGCACGTACATGCCAACGCGGCGGCCAACGGCTTCAGTGCGCGGCTGGCGACACTGCAGGGCGATGCGTTTGACGCCCTTGCGGAGCTGCGCAGCGCTCAGGAGAAGTTCGACGTCGTGGTGCTCGATCCGCCGGCGTTCATCAAACGCAAGAAGGACGCGAAGGCCGGCGAGCAGGCCTACTATCGCCTCAACCAGCTGGGCATGCAGCTGCTGGAGCGCGACGGGATCCTGGTGTCGGCATCCTGCTCGCATCACCTGGCGGAGTCGCAGTTCCAGAAGCTGTTGCTGCACTGCGCGCGGCATCTGGATCGCAACCTGCAGTTGCTGGAGCGCGGTCATCAGGCCCCGGACCATCCGGTGCACCCGGCCATCGCCGAAACCGCTTATCTGAAGACCCTGTTCTGCCGTGTATTACCCGTTTGAGCCGTTATGCTGACCTATCCCGATATCGATCCTGTTGCCGTTGCCCTGGGGCCGGTCGCCATCCACTGGTACGGTCTGATGTATCTGATCGGCTTTGTCGGCGGCTGGTGGCTGGGCGTGGTGCGGGCCCGTCAGCCGAACTCGGGGTGGAACACCACCGAGATCGGCGATCTGCTGTTCTACGTGGCGCTGGGGGTGATTCTGGGCGGCCGTGTCGGCTACATCCTGTTCTATAACTTTGGACTGTTTATGGAGGACCCGTTGATGTTGTTCCGGGTCTGGCAGGGCGGCATGTCGTTCCACGGTGGTCTGCTCGGTGTGTTGTTGGCCATGTGGCTGTATGGGCGCAAGACCGGGCGCAGTTTTTTCCAGGTAACCGACTTCATGGCGCCGTTTGTGCCGATCGGTCTGGGTGCCGGGCGCATCGGCAATTTCATCAACGGCGAGCTGTGGGGGGCGCCCACGGACCTGCCCTGGGGCATGGTGTTTCCGTTTGTTGACAATCAGCCGCGCCATCCGTCCATGCTGTATGAGGCGCTGCTCGAGGGGCTGGTGCTGTTTGTAGTGCTGTGGATCTATTCGTCGAAGCCGCGGCCGACCCGTGCCGTTTCGGGTATGTTCCTGCTCTGTTACGGCGTATTCCGTTTCGGCGTGGAGTTCGTGCGCGAGCCCGACGCACATATCGGTTATCTCGCCATGCAATGGCTGACCATGGGGCATCTGCTGTCCGCGCCCATGATTGTGTTCGGTGTGCTGTTGCTGGCGCTGGCCTACAGAAAACGAGGTGAGGAGTGAAGCAATATCTGGATCTGATGCAGCGGGTGCTGGACCAGGGGATACGCAAGGAAGACCGCACCGGCACCGGCACCCTGAGCATTTTCGGCCACCAGATGCGTTTCGATCTGGGCGCGGGGTTTCCGCTGGTCACCACCAAGAAGCTGCATCTGCGTTCCATCATTCACGAGCTGTTATGGTTTCTCAAAGGAGACACCAATGTCGCCTACCTGCGCGACAACGGTGTCAGCATCTGGGATGAGTGGGCCGATGAAAACGGTGATCTCGGTCCTGTCTATGGCTATCAGTGGCGCTCCTGGCCCACCGCCGACGGTCGGCACGTCGACCAGATCAGTCAGGTGCTGGAACAGCTCAGGAACAATCCCGATTCGCGACGCATCATTGTCAGTGCCTGGAACGTGGGCGAACTGGAAAGCATGGCCCTGCCACCCTGCCATGCTTTCTTTCAGTTCTACGTGGCGAACGGCAAGCTGTCCTGCCAGCTGTACCAGCGCAGCGCCGACATCTTTCTGGGCGTGCCCTTCAATATCGCGTCCTATGCCCTGTTGACCCTGATGATGGCCCAGGCCACCGGGCTCGAGCCGGGGGATTTCGTGCACACGCTCGGCGATGCGCACTTGTACTCCAATCATCTCGAGCAGGCCCGCACACAGCTGCAGCGTCAACCGCGCGTCCTGCCGCAGATGCAGCTCAATCCCGCGGTGCAGGACTTGTTCGCCTTCCGCTTCGAAGACTTTGAGCTGATCGGTTACGATCCGCATCCGCACATCAAGGCACCGGTGGCGGTGTGACGCACATCGCGCTCATCGCAGCGATGGCCGAGAACCGCGTGATCGGCCGCGACAACCGCCTGCCCTGGCGGCTCTCGGCGGACCTCAGGCGCTTCAAGTCCCTGACCATGGGCAAGCCGGTGATCATGGGGCGCAAGACTTACGAGTCGATTGGCAAACCGCTACCGGGGCGCAGCAACATCGTGGTGACGCGCGACCGCGGCTATCGCGCGCCGGGATGCACGGTGGTGCATTCGTTCGAACAGGCGCTGGGGGCGGCCGCGGGGCAGGCCGAGGTGATGGTCATCGGCGGTGCGGAACTGTATCGGCAATCCCTTGAGCGGGCGCAGCGGATATACCTGACGCTGGTCAAGGCCGAGGTGGACGGCAATGCGCTGTTTCCGGACTTCGAGCCACGGCAGTGGCGCGAGCTGGAGCGTGAGTCTCACCGCGCCGACGAAAAGAACCAGTACGACTATGATTTCGTAACCCTGCAGCGCGTACCCGGCTGATGAGCCGCCAACCGGTGCCGGTCCGGCATATCCGGTGCAACTCCAGCCGGCAGCTTTGGCGGCGGCGCTCAGTCCCGTCCCGGCTTGCGCGCGCCGGGGCAGTCGATGGCGATGCGTTGCGGCGGGCTGTGGTCCAGGCGCAGCGCCGTCAGTGATCCGCCCCACAGGCACCCGGTGTCGAGCGCGTGAACGCCGGGCGCGTCGTAGGCACCGAGCGTCGACCAGTGACCGAACAGGATTTTCATGTCGCGGCTCTTGCGGTGTGGCCATTCGAACCAGGGTTGCAGATGACGCGGCTGACTGTTGGGTGGCCCTTTCTGTTCCAGCGCCAGGTGTCCGTTGGTGTCGCAGTATCGCAGCCGCGTGAAACAGTTGGTGATGAAGCGCAGGCGCTCCCAACCTTCGAGAGATTCCGACCACAGGTTGGGGTGGTTGCCGTACATCTCGCCCAGGAATTCCACGTAGCGTTTGCCGCGTAACACTTTCTCGACTTCCGCAGCGCAGCGTTTTGCCGTGTCCAGATCCCACTGCGGCGGAAGGCCGGCGTGGATCAGGGTGTAGCCGCTGTGGTGATCGTGGTGCAGCAGCGGCTGATGGCGCAACCAGTCCAGCAGTTGTGCGCCGTCGGGGGCGTGGATGACCTGCTGCAAAGTGTCCTTGTGCTTGCGGTACTTGGGAATATGCGCCGAGGCCAGCAGGTGCAGGTCATGGTTGCCGAGCACTATGACGGCGTTGGCATGGCGAAGAAACTGCAATGTTTCCAGTGACCTATGGCCACGATTGACCAGGTCGCCCGCGAACCAGAGGGTGTCGTGGCGGGGATCGAAATTGATCTTGTCCAGCAGGGCCTGCAACTCGTCGAAACAGCCCTGCACGTCGCCGATGGCGTATATCGCCATGAATCTAGTGGAGGGTGCGCGGAATCGAAAGTGTGAACACCGGAATTTCCGCGTCGAACTCGACGCCGTCGTCGGCGATCATCTGATAGGTGCCTTTCATGCTGCCGACCGGTGTTTCCAGCATGGTCCCGCTGGTGTAACGGAACTGCTCGCCTGGCTTGAGATGCGGCTGCTCGCCAACGACACCTTCGCCCTTGACTTCCTGCACCTTGTTATTGGCATCGGTGATTATCCAGTGGCGGCTCAGGAGCTGCGCCGGCACCGTTCCCTGATTCCGGATGGTAATGGTATAGGCGAATACGTAGCGGTCCTGTTGTGGTAAAGACTGTTCCTCAACGTACTGGGTTTCGACGTCCACCTTAATCTTGTAGCTGTCGCTGGCCATGGGGATTGCTCTGCGGTAATGCTGATTCAGAATTCAGAATTTTTCCAAGGATACGTGGTTTGCTGCAGCAGGTATAGAGAACCCGCGTAAAGCTGCCGGAAAGGCGCAGCCTGCCGTTTGGGTCTATATTTAGGCCAGGAATGTCGATTGTTTGGGAGAACGCCATGTACCTGAGAGACAAGAACAGCGGTGATCTGGTGGAAGTCCTGGATGTTGTGGCGATGGTCGACCCGTGCAGCGCACAGCTGCAAGGCCGCTTCCACGCCGGAGAGGAGTTGCAGGACCCGGCAAGTTTCGACAAGGCTCAGCTGGAGTTCCCGTCCGGTGAGCCGCTGCCGCGCTGCTGGGTCGATGCCAGTTACAGGAGCCCTGCGCGCTGACGCGTCGTCGGCTCTGAAACGGATCCGAGTTGTCCGTTGATTCCCGGCCGAGGTGTGCATGCAAGGCCGGCTAGCTTGTTTTTGCGAACAGATCAATAACTGTCATGCCTGTGACGGCGATCCAGAGCGGCGCGAAGCGCTGCCGCGGTGGTTTTCTGCTGCCGTCAAAGCTGTTCACGCAGCTGCCGCTAACCCCGAGTGCAGCAGGAGCTGAGGAGTGGGGAGGGAAAGCCCGATTCTGTGACCGGGATAACAGTTACGCCGCATGAAAAGGATAAAGATAATCATAAAGGCGTACCGCGAGGTACCTGCCAATCGAACAAAGCGGTGGTCCTATGGGTATCAAGATGAAGCGCAGCAGCAGACCGAATCCGATGGTATTGCTGACGTTTTTCGTGGGATTGGGTGTGTTTCTGAGCGGTATTGCCCAGGCGGCGGAGCCGCCGAGATCGGCGCTGCCGGGCAAAGCGGCCTCGCAGCAGCGTTCATGGACCGAGCAGTGGCTGCGTTCGGTCTGGACGCTCGATCTGGCCGGCAAAATCAAGCAGTGGAAGCCGAGGATTCGTGTCGACTCCGACGGAGAGGGTCTGAGGCTGTCGCATCCCTTTGGTAACCACGGCCCGGCGCTGCGCTTGTCGACTTCGCTTCCGGAACGCGCCCAGCTCAGCTTGCGGGCCGGCGGTGACAACCAGGTGGGTAACTCCGATATCGATGCGCCTGGACCTTACCTGTTCCTGCAAAAGCGCTGGTAACGCGTACGCATTTCTTCCCGCGAGCTCGAGCACCGCGCCCGCATCCGCAATCTGCCTGCGAACTGCGCGCTAGTCTTTCACCCGCACTGCGAGCACGTCACAGGGCGCACCGTGTAAGACGGCGTTGGCAGTAGAACCGAGCAACAACTGGATTCCTTGCCGACCGTGGCTGCCAAGTACGATTAAGTCGACCTGGTTTTCCTCGGCGACACGCAGAATCTCTCGGCGGGTATTGCCCTGCACCACGATACGGGGGCAGTTCTGCACGCCAACCCGGGTGGCGAGTTCTTTCAGTCGCTGCTCCGCAAGCTGCAACAGTTCCTGATCCATTTCCGCTGCTTGTGGCAGTACCAGTTCATTCGAAAGGTCGACCGGTACGAATTCCACCACATGAATCAGGCTGAGTCTGGTTGCAAAGGCCTGGCTGAGTTGTAACGCCTTGCCGGCCACAGCCTCTGCGCTGGCGGAGAAATCGACGGCCAGCAGTATGTGCGAATAACCTGGCATGGTGTTCACTCCTCCATGGCCTGTTGTCTGGTGGCGGCCAGCCGGTCAGCCAGCGCCACGTACTGGCGCAGGCTTAGAGTTTCAGGGCGGGCCCCGGGGTCTGTTCCTGTATGTACGATTTCATCGGCAGTCAGCAGCCCCTTAAGGCTGTTGCGCAGCGTCTTGCGGCGCTGCGAGAACGCCTGCCTCACCAGCATCGCCAGGCAGCCGGTATCAGTTGCCGTGAACGGTAGCTGCGCATGGGGTATCAGTCGCACGAATGCCGAATCCACTTTGGGCGCAGGCCGAAAGGCTCCGGGACCGACGCGAAACAGCGGTTCGACCTGGCAGTAGTACTGGATCATGACCGACAACCGCCCGTAGTCGCTGCCGCCCGGTATGGCGGCCAGTCGATCCACAACCTCCTTTTGCAGCATGAAGTGCATGTCCTGAATATAGTCAGACTGGTCGATCAAGTGAAACAATAATGGCGTGGAGATATTGTATGGCAGGTTGCCAACCACCCGGAGCCTGGCCTGTTCGACCAGACTGGAAAAGTCGAAGCGCAGCGCATCCTGCTGGTGAATAAGGATGCGTCCGATGTCCCGAGCTTTGTCGGCGAGTGGCTGGACCAGATCGCGGTCCAGCTCGATGACGTGCAGTTCCCCGCAAGCCCTGAGCAGCGGCAGCGTGATGGCGCCGCGGCCGGGACCAATTTCCACCAGTCGCTCGCCCGGCTGCGGATTTATGGCGCTGATAATTCGGCGGACAATGGCGGGATCGTGCAGAAAGTTCTGGCCAAACCTTTTCCTTGCCTTATGAGTCAATGGGTTGCCCGTGCTTTCGATAATAATTACAGTCAGTTATAAAGCGTTGGGTTGGGTTTGTCCACGGAAAACCAGGGTTTAGGTTCTAACGGAGTGCGATTATAAGTCGCATCGAAAATCGCGACGGTACTTTCCGGAAGGAATCTGTTGCTTGCTGGATGATGTCATCTCACGGGTATTCAGACCTGCAGAAACGCGACGCTGTCGAACGGGTGTATCAAGGCGCTATTCGATATCGATTCGATGCGTGATGGAGTATCACACTGCTATCAGCTAACTCAACTCCCGGGATTCGTCAACTGATCGCGGCAGAGGCTGAATCGATCGACTCACACGCCATCCTTCGGAATAATAGCGACACTTGAAATTTGCTGGATTCCCAATGATCGACCTCGTCGAACTCGCCACAGGAAAACTCAACGATCCGATACTCATGGATTGGGCCATTGACCGGTACCGGGAGGCGAGAGAGGGTCGTAGCAAACGCCAAAGAATGATGGAACAGCAGTGGTTCGACGACCTGACCTTGCGCCGCTGGCTGAACAGCGATGATCAGGAGATACTCAACCGACTGTTCGTCCACTTGCCGGAAGAGCGGTTTGCCAACGTGGGCCAGGCGATAGGCGAACGCTGGAACACCTGGAAGGGCAGTCTGGCGTATCATTCCGCACCGATTCTGGCGCGATACCAGCCGGATTTGGCTTGGCGCTGCTTTGCGGAACCGCCGGGTGGACGCCACCGCGATGTCGAATCAATCCTCGGCGTTATCCGGTCATTGACAATACTGCCGCGCGAAGACGGGGTGCAGCTGCTGCAGGCTGTTGCCAGACAGGTGCTCAGTTCAGATGAAGACAGATTCACCCGTGAACTCAAGCTGTCTGAACTGGTGGCAGCTAGCCTCATGCTCGACCGCACAGTGGCACTGGAGGTTATTGGGACCCAGCTGAAAGAGGCCAGCGACGAGAGAGACTGGAGTCGGCTGCTTGACCAGGTGGCTCGGAGCCTCTTCGGACACAGTGTCTACCGGCAACTGGCATCGGATATGCGCAAGGGCGAAACCCAACAAAGTTTCCAGGAACTCCAAGCCTTTTTCAGGGAAGATGCACCCTTGGCTTTGCTGGATAAGCTCAGTCGCGAAAAAGCCAATCTGCCAGAGCTGATCGAGCTTGCCGACCAATGCCTCGACGAGCAGGATCGGACCATCGTCGGACTGATCACCAAGACGGCTGGCTCAAAGCGATTTGCCGAACGGCAGACTATCGTTGCAGAGTTCCTCATCGGTGTGGTCGCTGCGGCGTGTGAGCATAAAGCGCTCGATACCGACAATATGAGTTTGCAGGGGGCAGTACAGCTGCTGGCGTCCGATCTTGCGGAACCCCGACACTTTGAAGCGCTAATTGCGCGCTTGGCAATGTTCGATCAGACGGAAGTGGTACCAGTTCTCACGGAAATGCTCGAACGGGAACGGCGCACCTACGGTAGCGTATGGGTAGCTAAAGCTATGGGTCGGTTGGGATGCAACGCTTTCGTCGATCCGCTGACAGTGGTGTTGGGCGAGGATTACGGTGATTTTCTCTGCGAAGCGGCAAACAAAGCCCTGACCCGTATTGGCGTGCCCGCACAGGATCACCTGATTCATCACTGGGACAGTCTTGACAGTTCGCAGCGGATCTACGGCGTGTCCGTGATCGGGGACGTCGGGGGTGAGCCGGCCGCTTCGTTTGCGTGGGATCGCTATGAGGAGCTGTTTCGCGAGGAGCCCGAGCACTGGTGTCAACTGGCACTGAGTGCGCCAGACCGACGTTTGCTCGAGCTACTGGAGCAGCACTTGCCACGTCAGCAACGGTTGTTCGATGAGACCTTCTATCAGCTGGCGCGATTGCTGGAGGTGACACATCCGGATATGGAGTTGATTGCCGAGCGGGTTCAAAAAGCACAAGCCGAGATGCAGGCACGCCGCGCCGCATTGCAGCGAGGCGATTGGTTCAACCCGACCCTGATGCTTGAACTCAAATGCCCCGAGTGTGGTGATTCCAACCAGTACGAGGTCCGACGCGTTGCGATTAATCCAGACAGCAAAGATACCGATCTCATGCTGGCCGACGAGTTTCCCTGTGCCTCCTGTGGTCACTGGGTTGACGCTTTCCGCCGAGCTCCTGACACTGACCGCCGGCAACGAGAACAGGCTTGCCGGTCAAAGCAGGGTCTTGAGCACGCCGGTGGTGTTCTTCAACGGAAAACGGTTACCCGTGAGTGAGGTCATCGCCCGTTGCAAGGCAGCCGTTGCTGCCGATCCCGACAGCATTGCCGACTGGCTGCGACTGGGCTTTTGTTATCACCAGGCGCTCTCGCGGCCACGTTATGGCCTGGATTATGCGGAACGGGCGCTCGATCTCGAGCCCAATGCTGTGGAGGCTGTGTTTCAGAAAGCGGATGCGCTGGCACTGCAGGGGGATGGGGCAGCGGCCTTTCAACTGCTGGACCAAGCACTTGAGTCCAAACAAAACTGGCGTTTTTTCCTGACAGAGATCGCGAGCCCTGCACAGCTGACAGCGCAGTTCGCCAATTTATACAATGATCTGCTCCGCCGTCTTGGCAGAACCGACCGAGCAAGTCTACATGCCGCCTTTCTCGGTGCACCCAAGAAGGTGGGGCGCAATGACCCTTGTCCCTGCGGCAGCGGCAAAAAATACAAAAAGTGCTGTCTTGCAAAGCACTGACCGTGACTGCAGCAGATGATACCTGGCTACAAGGACAGGTTGCACCGGGATACGCCGATTGAACGGTTGCAGGGTTCCGTGGAGCGCGTCACTTTCCACAGTGAGGAGAGTGGATTCTGCGTGTTGCGGGTGAAGGTTCGTGGCCAGCGTGATCTGGTGACCGTGGTGGGGACCGCCACCGTTGTCACTGCAGGCGAGTATGTCGAATGCGAGGGCGGCTGGTATAACGATCGTCAGCACGGGCTGCAGTTCCGGGCACAACAACTTCGAGTCGTCCCACCGAGTACGCTGGAAGGCATTGAAAAATACCTCGGCTCGGGGATGGTCAAGGGGATTGGACCCCATTTCGCCAGAAAGCTGGTTCGTGCATTTGGGGAAACCGTGTTCGACGTCATTGAGCAGAGACCGGAAAGACTCCTCGAACTCGAAGGTATCGGCCCCAAACGTAAAGAACGCGTCACCGAGGCTTGGGCCGAACAAAAGGTGATTCGGGAGATTATGGTGTTTCTCCAGTCCCACGGGGTGGGAACAGCCAGGGCGGTTCGCATCTACAAGACTTACGGTGACCAAGCGGTCGAACGGGTGCGCGAAAACCCTTATCGGCTCGCCCTTGATATTCACGGAATTGGCTTCAAGACGGCCGATGCCATCGCCCAGCGATTGGGCATTCCGGGCGATGCCCTGATTCGAGCCCAGGCCGGTGTGCGCCACATGCTGCAAGAGATTTCAGGCCAGGGGCATTGCGCCGCCTACCGACAGAAGTTGGTGGAGAGCACGGCGAAAATGCTGGAAGTAGCCGAGCCGACTGTAGAGACGGCGATCGAAGCCGAGTTAGCTGCTGAGAATCTGGTGCAGGAAACCATAGAAGGGGAGACCGCACTCTTCCTCAGCCCACTGTACCGTTCAGAAAAGGGCGTTGCATCGCAGCTGATAAGACTACGAAAGGGTGGTCCCCATTGGGGAGAAATCGACACACGCAAAGCCATTCCCTGGGTGGAGGAACAGACCGGCTTGCAACTGTCACCCTCGCAACGCCGTGCGGTTTCCCTTGCGGTCAATGGTAAAGTCACGGTCATTACCGGTGGCCCCGGGGTAGGCAAAACGACGGTGGTGAACAGTATCCTCACGATCGTTCGGGCCAAAGGCGCCAACGTCAGGCTTTGTGCGCCGACTGGTAGGGCAGCCAAACGCTTGTCGGAATCGACCGGACTCGAAGCGAAGACGGTCCACCGGGTGCTCGAGTTCGACCCCAAAACCATGGGGTTCAAGCACGACCAGAATCAACCACTGGACGCCGACCTGCTGGTCATGGACGAGGTCTCGATGATGGATATCGTGCTGATGAACCAGTTGCTGCGTGCCGTCCCAGACTACGCGGCGGTCCTGTTGGTAGGAGATGTCGACCAACTCCCATCGGTAGGGCCGGGGGCGGTCCTGGCTGATATTATCGCATCCAATGTGATTCCCACCGCATGTCTCACAGAGATTTTCCGTCAAGCTGCCAGCTCCCGAATCATCGTCAATGCCCACCGCATCAACCAGGGGCTGCTGCCGGAGAGACCCCAAAACAATGAACAGAGTGACTTCTACTTCATTCAAGGAGAGACACCTGAAGCGATACATGCCAAATTGATGCAAGTGGTCATGCAACGTATCCCCGCCCATTTTGGTTTGCACCCCATCAATGACGTGCAGGTCTTGACGCCCATGAACCGAGGTGGGCTTGGCGCCCGTTTGCTCAATATCGATCTGCAGGCGCGTCTCAATCCCGACGGCCATCCGAGAATTAACCGGTTCGGGTGGACCTACGCACCCAACGACAAGGTTATTCAGACGGTGA
>WOR8_10009623_pt1 | contig 10955 bp, 12 predicted proteins | sample DeeMarSeWOR38_10_FD_19890 | JGI IMG/M metagenome (IMG submission 19890)
CGAGGCGCTTCATGCTGAAATGCATCAGTGACATGCTGCTGGGCCCCCAAATCCGGCCATAGCCTTTTTTTAAAAGCGTGCTGCCGCTAAAAAGAGCCTTGGCCGTCTTGACCCAAAAACAAACAGAACCTTTTGTATGTCCGGCGGTGAGCAAAATTTTTATTTCAATGTCTCCCAGCTTGAGGATGTCATTATCCTGCAGGATCTGGTCCGGCTCCGTGGCGACATCCGTTTCTTTAAGATGCTGGTATTCGTATTCATGCAGACAGAAGGTAGCGGCGAATTTTTCTTTGAGCAGGGGCAACGCTGTTACGTGAGATTGATGGGCATGGGAGACCAGCACATATTTCAAAGTGAGGCCCGTTTCCTCGAGTAGCTTGCTGACCTCGTCGACCGCATCGGAGACATCAATGACCGCGGCCTCATTGCCGCTGATCAGCAGGTACTGGTTTTTGCCCTGATCCGATACAAAGCGTTTTATTTTTAAATGGCCTTTGTTTTTCGCCATCAGAATAATCGCCTTTCAAAAGGAAATTAAACCGGTTCAATGGTTGAATCCCGCAAATGGGGCGCCGGATGGTTCAGACTTTATTAAAGAAATCCTGTAGTTCTTTGATAATTGATACTTTTTCATCCAGGGAAACATCCGTCTCAAAGATAAATTCAAGTAAAAAAATCATCTTGTAATCGACGGCGGTGGTTTCATATTTTTGAAAAGAGGTGACTTCAACATCTTTAAACTTTTCCGCTTTTTGTCTCTCAAATAAGCCGCTACGACTTAAGATGAGTTGAATCGCTTCCTTGGCGTCATTGAAGTTTTCCAATACAATCTCAATACCCTCCAATTTTTTTACCGCTTTGATGATTTTTTCACTCTCCACTTTTATTTTCATTTTGTCAGCCCATTCTGTTTTTTGATTATTATTTTGAAACCCATTGCGTTCATTCTCGAACCCGGGGTGTCCAATCATCCTAAAATTTTTAATAATTTACAAGCCACTTAACAGAATAAACGATTTTTGGGGTTGTTCGCTATCCTGGCCAGCGCTCTGAAGGCAGTTGATCTGTTGCTCATTTGACCGAAAATTTGTAATGATTACTGTATAATTGTTAACGAACTGCAATTTTGCTGCGGTTCAATACCTGCGGTGTTTGCCGGAGCAAAGGAGTTAAAAATGTCTTATGGAAATTTTTTAATAAACGCTTATTTTGACTCGCTTGATACGGATCGTTTCAACAGCTTCCGGGAATTTGAAGCCAATGAGACGACCCGGGCGATCCTTCAAAAATACCTTGAAGTGAATTCGGAATACCCCGCGTCCTCCCTGGATGAAAAAGGGACGGTGCCGGCTGATTTAATGAAAAAACTCGGGTGCAATGGCTTTTTCGGCCTTACCATTTCCCGCAAATACGGCGGGGTCGGGCTGAGCCTGAGGCAATATCTGCATATCGTTGAAACCCTGGCCAGCCAAAATATGTCACTGGGAATTCTGGCGCTGGCCCACCTTTCAATCGGTATAAAGGGGATTGTGCTGTTTGGCAATGCGGAACAAAAACACAAATATCTGGTACCGGCGGCCTCGGGTGAAATGATTTTTTCCTACGCGCTGACTGAACCCCAGACCGGGTCGGATGCCCGGAATATCCAGACCGTTGCCGCAGTTTCAGAAGACGGCAGCCACTTCATCTTAAATGGAAGCAAGACGTATATCACCAATGCCAATTATGCTGGCGGTTTAACCGTATTTGCACAGCTGGATCCGGACAAACCCGGACACATGGGGGCTTTTATTGTTGAAACGGCCTGGGATGGCGTAAAAGTCGGTCAGGATATGCCCAAGATGGGCTTGAAGGCCAGCTCGACAGCCGCCATTCAGTTTCAAGATGTAAAAGTACCCAAAGAGAATCTGTTAGGCCGACCCGGTGACGGGTTCAAGATTGCCATGGTCATTTTAAATTATGGGCGGCTGGCGCTGGGCGCCGCGTCGGCCGGGATGATGAAACAATCATTGCTGGATATGACCGATCGGGCCGCCAGCCGGACGCAGTTCGGGGTTCCGATCAATCAATTTGAGCTCATCCAGGAAAAATTGGTTAAGGCCAAAGTCTACGGATATGTGGCGTCGGCGATGACGACTTTTACCGCCGGGATGCTCGAAAGCAATCCCACCGCCACCGTGGCAATTGAAGGCTCGCATTGCAAGCTGTTTGGCACCACCCGTGCCTGGGACACGGTTTACGATGCCCTGCAGGTCGCCGGGGGGTCAGGTTATCTGACGACCCAGCCCTATGAAAGTCGCATGCGGGATTTTCGGGTCACCACCATTTTTGAAGGCACAACTGAAATTCATTCAATCTATCCGGCCCTGTTCATGTTGCGGGCCTTAAGCAAGCGCTCGCAGGCTGAAGCATCCGGCAGATTGCCGCAGTTCATCGCGTTGGTTAAAAAGATGTTTCGCCGCACCCGGTGGCCAATCGCATTTGATGACAAAATGATGAATCGTGCCCTGCGTTTTGCGAAAGCGAGTGTTCGCCGGATGCGCCTGATGATTCTGGCCGGATTTTTGATCTACGGCGAATCGCTTACCCGCAAGGAATTTTTTCTGCGACGGATCACCACCTTAAGCCTTTATGTTTACGGGATCATCGTGGTGCTGGCCAAACTTGAAGCGGCGCGAAAATCCGGGCGTCCCATCAATACCGAGCTTAACATTTTAGCATATTTGCTTGAAGAAGCCCGCCAGACGCGGAAGCTGAACCAGCGGGTTTTTTCAACCCGCCAGGAACGGCTTCACCACAAAATCACCTCCGCCATTGGCGGGGCTAACCTAAAGTGCTGAAAAGATGTCGACCGGGTTGACGTTTGATGCGTCTATGTATACAAATAAAGTTGGCGCTGCGGCGAGTCTGAATCCTGTCTGTTTTTAATTTACAGGAGGGGAAATCATGGTTATGTTGACTGGGCAGCAGAGATGATTTTGCGTTACGCGTGCAGGGATCCGAAAGGGTCTCGAGAGGAGGCATCGATGAAACGGTTGAATATAGTGGTGATGATACTGTCAGCCTTCGGGTTGGCCGGTTTTGCGGCTTCGACTGCCAGCGCGGATATATATGCCTGGACGGATGAAAACGGCGTCAAATATTTTACCAACCAGGCACCCCCGAAGCAGGCAACGCTTTTCATGAAAACGCCTGAAATCCCTCATGATGAAGAAGCCGATAACCAGCGCCGCGAAACGGACCGCCTGGCAGTTGCCAGACAGGAGCTGGCCGAAAGGGAAGCCTTTTTACGGGAACAACAACAGGCGGCCGAGCGGCGGATTGCAGCAGCCAATGCCAGGGCTGATGCGGCGCTTCGGGAAGCGAACGAGCTGCTGCAGGATGCGCAAGCCGCATCTGAAGACGCTACTTACGATTATTCCAGCAGTTATGGATACGGCTATTATTATCCCTATTACGGGTACGGATCCCGCTATCCTCACAAAGGCCACAAGCGTCACGACGACAACCGATATCGAAAAAGACACCCGAAGCAACACCCGGCAAAACATCCCCTTCATAACCGTTACCAGCGATATCAGGGTGTCAGAAATCATTACTCCATAACTGTCGGGCGATATCCAACGCACCGCTCACGGGTGGCCGCTTTTCGCGGTCGACATGGCCGCTATTAGTGGAAGCTTTTGGGTTAAGGGTTTAGATGTTTCATCATGCTGATGATCCCCTTTCTATCTTCTGCTGGCACCCAACCTCTGAACCTCTGAACGTTGAACCTTTAAACCTTGGAATTGACACTAAAACAGGGCGATTTGCGTTCGAGATTTGGTGCCTGGGACTTGAAATTTGAGGGGATTTATTTGGGCTGTAAAAAGTCCTGAATATTAATAATTTTTTCGTCGGATTTGATGGCAGCTGTCAATTTGGCGGCCGATCCTTTCATCTTTGCTTTGCGCAATTCATTGATCACCGCTTGAAGTTCAGTATTATTTTCAATCAGGTTTTCAATCTGGATATTCAGTTTTTCCCAGCTGGTTTCCAAATCTGTGATGTTGAGTTCAAAGCCTCCGATATCCGCAAGCATTTTTCCCAGATGGGCTAAAATTCCAAAGTGGGTCGTGCCCTGCAGATAGTAGGGGCAATGACACCACAGGCTTATGCCGGCGATATCTCTTTTCAGGGCCTCGGAATGGATGGTGGAGTGAATGGCACTGGGTCCCTGGTAGGAAATTGAATTCACACCTTTTTGCTTCAACATCGAAGAAATGTCGGCATTGGAGGCGACTGCTGATAAGATTCGGTCCGTGTGCAGAACATGGTCGTACATACTGCCCAAGGTGATAATGGTTTTAATGTGGAGCTGGCTGCAAAGCGTCAATAATTCATCAACAAAACCAAACCATCTCAGGTTGGGCTCGTCGGCTTTCAGAATTACCAGGTCGCGCCCATCAGGTGCTCAGGATCGAGTTCGGCGAATTGTTGCGCTTTAAAGGTGCGAATCAAATAGGCGGCCATGCCGCTTGATATTTTCAACGCATTGCCCCAGCCGTCGAAACCGGCGATCAACAACGGATTTTTTAAATCAGGTAATTCCCGGATTTGGATACCGTTTGCACTCATATTTTTAATCTGACATTTGCATTGGGAATTGTCAAGGTGGCCTTTCGCCTGAAACGCGCCAGGCGTTAAGCCGTCTTTTAAAACAATCCCCCCTGATCCCGCTGGATCTCGTCCATATGATCCAGGTATAATTGAACCTGCCGTTTAAGGGACTCAATGCTTTCCCGATTCGCCAATCGCCAGCGATAAAGCTCATTTTTTAATTGGCGGCCTTCCGCCGTCAACGCCTCTTCCAACTGGACTCTGGCAGGATCCCAGAGAAGGTGCGCTTCATTGGCAGGCAGTTCTATTTTTTTAAAATGCCATTGGCAGTGCCGGCCCCACCATTTTGAAGAAATTTCTCCATTTGCCAGTGCACCTTCAAAATAAAAATACGCCCATTCCAGCTGCGGCAGAGAAATATGCAGGTCCCGGGCAATATCCCGCAGTGCCCGTCGACCCTCAGGGGTGTGATTGTCAAAGACAACCCAGTAAGGAAATTTTGGATCCGACGGCTGGCCCGCTTCCATCGGGGATATTTGACCGGTAACCGCCAAATAAGCGGCTGCCTGAATAACCGCATGATCATGCGGCAGGCCCGCCTTTTTGAATCTGACGGCGTTATCAATCAGATTTTTTTCAGCAGCAGCTGTTTTTTGCCAGGCGACCCATTGCCAGAAATCATCGGGCCGCCGGATGGCATTGGCCAGGCTAAATATCCCAGTCCGGTTGCATCCCGGGCCTTGGCCGAGCGCGTCACCCGGATTAATGCCGCCACTTTGCTGTGGAACTTTTTGTTGAAAATTAATTCGGCTCCGAGCGGCCAGCATTCTTCAAAGGTAATAACGGCAGTCTGGTTGAGGTACCAATTTTGATCTGCTGAACCGAGGGATCCAAGAAAGGCACTGGTGGTGAAGACCAAGTCGACATTTCCGCGTCTTACAGCCTTTTGGAGCAACGAGCGATATCGTTTTTCAGTTTTTGATCGACCGGCTTTCATTGCGACAGCCATTTGGGGGTGATCGACTTTTTGAGACGGGTTCTTTTTAATCGCTCTGCAACACCACGGCACGTCAGCGCTGACCGTGGGATGTAATCATGGCTATCATAATCTGGATGATATATCAAAGAGATGTTTGAAATCGAAACGCTTTATTTGCCCCCCCGAAAACCCGGCGGCTCGGGCGTAAAGACGGCGATCTGATTATCTTCTTCGATAACGATGGTCGTCCATTGCTTGCTTGAATACCATACCCCCACCTGGGTGCCCTTATGGTCTAAAATTCTGAACCCGCGCGGAGGATATCCGTAGATGCTATCCATCTGGTTAGCCCAGCTTCTGAGAATCGGTACGGTCGCCTCAAACGCTTTCCACAAGCCTTGGCGCAGTTTGTATTGGCGATCAATGGCGATGATCGCATACGGAACATTTCCCCAGCCGTAGTAATAATACTGATGGCCCTCTAAAACCCGGGGTGTTTCAAAAGTTTTGGTCACGTCACGGCTCTGATCCAGCTTGCCGTATTTAAGGTTAAGGCCCGGTACTTTAATCTCGACCGCGCCGCAAAGCGCGGGCAGAGCCATTACCGTGATGATGACGATCGCCATCTTTTTTCGAAAGCTTGCGTTTAACCATCGCATCTGACAGATCCTTTCCCATTTCCAAGCGATCCCAATTCCGGTTTTCCGTTTGATCAAAAGGCCGGTTTTTAGGTAATCCTTATATTAACACGCAAATTTTGCATGTCAATTTGATCCTTTCTGTCCGGGATCGGAGCGCTGCATATGAATTATTTGGCACATTTTTACCTATCAGAAGATTCCCCTAGCGGTTTGAAACCGGAGGTCCGCCTGAGGCGGATCGAAGGACTTTAATCGAGGCACCAACAAAGATATGAGGCCAAATAACATTTTTGAGATGGGTTCTAATGGAAACCCGGGGAGTCAAGCGAAATTGAACCGGTCTTTTAGCATTTTAACCGTTTTTTCTGCCATTAGCCGGTGTCCGACCGCATTGGGATGAAGACCATCATCCAGAAAATATTTCCCCGTGGCATTGCCAAATTTATCGCAAAAGGGGTGATAGAAATCGAGGCAGGCAATATCATTTTGTTTCGCCGATCGGGCTAACGCCTTTGCCAGGGCCGCCAATTTTTCCTTACAGCGATTATAGCCGCCTTCAGGTGGCGCAAAACCCTGTCCGCTAGCTTTTTCAATAACCAAGGGGATCGGAAGACCCACCAGCGGGACAATGTCATGATGCTCCGCCTGACAGGTCATGGCAAAAATATTGGCCAGAATCATGTTTATGTCAAGATCCCACCACAGGTCGTTGGTGCCACCCATAATCAGGACAAGATCGGGGCGATGTTGAACCACTGCGGGGTAAAATCGGCTCAGCAGGCCACCGGTTGTATCTCCGCCGATACCGTTGTTGATCACGTTTATTTTCAATCTGCTTTCAACCAATGACGGCCAGATTGCCCGATGGTCCAGTTCGTCAGGCGCCGTCAGGCTATCCCCATGGCAAACCAGTGTTTTCATCTACTCCTCCCGTTAGGACAGACCAGAAATATTTTTTTACCACGAAATCACGAAAGTTTAAAATTACGAAAAAAAATCTAGCTTAAAATTTCGTGCTCACGCGGCGCAAGCGCCTGCGTTGCGCGTCCCGCATTTCGTGTCTTCGTGGTATTTTAAATCAAGTCCGTGTCTTGGAAAGAAACGCTTTTAAGCGCTGCAAAAGCGGTTTTCGAATACGCACTTTCAGATAGAGGTCCCCGGCCTTTCCGCCACCCTTACCATTTTCTCCCATTCCAGACAGCCGTATCTGCTGATTATGCTTGACGCCCGACGGGATTTTGATAACCAGCTTTTTATCTTTTTGCCGCAGATAGTAGGCATAGGGCCCGCCCCGGCGGGCCAGTTCCGGGCTCAACCAGATGGTGTCATTGCGGTCTGCGCCGTTTTCAGGCAGTTCAATCCCGCTGAATTGCCTCAGAAAAAAGCGGGTGAGTTTACCGATGCTTCCCGGCAAAGTAGGGCCGGAAGAATTTGCCCCCCGGCTTTGGCGGGGTCCTGTAAAATAATAGCTTTTTGCAAAAAATCCGGGTTTGCGGAATTCATAATGCCGGTATCCCTGTCCGTAAAATTCTTTGAAAATTTCATCAAACCCTCTCAATCCAAACGCCCGGGCCATCTGTTCTAAAATTTGATTGACATCCGATCCGCTGAAAATATCCTGCTCGGAGTAATTTTGCCGGAACTGGCTGTAAGCCGATGAGCCGAACTGACGCCGCATGGCGTCATATTCACGCCGCTTGGCCGCATCCGACAGAACCGCATAGGCCTCATTGACCCGTTTCATTTTTTCGGCAGCCTCCGGATTTTTACGGTTTCGATCCGGGTGATACTTAAAGGCCTGTTTGCGGTAGGTGTCCTTGATCTGCCTGGGGCTTGCCTTTTGATCGATTCCTAAAATCTGATAATAATCATTTTGCGACATTACGGTTTTCTACCCTTTAGTTGAACAGGCTGCGACTCGATAGAAATTAAACCACGAAGGGCACGAAGAACACCAAGAATGGCTTTAATTAATTTTATTTTAAACTTCGTGAACTTCGTGTCCTGCGGGGCAAAAAAAGTGCTTTTAAAAGCTCGAAAATGAATCGTCTGAAGAAGAAATTCAGATAAATTGTCAAATTTCTGTGAATAATTTCAATCGTTTTCAGTCAATTTGGCGCCAAAGCGTTTGGCATCATGGCAGCCGTCTTTATAACCTAACTTACAGGCGGTTTCGGCATTCTCGAGCGCTTTTTGAAAATCCCCTTTGTTAAAAAAGACGCGCCCTCTCATATAGTGGGCCCAGCCGTTATCCGGTTTCAATTCAATGGATTTGTTCAGGTTGGACAGGCTTTCGTCATAATCATTGCGGCGCATGAACAGCCAGCCGAGATTATCATATGCCGGGCTGTAGCGCGGCTTCAAATTCACCACCGTTTTCAAATCCGCGATGGCTTTATCATATTGTTCCAGTCGAATGAAGGTTCGAGCTCGCCAGAAATAAGCTTCGGGGTTTTCGGGATGGGTTTCAATTGCCAGGTTAAGTTCCTGCAACGCTTCTTTTAGCCGGTTTTCCTTGTAGTATTCGTACCCTTTCCTCAGGTGTCTTTTCGCTTGGCGGGGCTGCTGATCTTTTTGAAATTTACCCAAAATGGTTTTGCCATACTCGGTAACATCATCGACCCGTTCGGAGATCATTTGCAGCGGCTGGTTTAAAACGTCCCGTTTAATGTTTAAGGAAACGTATACCCCGATTGCAATCAGAGCGCATAACACTGCCGCAAATACCGTGATGGCCAGATAATCTTTTTTACCTTTATCCTGAGGACTCATCGACAATACCGATGATACGGCGTACTTTGGCTGGCGACTTGGTGCCGTGCGGTCTTCCGGCGGGTCTTTTCCGGCGGATACCGGCTGCACCTGGCCGGTGTCCGGCTCAACGGAAAGATCGGTCGCGCACCTCAGGCATCTAGTTTGGGTTGCCGGCTGGCTGGAGCTGTCGACAGGGTCGGGGATATCGCCGGGTGTTTTGCACACCGGACATATAAACTTCATTGCTATCTCCTTACATTGAAAACACAGCAACTGTGTTTTGGGTGTCAGGTTTCAGGTGTCAACAAACAGATGACGGAAGACAGAAAACAGAAGTCAGATAGAATGATTGGTTGATCTTCTGTTATTCCTATCTGTCGTCTGACAGCTGTCATCTGACCTGTTCTTTAACCAGATAGATAGCGGGCAGGCTGACGATCGTGACTGCGCCTTTGATCATAACATTTGCTAAAAAAATCGACCAGACAGTTGAATGCGGCAGCGCCAAACCAAAGGCCCCCCAGCAAAAAATCAGGCTGTCGATCGGAATGCTGACCGCATTGCTGGTGAGCACACGCGCCCACTGATACTTTCGCGTGATGCGGTTGACCCAAAAATGGTAAACTTCGGTGTCGATCAGTTCGCTGATGACCTCCGCCATAATGCTGGCAATAACGATCCGCCACACCGGACCGAGAATGGTCGCAAATTCTTTACCCAGCCCCCAGGAGGGATCCTGGGGCAGCCAGGCGGCAAATTGGAAGAAGACCACCATCAAAAGATTAATAACTGCGGCCACAATAATGATCGCGCGGGCGGCTGCTTTCCCCAGTTGTTTATGGATCAGGTCCCGGATGGTAAAGGTGAGCGGATAAATAAATGTGCCGGCGTCGACACTGAATCCGGCAATCCACGCGATTTTTAAGCTCCCAATGTCAGACAGCAGCTGGGCGGCAATATATGCTGAGATAACGACAATTGCGGAAGTGGCAATGGGCTTATGGCCGATTGAATTTGAGTTTGTCGTGCGCATCATTTTCAGCAAATTGGGATATTGCCAGCCAGGCCTTGGCATCAAACTTAAGCGTTGTATCGTTTAACAGGGCCAGCGCCTCGTCGGGCGATATGAACAGGATTTCGATCAGCTCCGCATCGGTGTTGGCGCTGTTTGACGGTTCACCTTCACATTCCACATAAACCATCGCCACGGATTCGTCGGTCATACCGGCAGAAGAATAGATCGGCGGGCTGATCTTTACGAAACGGCTGACCGTTAACCCGGTTTCTTCCATCAATTCGCGCCGTGCGGCCTGCTCAACCGATTCACCGGTATCGACCAACCCGGCCGGGAATCCGTATTCATAGCCATCTAACGGCACCCGATATTCCCGAATGATGACCAATTTGTCCCTGACAGCGTGAAACGGCACAATCACCACCGCGTCCGGCCGCTGGTAACTGCCGGTGAGGCATTTGGGTTCATTTTTTCGGGAAGCCATTTGCCAGGATTTTTCATTTCCGCTTCTGGCGATATAGCAAACTTCAAATAAATTCAGCCACTTTTCGGCGGTCAGTTTTCTGGAGCCTTTAATTTTTATCATGATATTTTGGTTATGAATCAGATTTCTATTCAAACGGCAGCTCTCAGGACGGCACTTCACCGGTTTTGCGAAGCAGGTTGCGCCAGTCCTCTGCCACCATGCCTTGAATCTGTGAAATATCTTCCTCACCGAGGTGCTTAAAGCGCCCCTGGGTTTGTAAATAGTCTTCGACCCGACCGTCCCCTTTATAATTCAAGGTGTAACGCGTTCCGTCTTCGATTTCGTAAAGCGGGAAGATATTCGTCTGTACGGCCAGCCGGGCGATTTTAACGGACATGTCAGAGGGTGCGCCCCATCCGGTGGCACAGGAGGCAAAAATATGGATAAATCGAGAACCGCCCCTTTTTTCTTTTGCTTTTTTAAATTTGGCAATCAGGTCTT
>WOR8_10006778_pt1 | contig 10954 bp, 10 predicted proteins | sample DeeMarSeWOR38_10_FD_19890 | JGI IMG/M metagenome (IMG submission 19890)
GCCCTTTAGCCTGATCGTTGATATCGGCGACGCCCATAATTGTCGGGCGGCAATCCTCAAAATGATTGCTGAACAGCAATTCAAGCATGTTTTTGCAAAATTTACCGCCACCGACGATGGCGATATTGGATTTGAGCAATTTGTCTAACACGCAACCTCTCTGTACTTTTCAAGCTCCTTTTTACACCACTGTGAGCACGAAGATGCACGAAGGCTTTTGAAAAATTTTTTTATTTTATACTTCGTGCCCTTTGTGAGCTTTGTGCGCTTTGTGGTTAATACATCAAACTTTCTTAAAAGAACACAAATGTAACGATCACAAAAGTTGGAACCAAAAAAACCAGCGAATATTTTAAGATATAGCCAAAAAAGCTCGGCATCGGTGTGCCGGCCTCTTCGGATATCGACCGCACCATAAAATTAGGCGCATTGCCGATATAACTGCAGGCACCAAAAAAGACCGCACCGGCAGAAATGGCTTTTAGATAAATCGCATTTTCGGTCATGAGCAGCGGAACCGCCTGGGCCTCCGAAGCCCCGGGATAAAATGCGCCCAGGGCGCTGTTAAAAAAGGTCAGATAGGTCGGCGCATTATCAAGAAAGCTCGACAACGCGCCGGTTACCCAGAAATAATGCAACGGCTGGGTGACGCCGTTTACTAAAAATGCCAGGGCACCTTCGGATCCGGCCTTTAAAATGAGCAAACAGGGGATCATGGTGATGAAAATACCGATAAACAAATAGGCCACTTCGACAATCGGAAACCAGGTAAAATCGTTGTCATCCCGGATCTGTATGCGTGTGGTCACCAGCGACAGGATGCCCATCACAATCAACAGACCGTCTCTTACCCAGTCCTGCACCGCCCTGTGGATGCCCAGGGTACTGACCTCGCCCCAATCCACCATGCCGCTCATCAAAACCGATCCGACGATGCCGCCTAAAAAGATGAAATTATGGATACCTTCAAGTTTTATGGGCTCTTTGACACCGTCTTCTTCGGGGGCGGTAATTCCTTCTTTACGATAGTAATAGCTGTCCAGCATAAAATAGATCACCAGCAGAATGATGACAACCAGCAACATATGAGGCATAATCTTGAACGTCCAAAAAAAGGATACACCATGCAAAAAGCCTAAAAACAACGGCGGGTCGCCCAGCGGCGTCAGTGACCCACCGACATTGGCCACCAGAAATATGAAAAAAACCACCATAAAGGTGCGGTTTTTGCGATAGTTGTTGGCCCGCAGAAACGGGCGGATCAGCAGCATGGCAGCACCCGTGGTCCCCATCCAGGATGCCAGCAGGGTGCCGATGAGCAGCATGATCACGTTGACCATCGGGGTTCCGCGTAAGGTCCCGCGCAATAAAATGCCACCGGACACCGTATACAAAGACCACAACAAAATGATAAAGGGAACATAATCGGCCAGAATGATGTGCAGGATCTCATACAGCGCCGCTCCTTTAAAGGCGATCAGAAACGGTATGGCCAGCGATGCGGCCCAGAATCCGGATATTTTTCCGAAATGATGATGCCAAAAATCCGGCAAGATCAGCGGAAACAGTGCAATGGATAGCAAAATGCAGGCAAAAGGGATGCAGCTCCACAGAGGCAAAAATTTACCAATATTTTCATGCCCCGCCCCATGATGGGCTTCGGCTTCTTGATGCGATGCTGACGTATTGTGAGAATCCTGATGTGTTGAAGAACTGTCAAGATGCTCGGATGATTGAACACCTGCAGTCTCTGTTTGTTTGGGTTGAGAGGCGGTGGCCACGCCAACGGTAAATAGGAAAATAAATAAAGGTAAAAATAGGAATCGGAAAACAGCTGTCTTATCTGTCAGAATTTTCATTGAGCCCTTTCCCCGCAGTCAAAATCGTAATCGTTACATTAATTCCATTACAATGTCCGGTCCACCATTGATCGTCTATTTAGCGCTCATCATCACCGGCGTAATCACAACGCTTCCGGCATCCTGTTACCGCTACGTTATCGCTCTGCTAAATGTATTGCTTTGTTCGGTTATCGCTATGATTCATGGGTGAGCTGAGCGGTTTACGTTATCAAAGTCTTACACGTTTTAAAACTATTTTTAAACGGATGTGCCCGATAGGGTCACGTGGTATTTGCGCTGATAATCAACCGGATGATACGAAAGTTTGGCCTTGCGAAGCCCTTCGTCGTTTAAATCCTGCTCCCGATTGACCCAGGTATAATTCGAAGCCGAATTTGCCAGAAACAGTTGGTTGATTACCTGATAGATCCCTTTGTATTGGGTGTCTCCCTTTTCAAAATGAATCAGGAGCATGTCCCGGGTCAGCGCCTCGGCCACCGTATAGGCCACCATTGAACCCTCGACCATCAAAGCACCGCCGAACAAACCTGCCAGCCGGCGCCATTCTTTTAAAATTCTAAAAATGGCTCGATTTTCAGAAGAGAGGATGTCGGATGATTCGCAGTCGCGCCATGTGCACCAGTCGCTTTGCATGGCCATTGCCTGTTCTACCATTTCGGCCCCGAACGGCAAATAGGTGAAATCATATTTGCGGTTGAATTGGTTAACCAGGTTCTTTTTTTTATGATAGCGCTTGCCTTTTAGCTCGATTAAGTCCGCCACCCGGTACAGATAATCCCAATTGCCTCTTTCTTCTTCAATTTGGATTTCCGGCTTCAGTTTCTCGCGCCACAGGTTTGCCAGCATTTCCGGAATCCGGGTAAATATTAAATTCATCGGCGGGGTGGCACGCATTCGGCTTGGCCAGTCAACGGTATCCCAGGAGCCGACGGGCGCCCACAGGTATTCTTCGGGCCGGCTCTGGCGGATCCAGACCAGATCTTCATCCCAGGACCAGCTTAACCCGTATTCTTCCGACCAGCCCCATAAATTCAAAAAGCTATAATCAGATGCAATCTGGGGGCATTGCGCCAGCAAGGCCAGGTAGTCTTCCTGTCGCTCAAGACGGATGGGTTCAAATTGGAGGCGCATAAGTCAATTAAATTTTTTGGGCTTCGGTTTAAGAATGAGGTGCAACGATCAGCAGTCAGTCGTCAACAGTTATATTGGTTTGATTGGTTTAATTCGTTGAATTGGTTCGGTTTAACCAACCCAACCAATAAAACCAATTAAACGAATCGAACAGGTATTTGAATGTTGAGCCATTTTGGCTAGCGCTTAGCTATCGATCGCTGACACAAACGCTTTACCCGTTATGTATGCCTCTTCAAGATATTGGGGATGTTTTAAAACATCATCCTGAAAATCGAGCTGGCGGTACAAAAGCGATTTCCAGAGCTCCATATCCAGAACATCAAAAAAATATTTTACGGTCAGCAGCATCCCATCGAAAAGCTTTTTGCCCCTGGTCGCGCCCACCGAAATAAACAGCCCTCTGCGGGAGCGGTTCTGTTTATCCGAAGGTGTTTTGTCGACCCAGTATTTCTTTACCCACAGGGACTGAAAGCGATCCATCAGGATTTTGGTGTGGGAGCTGACCGTATAAAAGAAGACCGGCGATGCCAGCATCAGACCCTGTGCGTCCAGGATTTTATCACGCACTTTTTGAAAATCATCTTTGATGGCACAGTCCCCGGATTTCAGGCAACCGTAAATTTCAAAGCAGGGCGATAGTTTAAGATCCCGCAGCACAATCTCTTCGACATCAGCGCCGGCATCCCGCGCGCCTTCAACCGCTTTTTTGAGCAATGTGGCGGTATTGCCCTTGCGCCGCGGACTACCGTAGAGGGCTATAATTTTGGGTGTTTGCATTGCCTCCTCAATTTCAATTCACCAGCAATTCAGCCTAAAAGCTTTTTAAAAACGCTTGCAGCCTCAAATTCGAAATCCGAATATCGAAAATCGGAACAATTTCTAATTTCAAAATTCAAATTATTAGAACACTCAGGATTGAGCGACAAAAAAGATAACTATTTTAGATGATTTCGTTTTGAATTTTGGTCATTGAATATTTGGATTTGTTTCGTATTTCGGATTTCGTATTTCGAATTTACTGCAATATTTTTAATAATAATATTTTGAATAGTCAAAGTCGTTTTTACGATGGAAAATTTAAAGTTCGAGTACGAGCCCGATCGGACAATGGTCGGAGCCGAAAATGTCGTTATCGATAAATGCTTCTTTGATCCAGCCTTTTTTGATGATATCGCCGGTTACGAAAAAGTAATCGATGCGCCAACCGATATTGCGGTCTCTGGCTTTAAAACGATAGGTCCACCACGAATATTTGACGGTGTCCGGATAAAAATGCCTGAACGTATCAACATAACCGTTTTGGACGATGCGGTCCAGCCAATCGCGCTCTATTCTTAAAAAGCCGGATGTTTTTTCATTGGCCTTGGGATTTTTCAGATCGATTTCGTTGTGGGCCGTGTTATAGTCGCCGGTAATAATGAGGCTGCGACCCTGCTTTTTATAAGAATCGGTATATTCAAAGAATTTTTGATAAAAATCAAGTTTATACTGCAGCCTTTCATCGCTCATCTGGCCGTTCGGAAAGTAGACGTTAAAAAAGATAAAATCATCAAAATCCAGCTCGACGACACGTCCTTCCTGATCGAATTCGGCAATCCCCAGTTCGGTATTGACGCGTTGGGGCTTAATTCTTGTATAGGTGCCCACACCGCTGTAACCTTTTTTCACGGTGGCATGCGCCCAGCAGGATTCATATCCGGCGATGTTTTTCATTTCATCGGTCAGTTGATTTTCCTGAATTTTGGTCTCCTGGATGGCAAATATGTCCGCATCCATCTGCTGAAACGATGTAAAAAAATCCTTTTGAAAAACAGCTCGCAGGCCGTTTACGTTCCAGGAAACGAGCTTGATCCGCTTCTTTCTTTTCGCCATCTTTCTATTCCACTCTACGCTCAAACAGGTCAGTTTGTTTCTTGAAATTTTACCCGCTAAACGATAGATTTAGCACCTTTTTAACAGAAGACAGAAAATAAGGATATATCAGATAAGCGCACCTGCTCTCTGTCCTCTGACCTCTGGTAAGGTTACTCACCCAGCAACGCTTTAACCTTCACCAGATGATCGCTATTCTCAACCCCGTCCAGGACTTCCGCAATAGACCGCAGGCACTCACGGATAATGGCGGTTTTGGGCCGCGATGAGCCCAGCTGGGCATCGATGCTTTTTAAGTCGGACATCATCTCCGACAGGCCGTCAAAGTCAAGCCCCAGGTTGCCGGTCTGACTTTTGAGCGCATCGGCAACCTGTTCCACCGTCCGGCAGCTCTGCGCATCCATAATCGGTTGATCGCTCAGCCGGCCGGGGGCTTCCCCTGCTGAAGACGCCCCTCCCATCAAACCCTTGACGGCAGCAGCCCCTTCGGCGCTGATGCCGATACCGCCGGACAGTGTCCGTATCTCTGCCAGCTGCAGGCCGATTAGATTTTCCGCCACCCGGGCGCTGGTATCGTGGTCCATGCCCAAACCCTCGCCGACATCGTACATGGAAACCTGCGCAGCCGTATCCCCTTTGGTTTGCTCAAATAGCTGAATCAAGTACTGCTGGCCGGTTTCGTCCAATTCGTCAATCGCCATATATACTCCAAGTCTTTTTCAATTAGAGCGTTTTGGTAAAGTGTCACTTAAAATTAATTCGCAAGCAAAGCCGCTTGTCGCGCCACAGCCGCTGTAAGTGGCGGCGGCGGGCAAAGCTCGCAAAGGAAAAATTCCAAAAGTTTGAATTAAAAAACCTTAGCGCCTTTGCGTGAGGCCTTCAAGGATTCGGCCATCGATAGATGCATACAGAAAAATTCTTTTAGGAAACGACGGCTTGAATAGCTGACTTGATGTCCGGATACTGAAATTTAAAACCATGGCTCAACAGTTTATCCGGAATCGTGCGCTGGCTGTCCAGCAGCACCTTGCCGAATTCTCCGAGCACCATACGGATCATAAACGCCGGAGCCGGCATGAACGCCGGCCGGCCCAGAACGTCACCCAGGGTTTTGGTCAGCTCGCGGTTTGTCACAGGCTCGGGGGCGCAAAAATTAAGTGGCCCCTCAACGCCGGGGTTGTCAGCAATAAACAGGATGGCGGCCATTAGATCCGTTAAATGCATCCAGGGAAACCATTGCGAACCGCTGCCGATGGGCCCGCCCACAAATGACTTAAAAGCCGGGATCATCTTGGACAGCGCACCGCCGCCTTTTCCCAGAATCACGCCAAATCGCATTAACGCCACCCGCACGCCCTTTTCCGTTGCCTTTAAGGCTTCGGCTTCCCAGTCTACAGAAACTGAGGCCAAAAAATCGTCAGCGGGTTTTTCGTCTTCTTTTAAGATGTCATCGCCACGGTTGCCGTAGTATCCGGCGCCGGAGGCACTGCAAAGAACAACCGTTTGATCGGCCGGCAGGGCGCCGACGACATTGCGCGTGGTTAAAATACGACTGTCATAAATCTGTTTCTTATAGCTTTCATTCCAGCGTTTAAAAATCGATTTTCCGGCCAGATTGACCGCGAGGTCGATATCACCCAGCGCTTTCTGCCAGTCACCCGGCCGGGTTGTGTCCGCGCAGATATATTGATACCCGTCGGCGCTTATCCGCTTCTGATCGGCAGCCCGTCCGATCGCTGTGACGGAATGGCCGTTTGCAAGCAGATACTCCGAAAGGTTCGACCCAATAAATCCCAGGCCACCCGTGATAAGTACCTTCATGGGTCACCTCCTGTAAAAGGATAATCGACAGCGTCTTCACAAACAAAATAAAAGCGGGCTGTCAGGCCCGCTAAATGATGGCTAAAAGATTTTCCGGAATACTCAAGACCGGTTTGCATCGGGTTTTGAATTATTCGAACAATACGGACACAGACCGAAGAATTCCAGCCGATGCCCCAGTATTTCATATTCAACCGGCGTCATTTTCGCCAGATCAATATTAAATTCGGAAGCCATCGGCACGTCAGCAATACGGTCGCAGCGTATACAGCGGATATGGAAATGCTCCGATGGATTGCCGTCGAAGCGCTTCACGGAACAGCCGGGTTCAAGTTTCTTGATATCACCGCATTCGGACAGGATCTCAAGGTTGCGATAAACCGTGCCCAAACTGATACGGGGCAGCCGTTTACGAACCATCTCATAGACCTCATCCGCGCTCGGGTGGGTATTGACTTTGCGAAGTTCTTCTAAAATTACCTGACGCTGACGCGTCATCCGAAGGTTAGAATGCTTTTGCAATCTGTTTCCGCCTCCTGCTAAAGATTAGCTTCTATTCTCAAGCGGTTCCAATTCACAGACGTCCGGCCCGCAGTAATCGCCGATATATTCCGATTCCGGTCGGTACAGCATCGGTTTGGGTGCGGCACCGGCAAAATATTCTTCGATGACGTGGGCGGTCCACCCGGATATTCTTGAAATCGCAAACACCGGTGTAAACAGATCAATTGGAATTCCCATCGCATAATAAAGGGAAGCGCTGTAAAAATCAACATTTACATAAATATCTTTGTTTTTGCGCTTTTTGAACTCAGCTTTGCCTGTATTCTCTAATAGTTGCGACATTTCATACCAGCGGGTATCGCCGATGCGCTCGCCCATCCGTTTGGACATGGGAGACAGAATGTGAGCCCGGGGATCATCGGTGTCATAGACGGCATGCCCCAGACCGAAGATTTTGCGGCCGGCGTCAAATTGCTCGTTGACATAAGCTTCGACCTTATCGACCGAACCAATCTGCTTCAACATCTCCATGACCCGCATGTTGGCGCCCCCGTGAAGTTCGCCGGACAAAGATCCGACCGCAGCGCCGACCGACGCATACATATGCGCCCGGGTGGAAGCGACCTCGCGGGCTGCAAAGGTTGAGGCATTAAAAGAGTGCTCGGCATGCAGCACCAGGCAGACATCCATGAAGTGGCTCACTTCTGGGTCCGGCTCTTCGCCTTTGAGCATGTAAAGGAAATTGGCGGCATGATTCAGCTGGGGAGATGTCTTTAGCGGCTCTTTATCGTTGCGAATGCGATCCCAGGCAGCCAGCAGGGTCGGAAACTTTGCAATCAGCCGGATCGCCATGCGTATGGCTGCCTCCTGTGTTTGATCGGTGATATCCGGATCATGATTGGCCAGCAGGGAAACACCGGCCTGCAGAACATCCATAACCAGCGCATCTTTCGGTATCGTTTTCAGAGCGGCAATCACCTCCGGCGGGATGTCTCTTTCCGCAGCCAGCTGTTCCTTAAAGGCTTTCAATTCAGCCGCATTCGGCAATTTTTCAAAAAGCAACAAATAGGCGACTTCTTCAAAGGTGGCATTATTGGCCAGATCCTGAATGAGGTAGCCGCGGTAGATCAATTTTCCGGCAGCTCCCTGGACGTCGCTGATACGGGTGTCGGCAATGACGACACCTCGCAGCCCTGTGTTTAACATTGGTTTACATACATCTTGCATACATCACCTCTTTGTTTTCTTACTCATGAAACAATTATAAATATCAAAATACAATTCAATTTAAAATGGATTTTGTAGCGAGAAATGTCAAGAGCAAAAAGGAATAAAAAGAGATGATTGGGACTGATCCGCCACACAGGAACCGGCAGGCCTATCCAGCTCCGGTCACCACCCAATGCCCCTGCCCGGTCCCGGATGACCGGACAGGAGGGTGTTGATTTGCAGTATTAGTAGGGCATTTTTTCCGGCGGACGGCGTTCAGGCACATATTCATGTGGGATTTTACCGTTGTTCCATTCCTGGGAAACATACAGGCTGCAGTAACAGCTGCCGAACTCTTCGATATCCGGAACAGAGTATACACAGGGGCAAAAGATGTCGCGATCCAATTCTTTGTCGCCCGAGAGCAGGCGGCAGGGGCAGCCCATATAGCCGTACTTTTCCTTGTTGGCAATCAACGCTTCCAGCAATTCAAAGGTCCGCTCCTTGTCTTTGTTAAAATAATAGCCTTTGGCTTCCTGAACCTTTTGCATGCGCTCGTAAAGTTCCTGTGGTGTCATCACATTCCCAGAGCCTCCTTAATTTCTTTTTCTTTATAACCCACAATAACGGTATCGCCGATGATAATCGTCGGAAACGAGCAACGCGGATTAAATTTTTTAACATCCTCGATAATGGCCTTGCGCTCATCACCCTCGAGTTTATCCACGTCGACAAATTCATATTTTATGGTGCATTCGCCCAAAAATTTTTTGGTGGCTTTACAGTGGCTGCAGGTGCTCAACGAATACATTTTAACTTTCGGCTGCGACATTGGAACATCCTTTCGTGATCTTGATTTTGATGGACATCTGTTTTTAAAATGAGGTTCATTCATCAACACGTTTAGAAATTTCGACCTGCTTGGCAGCTGCCGCACGTCGAAAGGACAGGAATCTTGCAACGTATTATAATTTTTTCATTAATTCAATCAGAAAATTCGAATATCGAATGGTTTAGGCCTATTGGCATTCGATAACCCTATTGTGCCGGATGTGAATCATTTTTCATGCTGGCATTTCAATCAAATTCCATGCCCAATAATTGACCCTGAAAGGAATTAAGTTAAATAAAATTAATTTCTTAAAAGGTTTTTAATTTTGCCTCATTGATTCGTTTCCTAATTTGAGACGGCTTGAGACATGCGGTCAGCCTCCGTATACCCATCAGATCGGTAAGTGAGCACCCGGTGGCCAGCACGTTAGACAAAATATCGCTAAACACCATTGTAAATCTTCGACTTACAGCCAATTATGTCGAATGAATACAAAATCAGAAATAAAGAAACGATTTAAAAGTCCAGCATAAAAACATCTGTCTGTCTTGTTCCGTCTCATGTACATCATGAGACACACCTGTGTCATAAGACAACCATCATCACCAAAAAGACACCAAAATCGGTCTCATTCTGTTGGAAGGGGATGATCATCTTGGACATATTTTTATGCTATTCCAACGCCTTGCGTCATTGATAGATTCAGGAAATATTATGAAATCCGTTTTCAGCAAATTGGCATGGAATTTGCCAATAAATATTTGATAAATTATATAAATTTTGCTTTTGGAAGGGCCTTGACAAATTTAAAGATTTAGCTTATTGAGAATAATTACTATTTATCACTCCTATTTATTAAGTGACGACATAAACTTTCAAGACTTCTTTTAATGAAACTCAACCCAATTTAATTTTAATCGATTGTTCCAGAAGGGAGGAATTATATGTCAGACGAAAAAAAACCTGTTGCCAAAAAAGTCGTTCCCAAAAAAGAGGTTGATCCCAGAGACCTCACAACCTGTGACGCCACCAAGCAGATGATTCTTAAGGCCCGCAGAGACGGTGTCGAAACGGCCTTTGATCGGGCCACCAGCATGAAAGCCTGCCCCATCGGGGCGGATTCGGCCTGCTGCAAACACTGTTTCATGGGCCCCTGCCGCCTGAACGCCAAAGATCCCTATGGCAAAGTCGGTGTCTGCGGTGCGACCATCGATACCATCATGGCACGAAATTTTGCACGTGCTGTGGCGTCCGGAGGCGCCGCCCATACCGACCATGGTATGAGCATGCTCGATCTGTTTCGCGAGGTGATCAACGGCAACATTAAAGACTATGAGATCAAAAATCCGACCAAGCTCATTCAAGTGGCCGGTTATGTCGGCATCGAGACCGAAGATCGCGAGATCAAAGACATTGCCATGGATTTATACCACGAATTGGAGCGAACCTATACCCAGGTTGAAGGTGAAATTCCGTTTGCCAAGCGGGTTCCGCAAAAAACGCTGGAAACCTGGCGCAAGGAGGGCATCGTGCCCCGGGGCGCCATGCGCGAGATCATGGAGCTCATGCACCGCACACACATGGGCGTGGATCAGGATTATGCCAACATCACCAAACAATGCAGCCGAACAGCACTGGCCGACGGTTGGGGCGGCTCCATGGTGGCCACCGAAATATCCGATATCCTTTTTGGCACCCCGGCACCGGTCGCCATCGAAGT
>WOR8_10007680_pt1 | contig 10952 bp, 12 predicted proteins | sample DeeMarSeWOR38_10_FD_19890 | JGI IMG/M metagenome (IMG submission 19890)
CCCGATACAGGTATTTTGATAAAAAAAATCCTGCTTCAATTGGTGAAAAATCATCTTTTAGGGACGAGTCGCAAGCCATACAGCCAGGCTCTATGCCTCTGCAAGTGGTAAAAAGCGGTTCCAGGAGGCTTGAACACGGAAATCTTGGTGCTCGCTGTCCAATTCGAGTTTAGTAAACCACATGCATTGAACAATTAAAGTTGATTGGAGGTGTGCAATGCTTGAGACTCCCGGATTGCACATAGGTGCTTACCCCTGGTTCCATGGCCAGGCCAGGCCCAAGAAGACAGCTTTTGTTTACGGCGACCGCGAAGTCAACTGGGCTGAATTTGACGCTCGGGCGTCCAAGGTGCATGACGCCCTGATCAAAGCCGACATGAAAAAAGCGGACAAAGTCGGGCTATTGGCTCTGAACAGCATCGAAACCCTGGAGATTATGTACGGTACCATCCGGGCCGGTGGAGTTCCGGGTTACGGACGCTTCGACCATGTTGATAGCCACACCGCTTTTCACCAACGCCACCTGGCTGATGTTGCTGGGTTCAGTGAGCGTGGGAGCCAAGACGATCTTGCAGGCCCTGTTCTCGCCTGAAGGCTTTCTGGCGGATGTCGCAAAATACAGAATCAGCCACACCTTCCTGGTCCCGACCATGTATCACGCTGTGCTGGAGGCGCCGGATTTCGACAAGCACGACCCGTCCAGCCTGAAGGTCATGGTTTCCATGGGTTCTGCCCTGCCTTTGCCCTGGAAAAAAGCGATCCTGGAAAAAATGGGGCCCGGCCTGTTCGAGGGCACAACCCTCAAGCCCGAGGAAATCATGGACAAAACCGGCTCGGTCGGACGCCCAATCGCCGGTAACGACCTGCGTATCATCGATGACGAGGGTCGCGAGCTGCCCTGGGGCGAGATGGGCGAAATCGTCGGCTACGGCTCGGCCCTAATGAAGCATTATCACAACCGGCCCGAGGCTACCGAGGAGATCATCTGGCGGTACAAGCTGGGTCGGACCTACATCCGCACCGGCGACATCGGACGGTTTGATGAAGACGGATTCCTCTACATCCTGGACCGCAAAAAAGACATGATCGTCACCGGCGGTGTCAATGTCTTCGCCAGCGACATCGAAGAGGTGGCCATAGATCATCCGGATGTGGCCGAGGTGGCGGTTATCGCTGTGCCCCATGAAAAATGGGTCGAGACCCCCCTGGCCCTGGTCGTTCCCAGGGAAGGTTCCGTCGCCGTCGAAGATGAAATCAAGACCTGGATCAATGAGCGGGTATCGGCAAAGCACCAAAGGGTTAGTGCCGTTGAATTCCGCGATCAACCCTTGCCTCGAAACGCCCTGGGCAAACTGCTCAAGAAAAACTTGCGGGAGCCTTACTGGGAAGGCGTCGAAAAATAGGTTTGACGGGTCATCCTCGTCCCGCGGCAGAGACCTGGGGCGAGATCAACCAGAGTTTGGGAACGGGGTGAACAAAAGCGCCCATAACCGTTGATCAAAGCTATGGGCGTTTAATTTTTCCCGCAAATATATCTCCGACAAATTATCCTGACTTATATGTGTAAGTTACGGCTTTTCCGTTAAGCTGTCACCACCGACCAGTGATAGTGAACTTTGAAGCTGTTTTGACATTGTCTTTCTCTCTTATGATTTATATGATCCGATACAGGGGGAAAAACCATGCTTCAATCGTGCTAAATAACGACAACACTATTGCTCTTTACTTTTAAAATTAAATTTCCATCTAACCCCATTCTAATTACTGTTGAATATACCGCCATTTTTTTAGCAAAAAGTTAAAAATCAGTTTCATTTTGCCATAAATTCCAACTATCTTTAATTATTAGGAATAAATACTAATATGGATATAGAATTGATTCAATTCTTAAAATTTCTTAAAAAATTAGAGAAAATTGAAGAATTTCTAAGAATGGGCTTTAGCTTTAAAGTTATCAGATTTCATAACTTATTGTAATTATTTAAATTTCCTAATTTTATTTTTTCAAATTATTACAGATGGTTAAACGCACATAGATCAAAACATAAACAATTTAAATGGTTATCTATGAGTCGAATTCCGCAAAATTCATCACTAATTACCGATAACACAATTTGACGGTTGGTTCCTGCGAGGTTTAAAAGTATCGTAGCTAAACACACAAAATATTCTCATTGCTTTTAAAATATTATAGTAAATTATTTCAATGCCTTATGAATTAAAACAATTATTGGTTCAAAGACTTATTCACAAGGGCCTCGAAAAAAATCTGATCCCCGGATTTTTGAGAAGCCTAGCCAATTCGATTGATATGGGTCAGAACCCAAATTTTACATTAATAAGCAGGCACATGCGGCATATAGGATGGGACGATATCGATTTGGATTATCACACATTTGAATTGGCGCGTAACTGTCTTGAGGCAGAGGGATTTGTGGGTCAAGAATACAAACCATCTAAGTGGTACGAAAAAATAATTTTCAGTATGTAGTGATAGTAAGCGATTCTGGAACTTAGAAATTATTTGATCGAAAGTACATTAAGTTTTATTACATAACCTTCTGAATTTATTTATCTAAAATAGTTATCATATTAATAATGTAAACGAGAGATGGGAGGCTACATCTTTTTTTATCATCTCTTATAACTGGCGGTTCAAATGAGCCGCCTTTTAGTTTTAATGGAATGTCATTTATCATTAATATTTATAATAATAGAAAATTTTCGAAAGCTACGAAATGAAGAACCTTTTGGGGTATAACGATGCAAACTGTTGGTAATTATCTCACTATATGATTCTTTTCAGATAGAAACCAATAATGCGGAAGAAATAAAGCCCGAGATACTGGAAGATAAAAAGAGGCCGACGCTTCTTTACCCATCATTTAACAGAAAAACCTGGCTTGTTTTAGCCTTTTCGATTCTAATCGTTTTAGCTATCGGGGTATATTATTCATTTTTTCAGAATCAAAAAAAAGCCACGGTTGATAAAAGTCCTCAGGAACCGAGTAAAACTATCCAACCAACTATTATTTCAAAAACTGACACCAATCTTTTACAGGAGAGGCAAAATGGCTATTCTTTTCAATCCAGAAAACAGAATGGTTTCGAAAAAAAATTAGAAAATAAGGAACGCAGACTAAAACATGATAATGACATATCTCAAATACCATCCCCGCAGGAAAACCATCAACCAGAACAGATCTTAAAGGAAGGTGAGTCCTATACACCAATAGATGAATTGTCGAGAGTGAAAGATTTATCCGATTCAGTGAATTATCAAATCACACATTTTGAAAATAATTTAAAAGTTATCGAAGCAAGCGCATGCAGTGAAATTAATAACCGAATCCCTCAGGGATCTGGAGACTCGTTTGAATGGTCAATGGACAGAATCTACATCTGGACTCGCATTAAATGCGAAAGACCTCCTTCTTCGATCAGACACATCTATTATTTTAAAGATGAAAAAAAGAAAAGATAGAAAAAAGCAGCTGAAAGCTCTCAAAAAAGAAAGCGCAGGTAATCTCACCGTACAAATTCGCAGACAGCTTGCCCTGCCCATGATTCGCCGTACCAACTTTTTACGCCAAAAGACTACCCCGTCGCGGCTCATGCCTGTAGCCGCCAATTGAAGCGAAGTGTTACCGTGTTTTGTATCCCGTTGGAGATTTCAAAGAAAATGGCGCGTGATGTGATTAGATGCCCAAAAAGGCCTTTTTAATGATATCGGTTTCTAGAAGCTCTCGACCCCTTCCATTGTATATCGTTCGACCGGTTTGCAATACGTATCCGCGATCTGCCAATTCCAATGCCTCTCTGACGTTCTGTTCAACAAGCAAAATGGTTAAACCTTCGCCTTTCAACTTAGCGACCGCTTCCAACATCTCATCCACCAGTTTGGGCATAAGGCCCAAAGAAGGTTCATCCAGCATCAACAGCTTCGGGCGTGCCATCAAGCCTCTTCCGATGGCAAGCATCTGCTGTTCTCCACCGCTAAGGGTCCCCCCTTTTTGGTTTCGTCTTTCTTTTAAAATGGGAAAGAGGCTATACACATAATCCAGAGACTTTTCGAGTCCCTCTCTGTCATTCAAGATGTACGCCCCCAACCGGAGATTTTCCTCAACAGAAAGGGGCCCGAAAATACGCCTCTCCTCTGGGACATAGGTGATTCCTTGCCTCACGATATCGACCGTAGAAGTTCTACTGATATCTTCATTTTCGAATTGAATACTGCCCTGTGTCGGGTGGAGGGCCCCTGCTATGGTCTTCAGTAACGTGGTTTTGCCCGCACCATTAGAGCCGACAACCGAGATCAGTTCGCCCTCATTCACGTCAAGGGAAACATCATGAATGACGGGAACACCGCTATATCGAACCTCTATGTTTTCGATCCTCAACATATTTCTCACCCAAATAGGCTCGAATCACCCGTTCATCGTTGGCGATATCCTGGGGTTTTCCTTCTGCAATTTTTTGACCCCCATCCAAGACGATGATTCGCTGGGAGATCGGCATGACGACCTCCATCACATGTTCGGTGACAAAAAGAGTTAAATCCTTAGCCTTAAAAATCCCCTGAAGCAGCGCAACCATCTCTTCGGTTTCTTTGGGATTCAGGCCCGCGGCCACCTCATCAAGCATCAAAAGCTTTGGTTCAGTGGCGAGGGCCATGGCGAGGCCGACTCGTTTCTGAACGGCGATAGGTAATTCTGTAAGCCGGGCATCCGCATCCTTCTCCAATTCCAAAAGCTTCATTATTTCAAAGGCCCCTTTTCTGGCACTTCGAGTATCGGAAACCCTACAAAAGGATCCTACCATGACATTCTCCATGACAGTAAGAGCTCCCGAAATACTCATAATTTGAAAGGTCCTGCCGATCCCCTCCCGATTCGTCTGGAAGGGTTTGAGTCCGGTAATATTTTTGCCGTTGAATCTCACGGTCCCCTGATCTGGTTTGTGATACCCAACAATACAATTGAACAGGGTGGTCTTTCCGGCTCCGTTCGGACCGATGAGCCCAATAATCTGTCCTTTTTCAATCTCAAAGGATATATGATCGTTGGCGACGACACCGACAAAATTTTTGGTTAAATCCGTGACTTCCAATAATGCCATAAGGTTCCTGCTTCCTAAGGCTTCCGACGCGCTTTTTCAATGATTCCCCAGATTCCTCTGGGCTCATAGGCGGCGATGATCATTACCATGAAGGCATAAATCATGAAGTCCACCCCCGTAATGCCAATTGCTCCGAGCCAGGCACCCAGGTAGCGATCCATAGGAATAAGAATCATTGCACCGATGATCGGACCCCACATGGATCCCGCACCGCCGATCATGGTCATCAAGGCGATCATGATCGAAAGCTCCAAATGCATCACTGAAAAAGGATCGATGTAATTATAGTAGACGGCGTAAAAAGCTCCGCCCATTCCAGCAAAGACGCCTGTGATACAGTACGCCTTAACCTTGACCCAATGGATATTGATCCCTAAACTCTCGGCAACCGCTTCACTTGAGCTGATCGCCCGCAATTGATACCCCAGCCTGGACTTCCTGAACCAATTCATGAATAAAATGGCTGCCATTACAAGCAAGAAGGCAAAATAGTGATAATAGATGGGAGATGTAAACTGCATGTAGACGAAGTTGGGGGTTTCCTTCAAAGGCAACTCTACCCCTCTAGCACCCCCGATAAGCTCCCAATTGACAAATAATTGTTGCCAAACCAGTGACACACAAATAGTGGCGATCGCAAAGTAGTGACCCTTGAGTCGAAATAAGAAATAACCGAGGATGAAGGACTCGACTGTTGCGATGATCACGCCCACGGGTGTGGATAGCCAAAAGGGTACATCCCACCAGACCATGAACAAAGCGACGGTGTAAGCGGACATCCCCACATTTTTTGCCTGTCCCAGGGCTACCTGCCCTCCATATCCCCCGATGAGATTCCACCCCAGCCCATATAAGCAGAAAATAAGAAATTGGATCATAACCGCTTGGGCAAAGGATCCTTTTGTAGCCCAGGGAAAGATGAGGCAAAAGATGATGAAGATGGCAAAACCAATCCTCTCTGAGGCAGGCAAATCTGCAAACGATAGGGCATCTTTCAGCGCTTTCATTGGCATTACCACCCGAAAAGCCCTTGTGGTCTAAAGATGATGACTAAAAAGAAGGTAAGATAAATGAGGGCAAATTTAAATTGGGGACCGACATAAGTACCGCCGATATCAATGATCAGTCCCATGATCAAGCCCGCAATAAAGGCTCCCTTGATGGAGCCGAACCCTCCCAAGGCCACTGTTGCAAAAGCAATCATAACAAAAAGCATGCCCACCGTCGGAAAGACATAGTAGAAATTGGTCAACAATGCCCCGGCAATACCTACGGTGGCCCCGCCAAGGCCCCATGCCAGACCCCTCATTTTTTCGGTATTAATTCCCATGTAGCCGGCAGCTTCGACGTCGAGAGCTGTGGCTTTTAAGGCCATACCCAAGCGGGTGCGGTTAATCATCCAGTATATGACGCCAAAGGCCATGACACTGATAACGGCGGTCCCGAGTTTTGAATAGCTGAGCACCACAGGACCCCACTTGATGCTTTTGCCGATGAGCAGTCCATATTCCAAGGTTTTGTAATCGGGGCCGAAAATAGCCATTGCCAGATATCGTATGAAAATCATCAATCCAAAGGTCCCCAAAAGTTGAGCCAGCATGGGCCCCCTGAGCAAATATCTGACGAGTAGATAATACGACCCAATACCCAATATGAAGCAGATAATCGCAGATACGGGCAGGGTCAAAAGCGGTTCGATAGATAGGCCTGTCGCAGTAAGAAATGCCGCATACATGCCGACCATCAGGAATTCGCCATGGGCAAAATTGACGATATTCATCACGCCGAAGATAATGGCAAGCCCCAGGGCAACCAAAGCAAAAAGCATCCCCATCAGCAATCCGGATATTGTCGCAGATAATAACATCTCCATAATGAAACGCCTCGAAAATTCTATAACTTATTGAGAATAAATAGATTTTTACGAGTCCTGAGTTTCTGCCTCGCATATAGAATAACGAACGGGAGCCCAATTGCGGCGACGCCCCTAACTTCTTCCTGTCAGGCATCGGTTTTGAACTTACCCGAGCAAACCACCCGGGTAAGTTCATCTGTTCTGAAACCGATATTTCAGTTCACTTCACCCTCTGCTATTTTAATCCCGGCCACGGATAGACAAACTTGGCGGTAGCAACATCCACGGGATAAATAATCTCGGGCTCTTGGTTCTGATACTGGACGATCAAGCCGCTGGACCAGGTATTCTGGTTTGTTTCCCCGCCTTCATCTTCAAAGTTGATCCCTTTCCAGGGCACGATCAGCTCTTTGCCGGGGATCTCAATGGCTTCAGCTGCCTGACGAATGGCTTCCGGATCGGTGGATCCTGCCTTATCGAGGACATAGGCCCAGGCCTGCATGCCGGTGAAAGCCCGGGCAGAAGTGCCCATGAAATCCACACCGCTTCTTTTCTTGAATTCCTCATTGATACTGGCGGCAACCGGTTTCACGCCAAAAAGCTTCTTGGAGAAAACGGTGCGGTTCATGATCCCATCGATTTCCTGGCCAAAGGTTTCAATGAACTTTGGCTGGTAAAATCCAACATCCTGGGACCAGAAAATCTTGGCGTTGGCTTTGAACTCCTTCATGGTTTTTGTCAGAAGAATGGCATCAGAAATGTAGGATGCGAACATTAATATATCTGGTTTCGGAGCCAGAAGATTGCGAACCTCAGCCGTCAAATCGGGGGATTCATGCGGATAAGATACATCCGAAACAATCTCATATCCGAATTTTTTCGCAAATTCCTGAATAACTTCCCGGGTGCCAGCACCCCACTCCGTGTTCTCGGTGCACGCACCTATTTTAGATAGCTCTGATTTTGGGATCGCACCGACGCCGGGCACCTTGCCTTCATGCAGGAGGCCCAAGAACTCGAAGAAGTCCCTTAGGAAAATTCGGTCGTGCGGTGTGGCCCTAAAAAACCATTTGTAGCCCCGCTTGGTCAGATCCGGAGAGGTGGATTCAGGATTTATCATTGGAATCTTGTATCGTTCACAAACGGTACTGACTGTTTTTGTCACGGAACTGTGATAGCATCCACAAATGCCCGCTACCTTTTCATCCAAGATGAGTTTTTTAGCCAAATCCGCGCCTCTGTCCGGCTCCCCGCGATGGTCCGCGTGGATCAGCTTTATTTTAGCGCCATTTAAGCCGGGAATCCCTTCCCACTGTCCAATGGGAATGGGAAGATCGGGCCACTTATTGTTCACATAGTCAACGCACAGGTCAACCGCATCCTTGGACATCTTGCCTGCATGGGCAACCGGGCCGGAAAGTGGGTAGATAACCCCAATCTTCACCTCTGCCGGTTGGGCTCGGGCTACCCCCAATCCCATCGAAAAAGCGGCACTTCCGATAGCCAAACTCCCCGTAGTCTTTAAAAATTCTCGACGGCTTATTTTCTTTTTTGCACCCATTTTAAACCTCCTCTTTATTTATCGGTTGACTTTTGAGTTACCCTATAACTGAAATACATCGTTCCCTTTTGTTTTTGGATCAACGATTACATGATGGGACTCCCGTCAACGGAGAACCATGATAAAATTTAACCCAACACGTCGGTTCAACCAGTGATAGATAGGGTTATCGCTCTATCCTTTGTACAGCGTATCACCTCCTTTCCCTCTCTATTGATTCTATCTTTTCGCATTCGACCGCTATAACATTGCGTGCTACATTATATTTATTTGATTTTAATTAAAATATCCCCACTGAATCTGTCAAGAAAATCTTTTATATGGAATCTGTATCGAGGAAAAGGAGAATTGCCAGAGCAGGAAATAATGTCAATGCTGCGGATGCTGTCTCTCGATCGATTCTATTTTCCACGTCATCCCGGTTTATCAAGTCTCTTCTTGTAAAAATGCAACAACTTCCAACATTCTTTTAACAAGATGCTCATGATATTTCTGACCACCTTCTGGCGTAGCTTTGCTTGGTTCCCCCGCTGTTCCGCCTGATTCTTTAGCCAATACTTCCATTTCGGAAGGACTGCTGGGGACATAGGTTAGCGTATCACCCGCATAATTTGGGTCTACGTGATATATTCGGCGGTGATGATGAGGATTGTCTTGGACTCTATCCATCTTTACCAGATCGGGATAACAGTGCAACATATGTGAACTTTCGATCTCTTCCGCATGTCCCAATTCTCCCCAACCAAATTGATTATCAAATTCTTTAGACATATAAGCCGGATCAAAAATTACCACCTTGACCCCGAGTTCTCTTTTCGCTCTTTCTGCCGCAATTTGCAGCCAGGAAATATTAACGATGCGATGACCGTTTAGCAGAATAAATTTGTCGAATTCGTGTTTATTTAAAGATTGAATGATATCAAAAACAACCTCTATTAGCAGTTCAGGGCGAATGGTAATGGTACCGGGAAGAACCATATGGTGTGGACTCCAACCGAACCAAAGTGGTGGAGCCACCAATACGCCGGCTTTTACAGCAGCATCCTCGGCAACTGAGTTGGCTACCATGGTATCGGTTCCCACGGGAAGATGACAACCATGCTGCTCTGTGCTTCCGATCGGTAATATAATCGTTCCTTTGCTTTGCTTCGTTCGTTGCTTGACCTCTTGCCAGGTTAAATTCTGCAACCAAATTTCTTTTTCCAATTAAGTGCCCCCTGTTTGTCTGGTAATCTGTTTCGAATTGGCTATATCCGATCTTTATAAAACCAGACGTGTTTGACAACACGTCCCTCAATCAGTCAAAGCGGGTGTGAATATTATGCAAACAGTTAGTTCACGTAAAGATGATTGTCAAATGATAAATGCCAGAAATTGTCTGCGCAAATATGAGGATATCATTCCTATTTTTGCTCTGTAACAGGTTTTAAGGCTAATTCGATCAGATCTCTGGAAGCTCTATTCGAAGTCAAAATAGATTGCTGAGAACATGCGGCAATCCGCTTGACATTGTCGACAACCGAATATAGTCTGGCTAAAATCGTTATCCCTTCAAATCATTGCTTCATGGAGATATTTGGTGAGCAAACCTAATCGGTATGAAATCCGAATCGCAGGATTTGGCGGCCAGGGGGTCGTGACAATTGGCAAAATACTGGGGATTGCTTTTTCGGTGCATGATAGAAAAAATTCCGTAAATACGCAATCATACGGCCCGGAATCCCGCGGCGGTGCTTGCCGGTCGGAGGTGGTTGTTTCAGACAGCGAGATCAATTATCCTTACGTGCGCAAAGCAGATGTGTTCATCGCGCTATCCCAGATGGCTTTGGACACCTACATCTCGGATTTAAAGCCAGGCGGAATTCTGGTCGTGGACCCGAATTCGGTTGAAAGCGTGCCCGCAAAAGATCTTTACAGGATTTATGAGGTCCCGACAATGGAGATTTCGCATAGAGTCGGGGATCTCAAATACCAAAATTGCGTGGCCTTAGGGGCCCTGTATCCGATCATCAAGGATCTTCTCAAAAAATCCTCGTTGCAAAAAGCCATTGAGGAAAGTGTCCCACCTAAAACCCGAGAAATTAACTTGACAGCCTTTGAGAGCGGATTAGAATACATTGAAGCACACTATCCGAAAAAAGACTAGAAGATTCTTCCCATGGCCCACCCCCAAGAAAAACACTTTTTGAAGCCGGGAGTCCATTATCTCCAAGGCAGCCAGGCCTGTGCCGAAGGTGCAATTATGGCCGGATGCCGCGTATATGCGGGTTATCCAATTACGCCGGCAAGCGAGATTATGGAGCATGCGGCACTTCGGTTACCCCAGGTCGGCGGTCGCTTTATCCAGATGGAAGATGAAATTTCATCGGCCAGTGTGCTGCTTGGCGCCTCCTGGGCCGGTGCTAAAGCCATGACGGC
>WOR8_10008207_pt1 | contig 10952 bp, 11 predicted proteins | sample DeeMarSeWOR38_10_FD_19890 | JGI IMG/M metagenome (IMG submission 19890)
CACATAGAACGGATACCCCACCACCAGGATGGTCGCATACGTGAACCACTGGATGGCATATCCCTGGTGAGATCCCTCGGTCAGTTCGATGGTTGGCTGATAAGGGACCGGTGGCTCAGTATCTTCTAAATCGACTTCAGGTTGGATAAAGACATTCAGTAACGGATAAGGAACCTGACTTTGGATGCGTTCCAGATTGACGAGGTTCCAGAAATCGAGCCTGGTCTGCCCGGGAGTCAGCGTCGGGTCGGGGACGCCCCCCAGGTCTGGTTTGGTTTGCCCAAGCCGGATCTGCCCCTCGACCGTAACGCGCCCAGGCTGGTCGTATTTGCGCCAAGCGGCGGGCGAGTCGTGCCCGTCAGCGGGGATCCAGCCTCGGTCTACCAGCACAGCAGACCCATCGTCCAGGAGAAGAGGCGTGAGCAGATGATAGCCGTACTCATCTTGAAAGTAGCGATTCCGCAACGCGACCTGGTTTTCAAAATCATACCTCCCGCTAACCGAAACGGCGCGGTACTCCAGCGTTGTCAAATCTTCTGATGATTGCCCATCCAATGTTATCGGTTCAGCCGCCCACATGGATTCGACATGTGCGTTGAAGGCCCGGCGCTGCTCGAGGCGGTCCAACTGCCAGATGCCCAGGCGCACACACAGCGCCCCACCAGCGAATACCAGCACTGTTGCTAACATCCACTGACGTGAGAAGATTGCGCGCAAAACCTTCATGCGTCCTTCTCTTTCTTATTGCCTGTAAGCAAAACACTGTAGACAGAAAATAATGCCCCCAGCGGTAGGCCAGAAAATAGGATGCCAGTCAGTCTTGTGCCAAGTGTAACCGGCTCACGGACATCCAATCCAAATATTTTGGTGGCTTGGAAAGAACATTCATAAGCAAAATTTTCTTCCACATCCAAATTGAGACTTGCGGAAGTCCCTGGCGGAATCCATAACGGGCCCAATTGGTGGTCGACATCGTCCTGATTGACCACCACAAAGGTATCGCCCACCACAAAGGTCATATCTTCAGGGATTCCAGGGGGCGCTTCGCCTTTCTCGATGCTTGCAGCCGTACCAGCCGGGATGAGCAACTCCACGCGCCGAGGCTCGCGGTTCTCGCGTTTAAGTACCTGATAGGAAATTTCAGTAGTGATCGCTGCCAGGATAATACCAAGCAACATGGAGATGACGATGCGTTTGATGATCGAGGATTTCATTATTTTGCTTATCTGTAATCTATAGGTTTTAGCAATTACGGTTCTTGTACTACAACTTTCAGGGTTTTCTTTCCGGCAGTTTCAAAATTCAGTGTCACCGTGAATCCATCACCCGGGTTCAAATCATCGTGCAAGCCGATCAACATGACATGCAAATCACCAGGCTTGAAAACTGTTTCACCGGTCGGCACAGGCACATTCATCTGCTGCACCATCTTCATAGTGCCGTCTTCCATAATCGTCTTGTGCAATTCCACTGCGCCAGCCACATCACTGGAGGCTGAAAGAAGAGTATCCTCTGCACCGGGGTTATCGATCACGAAGAACACGGCGCTGTTGCCATCAGCCAGTCCGGGCCGCGCCCAGACATCATTGACTCCCAACTCGCCGCTGCCCGATGCGCCACAGGCTGCCAAAGCAAAGGCTAAAACGATAAAAACAACGTACAAACGAACTTGAGACATAGTCCCTCCACTACTTGAACAGAATTTTCAGGTCGTGCACAAAGTCATCCGTGGGCGTGCCGTAACTATAAGATAAATGCAAATTCCCATCCCGATCGATCAGATACACGCGCGCAGTATGATTGACAAGATAACCGGCAGCCGAATTCGGCAACTCTTCCTCTTCCCGGTAAACTCCATAATCGCTCCAGACTTTCTCCAAATCTTCCATCGAGCCACTCAGGCCAATGAAAGCCGGATTGAAAATCGAAACATAATCTTTCAACTTTTCGGGGGTATCGCGCTCCGGGTCGACAGTCACGAAGACGACCTGCACATTCTCCGCATCCGCGCCCAGTTCAGCCATCACCCGCTTCATTTCGGACAACGTGGTCGGGCAGACGTCCGGACAGGATGTATACCCGAAGAATAACAGAACCACGTCGCCCTGCTTCTCGCTCAGCCGGAAACTGCTTCCGTTTCCCTGGGTTAATTCGAATTCAGGCGCGGGCAACGCCGGGTCGTACAGCGTCCCGCGGAAAGATACCGTTTTTGGAAGAAATAATGTGACTGCACCAACCACCCCGATCAGCACCATCAATCCCAACCCCACCTGCACAACTTTCGTGTTCATTTTGCCCTCGAAATTCATTCAGACCCTAAAGGTTCCCCAAACCTTTAGGGTCACTAACTTATATCACTGTTCCCATCAAATACAACGCCGGGTAGAAGAAAATCCAGACCACGTCCACAAAGTGCCAATAGACAGCGGCAGCTTCCACCGCCCAATGTTTCTCTTCACTGTATAAGCCACGCGCGCCATTTCGCAAGATGATCGCCAGAAAGATAACGCCCGTCAGTACGTGAAAGGCGTGCATGCCAGTCATCATGAAGAAGATGGCGCCTGCTGCCCCTGAAGAAGGCGTCACGCCCTCGTGAATAGCCTGCGGCCATTCCACACCGACCACGCCCAGCAAAAAGCCGAGGCCCAGGATCAATGTGATGGTCGTGCCAATCAAGAAGCCTTTGCGGTCGCCGTGCGCTATGGAGGTTTCAGCCCGGTTCATGAAGAAGGACGAGATGAGCAATACAGCGGTCACGATCAGACCCAGCGTCTGGTCCAGGTGCGGACGCGTGAGTCCTAGCAGGTTGAAGCGCGATACCGCTAACCCACCAAAGACGAACGAATCTGACAGGATGAACAGCCACAGGCCCAACCGATTGGAGCCGGTTTTATAGGCGTAAGAATTCTCGTCGCCTTTATCCTCGGCATTGAGCTTGTAAATGTGCATGTAGTAGTACATCACCAGCCCGGCCTTGACCAATGCAACGATAACCAGCAGCGGAACTGCGTCCATTGCAATGGCGATGAAAAACTCCAGCGCAGTCAGAATTGCCAGGAAGATGAAAATGATCATGCCCTGGTTGAGAGCCGTCTTTTTATCAGTGTGTGCCATAATAGTCTCCTCGCCCTCTAATTCCCTTTTTTGCTCTTCGCAAATTCAACATATCTCGAACCTTCCAAACCATAATCATAGGGCTCACCAACCACTTCAAAAGCCTGATCATAGTTATGGACAGGCATTGGAGAAGGCACCTGCCATTCCGGCGAACGTGAATTCCACAGATTGCCTTCCGCTTCCTCGCCATGCTTCATGCTGCGGAAGAAGTTGTACAGGAAGATAACCACTGAAGTGAAGATAAGATACCCTGCAATCGTAGTGATCAGGTGTGTCAAGTCGAAGCCCAGCATGGGGTCGTAGTCCGCGATGCGACGGCGCATACCCAGCAAGCCGATACGCATCATGGAAAGGGTCATCACCAGGAATGCAGGGGTCATGATCCAGAAGTGCAGCTTGCCCAACTTTTCACTCATGCGGCGACCAGTCGCTTTGGGGAACCAGTAGTACAGCGCTGCAAAGAACGGGAAGATATAACCGCCAAACATGGTGTCATGAAAGTGGCCGACGATGAAGTAAGTGTCGTGCAGGTGCAAGTCTGTCGAAACGGTGGCATTTGGAGGCCCCGTAAGACCGCCTAACAAGAAAACGATGATTCCGCCCAGGACGAAGAGCATTGGCGTCGGCGTGGTAATCTTACCTTTCCACAACGTCGCCACCCACGAGAAAAACTTGACGCCGGTCGGGACGGCTACCAACAGTGTGCTGTACATGAACGGAACCCGCAGGTATTCATTCATCCCAGATGTGAACATGTGATGTGCCCAAACCAGGAAACCGACCAGCGCAATCCCCAACGAGGACATAGCAATCCATTTATAGCCAAATAATGGCTTGCGCGCAAAGACCGGCAAGAGTTCTGAGATCACGCCCAGACCAGGCAGCACGAAGACATACACCGCCGGGTGCGAGTAGAACCAGAACAGGTGCTGGAAGAGTACCGGGTTGCCGCCGCGGGTTGCATCGAAGAAACCCATGTCAAACAGACGCTGGAACATGACCATCTGGAAGGAGAGACCGATCAACTGTGTGGCGGTCAAGGAAATGATGGAGGTGGCAATCGCCGCCCAAACGAAGATGGGCATACGGAAAGCGCTCATGCCTTTGGCACGCATACGGATGGTGGTGGCAATCAGGTTGAGAGAGCCGAGGATAGACGACCAGCCTGCTACAAACACACCCAGGAAGAACATCTGGATGCCCACCGGGGAGCGCGTCGAAAGCGGTGGATAGCCTGTCCAACCAGTGTCAAAGCCGCCCAGGAAAAGTGCTGAGAGCAGCAATACCGCCGCCGGTACAGCGATCCAGTAAGAGAAGGCGTTCAAACGCGGGAAAGCCATGTCGTGCGCACCCAGCAGCATAGGGATTAGGTAATTCATCACACCCGCAATGCCGAGCAGGATCGATACGATCATCACCATGCCATGCAAACTCATCAGTGTGTTGTAAAACTGAAGACCGTTCTGGTCAAAGGCTTTGAATGTGGTTGTCAGAAACTGCAATTGCGAGGCAGCCAGCTCCGTACGGAAAATCAGCGCGAACAAACCGCCTACACCCAAAAGCACAATCGATGTAATAGTGTATTGAATACCAATCACCTTGTGGTCAAGAGAAACGCCAAAGTATTTCACAAATCCTTCGGGGTCATCATGATGATCAGGGGTTTCTTCACCTTTAGCCCACTTGAACCAATCGGTCAGTGCACCCACACCGACAAGGAAAGAAATCACTCCAACCAACGCACCAAAAACCCAGGCCGGCTCAGTGAAGAAAAAGCCGCCAAACGTTGATAGACCCATCAATGCTCGGATGCCAGTCACGAAGAAACCGCCGACCAGCGTGCCTATGACTTGAAAGACCAGGCCACGCGTGATACCGCGATAACCAACCAGCCCAAGGAAGAAAGCTACTGCTGCGCCTAGTAGGGCAAACAAGCCTCCAAGAGGGGCAACAAAATCTATTCGCCCTCCAATAAAGGCATCAAGTCCCAAGCCCACGGCGTACCCAACAACAGCACCAATCAAGAGCAGTAGCAAGCCGCGCCATACAGGTTTCATATTTTTCATTATTCGCTCCTCCACCTATTTCAGTGTTTGCAGATATGCGATGATGTCCGCGATCTGCTCTTCGGTAAATTCGTATGCGGGCATCAGAACAGTTTCATAGCCAGCTACAATCTTGGCTTGCGGTTCTAAAATGGACTCAGCCATAAAGGCATCATCAGCAGTCACGGTTGAACCATTTGAAAGCGTCACCTGCGAGCCATACAGACCCTTCCAGGTTGGACCCTGTCCGGCGCTACCATCTAACGAGTGACAGGCAATACAAGCATTTTGTTTAGTAAGCGCTTCGCCACGGCCTTCAGGCGTTTGTGCCGCAGCCTGTGCTTCAACCAATCGATCACCGACCCAGCCCTCAAACTCACTCAGGGAAACAACTTCAATTGGAGCTAACATATAAGCATGCGAAGCGCCACACAGTTCTGCGCAGCGCACAGTGTAGCTACCTTCTTCCGTCGGGGTGATGCGATACTCAGTCGTGATACCAGGCACGATATCCTGTTTGATGCGGAATTCAGGCACCCAGAATGAGTGGATCACGTCTGTCGAAGTCATGCTGAGTAATACCTGTTTGTCAACCGGCAGATAAAGTTCAGTAGAAGTAATTCCATATTCAGGGTATTCAAATGCAAATGCAAACTGACGCGCCGTTACGTTTATCGTCATTGCCTGCGGGTCGATCCGGCGTGTTTCGCCCAGTGAGTAAGCACCAAGATACGCAAAGGTTAAAACCACAAAAAGTGGAATTACCGTCCAGATAATCTCTAACCGCGTATTTCCCTCAATATGTTCCCCATCTCCAGTTTCTCCCTTTTTGCGGCGAAAAACCAGCAGGCTATAAAACAAAGGAACAATAATCAGCGCAAATAAAAAGGATATGGCTATCACATTCAAGTTCCACATCCAGTCCACCGGAATCGCCTGGGCGCTGGCTTGAATGGGCATCAGGCCCACAGTATCAAGCCCAACATAGGTAAGGGCTGCAACGGCAATCACTAAAATTCCTACAATTACAAAGTGGCGCATGCGTACTCTCCTAAGAATTAAATTGGACTATTCGTCCCACGGATTGGCAAGCCAGTCTTCAGCCTGGTCTGCCGTTAATTGCACACGGTTATAAATCACAACTGGTTCGGAAGAAGCCAGCGAGACAAGAATTACTTTCATCGGCATTTCATCAGTTACAAAGCGGTTCAAGAATTCATCACGATTGATGGTCTTGTCATCGTGGTCTACAATCACAAGGTCTGGGTGCTGGCTTTCAAGTAAGTCAAGAGTCTCATTCATGGTCGTCGCCATGACCACATCTACCTTCTGCTCATCCCACTGTTCGGCATAAACCTTATGCAGTCCTTTGCGAAACAAAGCGTTGGCAGAAGCGATTAGAATTCGGTGCGAAAATTCAGGAACTTGGCTCATTTCAAAATACCCAGCGCAATAGATAGCTCATCAATATTAATTTACCAAATATTCTCCAGTTTGTCATGTATTCCAACGCTTCAGGCGAGGGATTTAAAAAAGAACAAGCGGGTGATTTTCCAATCACCCGCTGTCATCACCCGTTTGTCACTAATCTAGATCAAGCCTAACTGTGTTGCCTTGGCTACCGCCTCCGCGCGATTACCAACCTCCAGTTTATTCAATATATGACGAACATGAGTCTTGACCGTGTTCTCAGAGATGACCAGTTCAGATGCAGTCTGCGCCGTGGTGTAGCCGCGCGCCAAAAACCGCAGAACTTCCAGCTCGCGTTCGCTCAAGATACTCGATGACCCAACCTGACCGCTTCGCACCAGAAGAAAAACCTGTTCGGTGATCTCAGGAGCAAGAACCGACTTACCGGCCATCACATCCAAGATCGTCTTTCGCAGCGTTTCCGGTTCAGCATTTTTTAGCAAGTAACCGCTCGCTCCGGCGCGGATGGAACCAATCAAATCTTCCTCATGTTGCGAGATTGTCAGCATCAGCACCTGCGATTGGATATCAGCCCTTTTCATCGCTGATAACGTCTCAACACCGCTCATCTCCGGCATGTTAACATCGAGCAGAACCACATCAGGAGATTGGTCGGCAATGACCTTTATCGCTTCCTTCCCATTGGCGGCCTCACCGACCACCTCAAAATTCTGCATTTCAGAGAGCAACCCAACCAAACCTCGTCGAAAGAGTGCGTGGTCATCAACTACAACAATGCGTACTTGTTCGCTCATGAGTTCACTTTATCTCGAATCGGAATCTGCAAACGTATTGTCGCCCCCGTCCCTGGTGCACTGATAATTTGAAAATCAGCATCAATGGTTTCCGCTCGCTCCTGCATACTGCGCAGACCATACTGCGATATTGAGAGAACATCTTCCGGCGCAAACCCACGCCCGTTATCCTTAACCTCGATAATCGCATCGCTACCACACTCGTATACAGAAATGGATACCGTACACGCTTCCGCGTGTTTACGAACATTGGTCAATGCTTCCTGAACAATACGGGTCAGCTGCACCTTCACATTCGGTGGGAGCACATGACTCAAGTGAACATTCGAAACATCAACTTCAATATCTGTAAGTATCTTGAAATTTGATGCGGTCGTTTGAAGCCAGTCACTCAGCTCCTCATCCGGGCTTCGACGCAAGTCATCAATAGCCTGACGCGCATCCAGGTAAGCATCTGACAGGGTACGGTGGCAGGCCTGAAGGGCGCGGGTGACCGCGTCCAACTCCCCTTTTGAAATATAGCCTTGTATGCGCGCCGCTTCGATTTTCAGAAAGGCCAACGTCTGCGCCAATCCATCATGGATTTCGCGTGCAAGGCGGGTGCGTTCATCCAGCACGGCTTTATTTTCCAATTGCTCCAGCAACTCTTCGTTCTTTTCATCCAGCGTAATCAGCTGTTTCTTTAAATCCACAGGTGAAAAAGCATGTCGGATGGCATCTATTTCCTGTTCATGGTTGCGCAAGTCATCCAGTGTCAAATCTGCCAGGCGCACCATCTCAGCCAGGAATAGATGCTGATCATCGCTGACCTGTGGAGGCGCAGAAAAGAAGTAACTGATCAACCCAATTTCGCGACCACCACAGCGCAGACTGACACAGAAGACATTTTGAGAATCTGCCGGTTCCTGAAGCAGAATGCACTCAGTGCCAGCCTGCTTGCTCTCACAAACCCGGCAGGTATGACGCGTAGCAGGAGCCGACAAACGCTCCAGCCAACCCTCATCTTGCAGAAAGACCGCCTCGCCATACTTCAACGCCGGAAGAGACTGCTTCCATTCACTGAACGGAACAAAGGCACAGCCTTCAGCGCCCAGTAAATCATTGCCAGCACGCATCGTCGCCAAGATTGCTGCACCCTCTTCCTGGGCTTCCAATAGATACCCGGCAAGTGTAAAGCTGGCTTTTAGCTGCTGATGAATTCTTTCGCTCTCAGGTTTAACTTGCTTTTTTGGCATGTGACCGGTTCGTTACGCTGCGCCCAAGGCGGCCAGCAATTCGGCGCTGTGATCGGCAGGCTTTACGTTTTCAAAAACCTGCATAATCTGCCCTTCCGCATCGATCAAATAGGTAGTGCGCAATACGCCCATGTATTCACGGCCCGCGAATTTTTTCAAAGCCCAGACATCATACAATTCGCAAACTTTATGGTCTTCATCCGCGAGCAATGGGAAAGGCAAATCAAATTTCTTTTTAAACTTGACGTGCGACTCGACCGAATCCGGGCTGACGCCTAGTATGACAACACCTGCATTTTCATATGCGGAATAATCGTCCCGAAAATTGCAGGCCTCGGTCGTGCAACCGGGCGTATCGTCTTTGGGATAGAAATACAGCACTACCGGCTTTCCCAAAAAATCAGACAGCTTCCGCGTCGCGCCGGTATCATCTTGTAACTCAAAGTCAGGGGCGGGGTTACCGCTTTGAATGGGCATGGACACCTCCAAATCAATTATATCAATACACAAACAAAAAGCCGGGTAATTCCCGGCTTTTCAAATATCCATATATACTGCCTATGACAAAATTTTGGCCTTTTTCAGCGCAGCCTCTAGCCTGTCCAGTGTAGCGGGCTTGATGAGCATCGCCGTGGCACCGTCTTTCATCACGCGCTCTCGTGTTTCAGGTTGATCGTCAGATGTGATCACTACCACAGGAACGGGAGCAAGCCGTGGTTCCCGGCGGAGGAACGAAAGAATCTCCAGCCCGTCCACGCCCGGCATATTAATATCCAGACAAATCAAAAAAGGTGTCAACGTCTGCAAAATCGACATGGCCGGGCTGGAGCCATAGGCTACCCTCGCTTCCACCCCCAGTACGTCCAGCATCTGGTGCAGTGCATCCGCCGTCTGGCGGTTGTCATCAATGATAAGGGCAGTAGACATTCTCTAATCCTCCACGACCAGGTTACCTATCATGCTCACATCATAGCCTGGCAGGGCTGCCACCGCTGCGCGGAATTCTCGATTTTCCAATACAGCAAAGAGTGGCGTGAGCAAGTCATTTTCAGCATACTCTTTCGGGATAACCAGATCGTAACGTTCTTGATAGAGCGGGATAAAATCCAACTCAAGCGCTTGCGCCGCAGCCGCGATCCCCAAACCGCAATCGGCTCTTCCAGAAGCGACCGCCGCAGCCACACCCAGGTGGGTGTATTCTTCCTGATTGTAGCCAATTATACTATCAGTACCCAGGCTTTTGATATCCTTCGGGTTACCCCGTTTCACCAACAGCCCCTGCTCGCGCCCAACCAGTGTCACCACTCTGACCGGCATATCCGGCAGGTATTGACGGATATATGAGATATTGTATTCACCCGTTTCAGGGTTGAGCAAATGCGAACCAGCCAGGTGCGCTTCAGCACGCCGCAGGGCCACCAGGCCACCTTGAGAACCAACGTTGGCCGAAGCCAAACGGCGATCATGCCCGGCCAGGAATTGCGCGATCAGATCGAGGGTCATGTCGTGCGAGCCGATGCAGAAGATGGTTTTATCCAGTTCGGCTTTGGGACGATACAGCCGCACCTGCACCTGCTCGCCCGCTTCGGCGCCCTGTGTGCCGCGCGGCATCAGGACCAAACCATCCGCACGGACGAGGGATGTGATGACCCCCGCCCCACGCGAAAGCGGCGCGGCCAGCAATTTCTCACCCACGCGCCCCACCGCCACGCGGACAAAATCATCGTCGCCGCCGGGGGAGGCAATCTTGCGCGTCAGTTGGGCGGTTTCAGTTGGCAGTTCGTTGGGGCGACGGCCCAGCCATTGCGCGATGAGCGGCTCTGCGAAGATATCGACCGTCAGCGCGGCGGAGACGGGGTAGCCGGGAACGCCGATGATTGGGATTTGCGATTTTTGATTTTGGATTGACAATTTGTAATTGACCATTCCCAAGATAACGGGATGCCCCGGCCTTACTGCAACACCATGCACTAACAATTGCCCCAGCTTTTCAACTACCTTCGCCGAGAAATCTTCCGCGCCTGCGGAGGAACCGGCATTGAGGAGGATTAGATCGTGATCTTGGGCGGCTTCGGCTACGCGGTCGCAAATCAGGTCAAAGTCGTCCTTTGTGATGGGGAAACGCGTGGCTTCAGCACCCATCGCTTTGACCTGCGCGGCCATAACCAGTGAGTTATATTCCAGGATGTCACCAGATTTGAGCTCGGAGCCGATGGGAACCAGTTCTGTACCCGTTGGCAAGATGGCTACGCGTGGCTTTCGAGCCACGTTTATTTCGCTATGCCCGGCAGCCGCGATGGCGCCCAGGTCTGGGGGGCGGAGGACATGAC
>WOR8_10006780_pt1 | contig 10950 bp, 5 predicted proteins | sample DeeMarSeWOR38_10_FD_19890 | JGI IMG/M metagenome (IMG submission 19890)
CAAATGGGAACAACACCACTAATGGCTGCATTGCTTTGGGCAATGCGGATATGGATTTCGTCTTTCATCTCGTTAAAGAAGGGACTCCGGTGACCGTCGTCGGGGCTCTCCAATCAGACAATTGGGTCGTGAAAGCCCTTCACGATATCACGGAACATGCTACCCGCCACCGAATAGTGCTCACAGCGGAGCCCGGTTCCCTCCCACACCGGTAACGTCGTGCAGCAGAATAGAGGGTGAATTGGTGGATTCGATGAGAAATCGTCGGCTTACCGTTGTACCCGGCGCATGAACATCTGCGGTTCAACCAGCACCACGTCCTGAAGAGTGCGGAGCTTTGCGAACCTATTGAGCGCTGTGGCAATATTTCCATCCATACTCCGAAGCCATGCGGCATGGGGGGCATAGGAGAGCGGTTCACTAATAAAAAAACCGCATGTCTCCAATTCCTGGCGCCGCCCCTCGACGGGAACCGGAGACCGGAAACGAATAAACACACGGCCGGACGGCACTCCCTGCGGCCCATTCGGGCCAAGACGGTAAACCGGTGTCACGATGAGATCGGAAGGAAGAGCTGACACGGTAGAGACCTCACCCCGGCACACATTGATAACCGGATCATCAAAAGAGTACAACACCGCCTTGGTCAAAGCAGAAGGCACCGGGCCATGAATTGCGAAGCAGTCAGATTCACGAACATAGTCACGGGCGCCGCCTTCCGCTTCCACTCTCATCCTGAGAGGAAATGAGGAAAATGGATCGTTCAAGACCATCGTTCATTCTATGCAGATGTGCGAAGCAATTCCAAGCGCGAACGCATTCTTAAACAGAAGGAGGACACTCATGCTGTCATTTCGTTATGGAGGACGAAAAGGAAAATCGTTTTCACTGAAAACCGGCGAGGACCTTGTCGTCGTGCGGACACAGAGTCGTCGTCCCCTGGATGCAGCAACCCAGTCGCCTAAAGCTCGACAAGCGCTAAGCAATCTCGAGCCGGTGCAACGGTTTCAACACGCCGGCGTGGAGGTCTTCCGGTATCGCGCAGACATTCGACGCGCCAGTGCGCGGGGAGCCATCCGCACCACCTTACAATCTGAAAAGGACGTTCAATTTGCCGGACGCGTTCTCATCGATCCCCAGTCAAAAAAACCCGTCCTCTATACCGAAAATCTCTTCGTCAAATTCGATGATGACCTGGCCGAATCGACCTGTCGCAAGATCTTAAAATCGTCTGGCCTCGGAATCAAACGGGTACTGAACTATGCTCGTAATACCTTTTTTGTCGAAGCTCCCGAAGGGACAGGCCAGGAGGTGTTTGCCATGGCCGAAAATCTCTTTCGACAGAAAGACGTGGAGTTGTGTCATCCCGAACTCGTCAGGAAAATGGGATGGCGCACGGCATTTCCACAACAATGGCATCTGAAAAAGACCACGATTGATGGAACGGTCTATGATGCCCATGCCAACGTGGAAGCCGCCTGGGCACTCAGCGAGGGAGAAACCATCACGATCGCAGTCATCGATGACGGCGTTGATCTTGATCATGAGGAATTTGTCGGTTCAGGGAAACTAATCGCCCCTCACGACGTGACACGCGCCAATAACGATCCCCGGCCCGGAAGCCGGGATAATCATGGGACCGCCTGTGCTGGTGTTGCCACTGGCAATGGGTTTCATGGAGCCTCAGGTGTCGCCCCCAAAGCCCGCCTGATGGCCATCCGCTACGCCTCCCCATTAGGCTCCCAGGCGGAAGCCGATGCTTTTATCTGGGCCGCACAACACGGCGCAGATGTCATTTCCTGCAGCTGGGGGCCTGAGGATGGCGCCTGGTGGGATCCTCGCGATCCCCTTCATCACACCGTGGTTCCCCTCCCGGACTCCACCCGCCTTGCCATTGACTGGGCCATAACCAATGGACGTAACGGCAAAGGATGTGTGATCACCTGGGCCGCCGGGAACGGCAACGAAAGTGTCGATCACGATGGATACGCCAGTTATGAAAAAGTGATTGCCGTGGCCGCCTGCCACGCCAGAGAGAAGAAGAGCGCCTATAGCGATTTCGGCAAGGCCATTTGGTGTACCTTTCCCAGCAACGACACCGTACTTCCCATCCCCGGAATCTGGACAACTGATCGCTCAGGATCGGCAGGATACAATCCCGGACAGGTCAGTCGAGGGGATACGGCAGGCAACTATGTGAACGACTTTGGGGGCACCTCGAGCGCCTGTCCCGGCGTCGCAGGGGTGGCCGCCCTCGTTCTCGCTCGCAACCCGGCCCTGCGATGGGACGAGGTGAAAGATCTACTCAAGCGCTCATGCGATCAGATCGATCCCACAGCCGGCAAATATGACACCAACGGGCATAGCACCCTCTATGGCTATGGACGGGTCAATGCCAAGCGCGCGGTAGAATTGGCCGCACCGGCGGCTCCGATTCCCACCACCGTTCATACTTCTGCCGCCATCATTCCCATTCGCGATCTTAAGACTTCACGGCTCTCTGTCCAGGTGGCAGAAACCACCCCGCTCACCTCCGTCAAGATCGGAGTGGATATTGAGCATACCTATATCGGCGATCTGATCATCAAAGTGGTTCCTCCCACATCGACAGGAGTATCGTCCATTCTGCTCCACAATCGAACCGGAGGCGGCACAGACAATCTCCACACCACCTATGATGTCACCACAACACCAGATCTCATGGCGCTGTCAGGCAAAAATCCAAAGGGAAAATGGTCGCTGACGGTTCAGGATAAGGAGAAGCTGGATACGGGGCGCATCTTACAATTCTCGGTGACCCTCATGTTCTGACGCAGGGGATCCCCTAGGAGAAAGCAGTTGGGCACAAAAATTCACGCTGATATCTAATAAGTTTGGGCCATTTGCGTAATAGTTGAATGCATGTCGTCCAGCCCAGCGGCCACGTTTGTTAAAGCAACCTGGCTTGCACGAAGCATTATTGAACCTTCCTAATTTGAGGATAATTTATCTACCCCCTCATTATAAGGGGGAATATTTTCTTCAGAATTCCGCGTTCTCCAGTAAAAATTATTTCCCCTCAACGCTCATTTTCCCTTGAGATTCAAATCCCTGGTTCGTAAGATTCAGGAGAGCCTGAATATTAACCTCTGGGAGGTAAATTCCCTGGATGGAGCCAGGTAGGGTTTCTTGATTATTGCTGACAAGATGGCCTCCTTAAGCCTGCACTCAGATATAAGGGTGCGGCGTTCCCTCTTGACGAATTTCCCCAGAATTTCCGCATTCCAAAAGGAATTGCAAAGAGGTCTCCCTTGAAAAATTTCCCCCTCCCGTTTTCCGGTTTCTTTCATCCCATCATTTGTAGCCTTCTTCTGGTAGCGGGCGTGGTTGTATCTCCTTCCCTATCTTTAGGGTTTGAAAAAGTTGAGTACGTTCGGGAGTTTCGCACGGGGCTTCAAGAACCTGTCGACGTCGATCTTGCCGTGAATGGGGATGTCTATGTGTTAGATAAAAAAGCCTCCAAGGTCCTTGTCTTTGATGCTTCCGGGAAACCCAAACTCGATTTCGGGAGACCCGGTTCCGACCCCGGCCAATTGGACGAGCCTAAAGCCATCGCCGTCTCTCCAAAAGGGCAGGTATTCGTGGCGGATACCGACAATGACAGAATTCAGGCCTATGATGCCTCGGGAAAATTTTTATTTCACTTCGGATCTTCCGGCGATCAACCTGGTCAATTGAATGACCCATCCGGATTGGCCATCGATCAATTTGGAATGATCTATGTGGCCGACCGGAACAACCAACGGATCCAAGCCTTTAGTCATCACGGTATTTTTTTGCAGGCCTTTAACCTGGAGGATGCTCCCACAGATATTGCCATTGATCCAGAAGGAAATGTTTTTGCATTGATCCCGGGTAAGCCCGCGATTGTGAAAATTAATTTTCACAATCACAAACGAAATTTTGTCCACCACACCGGCCCAATCCCTGATTTTTTGAGATCGGGAAATGGCATAGCCGTAGACATGCGGGGAGATATGTATGTCACCGAACGCTCTGACGACAGCATTAAAAAAATTGACCCAAATGGAGATTTGCTGGTCGCGTTTGGTTCAGAGGGTGAAGGGCGTGGCCAATTTGATGATCCCGCTGGGATGGCCGCTGATCGGGAGGGAAATATCTATATCGCCGACTCCGATAATCATCGTGTGCAAGTGTTTCATGTAACGGGAAGTCAGAAGCCCGCCATGACAGTTCAAACCCAATCTCCGCCGGCCATCGAGTTTGACTCCCTTCTCAAGGCCGAAGAGGCCATCACAGATCTGTTTTATATCCCTGAGAAAGGGCTGTATGTGCTCTCTCAGGAGCAGAATCACATTCTTCGCATCGGCTCCCCGAATCAGGTATACGGAAGGAAAGGGAGGAAGCCAGGAGAATTCGACGACCCGATGGCTTTGACGGCCTCTCCTGATGGAGTGTTAGCGATAGCGGATACCGGAAATGACCGCGTGCAACTACTCGATACAGAAGGGGCTGCTTTATACCAATTTGGGAAATCAGGAGAAAAAACAGGGCAATTCGATGAACCGGCCGGCATTGCCATCAGCAAGAAAAATTTAATCTATGTTGCAGATACGGAGAACCACCGAATTCAGATTTTCAATAAGGACGGCATTTTTCTCACGACCTTTGGCCAGGAAAGTGACAAAATTACCCCACAGACACCGGAACATGGAAAGTTCAACAATCCAACATCCCTCGCGATCAATTCACACCACCAGGTCTATGCATTAGATACCAACAATCATCGGGTGCAAATGTTTGAAGAAGAAGGGCAATTCATTAAAGTTATCGGATCAAAAGGACGAGAGCCGGGACAATTCTTGGAGCCCGTTGATATTACAGTGGATGAACTGGACAACCTCTACGTAGCAGATCAGGGAAATCATCGGATTCAAGTATTTAATCCCCAAGGTCAACTCATTTTTATGTTCGGTACCTCAGCAGACAAGCAGATATTTGGATTTTCCTTTTGGACCTCTCGGGAACCTCAACCGGGGCTTTTTCCCAAGGTGTCGGCGATCACCGCGTTCCAGGGAAAAGTCTATGTAGCTGATGCTAGTTCAGATCACATCCAAGTCTTCCAGTTTTATCCAACCGGATTAGTCAAAGAGGAGCGATTCTTTATAACCAAGTCTGCCTTCCCTCCTCATGACAGCTCCGAAGGAACAACCGAATCTCAACGCGTGGCCAAGGAGTCAGCCCTTCAGCAAGCTCTGGAAGAACTGGTTGGGAAAACCGGTTTAACAAAAGATCAATTAAGAGAGGCTCTTCGCATTGAGCGGATCGAATCACTATCCACCGGGGCCGTTCAAGTGACGGTTAGCGTGCCCAAACAATTGGTCAGTGGAGACACCATGAACAAAACTTCAGATACGAAAAATGAAGAGCCCACGAAATCGGAGGAGTTTATTCTGCAATAAGGAATACGCATCAAGCGCCTCCCGCCGGATTGGGAAGCCGGCGGACGGAAGGTTCCTATCCTTGAGAAACCACGCCCTTCTAGGCAAGGAAAAACACCATGAACGATCAAAAACTCATAACCACCTTCAATATTGTCGTTCTCTTCGTCATAACGACATTGAGTGCCGGATGCGGATCGATTAAGGAAGGATTCCAGGGGGCAGCCTCAGTCGTCGGCATTGGAGGAGGTGAAGCCTATGACGAAGGAAAAACCTATTTAGAGGCTCATGCATATGATCAAGCCATTCTGAAATTTGAGGAAGCTCTGAAAGACAACCCGGGCAACACCAGCATTCAAGCTGATTTGAATCAAGCTAAAACCCTTGCGGCGGCCCAACATTTTGAACGCGGGAAAGCTCTGGCTGAAAAAAACGAACTCAACGGAGCCTTGATTGCTTTCGAAAAAGCCAAATCTTACCAACCTCAAAACACGGCCTATGTCACCCGGTACCAACAAGAAAAAGAGGAATATGACCGTTTAAAAGGGGATATGCAACGACTCGTCCAGGAAGGGGAGGAATCGAAGCAATGGGATCAAAGCCTAAAGGGGCTGGAATCGATGAAACGGTACGAATCCTCGTTTCCGGAATTGGCGTCTCATATTCAGCGCACCCGCCAACAAGCCGCTCAATACCATGAGGCTCGATCTGATGTACATCTCAATCAACAAGACTTCCAAGAGGCGGCTCAGGAAATTGAAAAGGCCGCTCAATACGACCCCAATTCCATCATCAGTCTCAAGAATAAGGCACGACATCATTTGTTGGTAGCCCAGCAAGCCTGGAACCAGAACAAGTATTTTCTGGCCTATGAAGAGATGCAGAAAAGTCTGGAATTTGAGCCACAAAACCCGGAAATCCAACTATTCCAAACCCGTTTGGTCGACCAATGGACGGATATTCTCTACAACGAAGCCATTCAGGACCAGAACACCGGAAATTTACAGGGGGCAAGGGACAAGCTGTCCCGGATTTCTCAGCTCAAGCCGGGATACCTCAATGTCGAATCGCTGTTATCGGAACTGCAAGGAAATTTGTCGGCAACCTATTACACCAAAGCCGACACCTTGATGCGGCAGGAGGATCGCACTCGTCTGGGATTGGCTTTAGCGAATTATTTAATCGTTCGTGAACAGCATGATTCCCAATACCAGGATCTTGAAGAGAAAATCGCCCTCGTCAAAAAAATGTTATTGGAAGATGTTCAACTCCGGATAGCCGTACATTTCGATAATAAATCTTCCGAGCCGGGAGCAGGAGGCATCGTCTATAACCAACTGCTGGATCGGTTGCGAAATTCCAAAAGATTAAAAAATGTCACCCTCATCGAACGGGAAGTCATCGATAAAATTTTACAAGAACAAGCGTTGGGACAAGGATTTTTGGATCCATCCACAAGTCCACAAGTAAAAAAAATAAAAGGTGCCCACGGAGGTATCTTCGGAGAAGTCCTGAGGGCAAGAGTAAAGGAAATTGGGCGCAATGAGCCAACATTCGGCAGCTCCACGTACGTCAGTGGAACTCGGTTAGTTCCAAATCCTGAATACGAACCCCGAAGACAGGCAGTCGGCTCCGCTCGACAAGAAATGGTTCTTGCACAACAAGAACTGACCAACGCCGAGGTTCAATCTAAACAGAGCCAGGCCGACATGATGGCGACTCAACAACAGCTCAACCAAATGCCGGGGTCATCGAAAAGCCAGGCACCATTGGCCCTTGGGGGCATTCTTCAGGGATTGGGATCCGTCGCAGGGCTCAGTGGGGCACGTTCACGTCTTGCCGATGCTCAGGCCCGGTTACGATCGGCTGAGGATGTACTCGCCCGCACACCTCCCACCATTGAAGAAGAGATCACTGATACCTTCAGGTTTCCCATCTATGATCTTAGGTTAGAGGGTGAAGTCATGTTGGGTTATCGCTTTGTGGATTTCACCACTTCCGAGGTGGGGGATACTCGAACGATTACCAAGACTGATGAATTACAGGACCGATACGTGCAAGGAGACCCAGGTAAGGGAGTCAATAGCGACCCTAATGAATTGCCTGCAAAAGAAGAATTTCTTCAAAAGCTCCTAGCCCAAGCCATAGAAGGAGCCGCTCAGGCCATCGAGGACAAAATGGCTAATTTTTCGGAATCCTACTACGAAGAAGGGAAGAAGGCGGAGGAGCACGGGTTGGAAGAGGAGGCCATTGAGAATTATATGCGGTATATATATTCAACTTCCGATCTTGGCGCGTCCACCGTGCAACATGCCAATCAATACATCTATGACAAAATGGGGGTGCTGATCATTCGCCGAAAAACATGAAAGGTCAACCCTACGAAAAATAAACATCACTTTACAATAGCCTAGAGGCTTCACCCCGCCCGTCACCGGCCTCAAGATTAGGCTGTGAGAGATGTGCAAGTAAAAATGAATTTCAAAAACCCCATACGTCAGGTTTTTCTTCCTTCCAGGCAGCAACAAGGAAAACTCAGCAGAATATTCATGACTGCCCTATTTTTTCTTTCGGTTGCCTTCTTAGAGTACTCGCATGGACTACCGCCGGATTTTGCGACGGAAGGTACACAGAAGCCTATGACCGCCGTAGAGTTGAAACAAAAGATTGCGAAAGTCAGACAAGATCTTGAATTCGAACGAAAGCTGGACAATCATTTATCCAAAGCTAAATCGATAACCGAAAAGCTCAAATCCGCGAACTCAACAATGGGGAAGGGTCTTCGTCTGATTGGGAAATTGCTTTCAGAAGGTGAGTCAGAGAAAGCAATTTTGAAAGAAATTGGCAAAGTAAACAGCCTGATCTCTCCACATTTTAGAGTTGATACGGATGGCAATCTAATCTGGGGAGATGCACTCCGCTCACTCATGATGTTGGGAGGGGTTCAGGCCCAGTTCATTCCTCCAGGATTCACTGCTCTAACCCCCGAAACAGCCCACCAAATCCTACAAGATTGGCAGGACACGAACCAGGCCCAAAAGGGAAAGAACGAGGAACTCCTGAAAAAGCTAAGCCGGTCGGGCATAACCCTTGAGGTCTCCGCAAGTTCTTTGAGGGTAAACCAAGGTGATCTGGTCAAGTACACCTATGTGGTCACCAATGAAGGTGGCGCCTCAGTGCAAAATTTGACCCTCACGGATTTTAGTTGTCGAGATGTGAAACTCATTCACAGAGGTGACACCGATGACCTTCTGGCGCCCGAAGAACGTTGGACCTATGAATGTTCGACGGACATCAAAGAGGATACCACGAGTATCGTGACGGCTAAGGGTCGTGATCTACTTGGCAATGCCGTGGAATTCAATGAATCAATAACGGTAGTCGTTTCTGAGGCCAAAAGCTCTACGTACACCATTGACGTTTCCGTGGAGGATAAAAATGGCAATCGAGTCAAGGACGTCGTTATGATTTTCCCAGGAGCCAAGAGTGTGGCTCCAGGAGAGTCTGAGGGAAAGGGAACCTTTACTATTGACCTTGATCGACATGACTCGGTGACCATCAGAGCAACAGCTCAAGGCTATCAGACAGGGTATTTTCGAGAAACGGCCGCATCTCTAAAAAAACGATCCGGAAGGAAGGACAATCGAATTCCTGTTCGAATTCTTTTGGAGAAATTTGGCCGTCCGAAAAATTCTGAATTAAAAGTTGAGGTGGCCGATACTGTAGATTTTGATAAGGTAATTACGACAGCAACAGTGATGGTGCGCTACAAAAACGACACCACGAATTATGAAAAATCTAAGAAGGCGTCCTCCGGAGCTGCCATTTTCTCATTGGATGCGTATGCCCTCGATTCACCGAACTTTGCCTTTTTGCCGAATATCACCATCTCGGCTGAGGCACCAGGCTATGAGCCCTATTCTGCTTCCGTAGATGCTGCGACATTGGAATCTGCGCTCGACAAAAATCGAAACCAGACCCATTTCTTGCTCCCACTGACTCCCAAAAAGAAAGACGAAAAGGCAGATCCATCATTTGCCAAATTTGTTGTGACCTGCTCCCCAAAGATCATCACCGTGGAAGAAACATCCCAGTGCACCGCAGAACTATTTCGCGAAGGAAGTTCCGAACACGTCGAAGATCGTACAACCTGGACCTACGAACCTGACTATGCCCCTTTCGCCTTTGATGGCCGTATCCATGGAGATGAAGTTAATAAAACGATCGGAGCGTCCCTACCACGTAAAATAAAGGTGACGGCACAGTACAGGGAGCCAAAGAAGGATGGCGGAAAATTGTGGTCGCAATCGGTCACGATCCTCGTCAAGCCAACGGACAAGCCAACTGTTCCACCAACGACAACAACTGGGGCTAAGGCTTCTGACTGTCCTGCACCTAAGGTGCACGTGCCATACGTAAAATTCTTGTCCAAAGGCGAGGCGATCATACAGTTAAATAGCTTGAAGCTTCTCGGTGGAATCATCGAAGAAGTCAGTCGGACGCATAAGGCCGATATCGTTATTGACCAGACTCCGTATGCAGGCGAGTGTGTCGATCCAAGCACAACAAATGTCAACATCAGGGTTTCCTTGGGACCACCGGAAGACACGCAGGCACCATTTAGTGCGGAACTGAACTGCGGCAGTGCAATTGAAATAGAAGCCGGTGCTGAACCCTCAATCATATGTGGAATCGTCGTGCGGGGATGGAAGCCTGAGGGAAAGGTCACCGTGAGCGTAGCACCGATTCCAAAGAGCAGTGGAATACGGATTTTCCCAGGAGACACCTCACAAGAAGCTTTCAATATGCATACGACCAGCCCCTCAGATTTTCATGATAGATATATATTTGACCAGTTCCTTAGTGCAAAAGGAACAGCTCCGGAGGGAGTGACAACGATCCTTATTACCGTGAGTCAGGAGGGTCATGGAAGAATAACCCTTCCTTTGGATATTTCGGTATTACCGTCTGGTCGGCGTACTAGCCATGGAGGTGGAAGTCGACCTCCTGTTGAGGAAGCGACAGGGTCGGGTGGGACTTATTGTGTCTGGCGGTCAAAATCGTTTGGAGATGGGCCAAACTGTTTTAATATTAATCGTGCCCAATGTGACGATCCGAAGTATGTTGGAAAACCAAAGTATGAGCTTGTGGGTTCTGGCATGACCCCCATAGAGTCCGCGGCTTTAGCTTCACGCCTCAGTCCCTACAAAGGAGATGCATATGGTTGCCACAGACCTCCTTCTGGGGAGCAACAGGCAGGTGGCGGCTCTGATCCCGGTGGAGAGGCTGGTACAGGGGAAGGTGCGGGTGGAGGACAAGGTTCTGGCACTGGCGAAGGTACTGATGAGGGTGAAGACACCGGCGAGGGCACTGGAGAAGGTGAGGGAACGGGTGAGGATGAAGCTGATGATTTGTTAGCAGGATTTCCGGACGCCCCGGGAGATGCGCCGACGGCGGATGATGATCCGTTAACGTCGGAACAGGCTGAAGCGGTGGAAGGCTTTGGCGG
>WOR8_10009049_pt1 | contig 10949 bp, 8 predicted proteins | sample DeeMarSeWOR38_10_FD_19890 | JGI IMG/M metagenome (IMG submission 19890)
TCATCGGGGTTTCGAGCGTGCCGGTGAGGCTGATGGCGCTGGCGTTGTTGACGAGGATGTCGATCCCGCCGAACGTCTCCGCGGCCTTCGCCGCGGCGGCGGCGATCTGGTCCTCTCGTCGCACGTCCACCGGAACGGCAAGGGCCCTGCCGCCCGCCGCCTCGACCTCCCCGGCGGCCGTATGGATCGTCCCCGGGAGCTTCGGATGGGGCTCGGCGGTCTTGGCCGCGATGACGATGTTCGCCCCGTCGGCGGCCGCCCGGAGCGCGATCGCCTTGCCGATGCCTCGGCTGGCCCCCGTGATGAAAAGCGTTTTCCCTTGCAGCGTGGACATCGAATCCTCCCCGGCCATCGGGTTGGATGCCCCTATTTCTTTTCCGCCCGGGAGACGCGTTCGATGATCTCCCGTGCCTTGTCCCTCCCGCCAAGCCCGAACGCCAGTCCCAGGGAGGCAAGGGTGATGAGGAACGCACCGAACAGGAACCTCGTCGCCACGCGAAGCTGCTCGAGCGCCGTCCCCGCGGCGATGATGATGATCAGGTACTGGATCCCCTTCCCGAGGAGGTTCGCCTCCGCGATCTTCGCGGAAATCGCAAACGCGCTGGTAAACCTGCCTGCGAGGACGCCGAGCCAGATCCCCAGCCCGAGGATCAGCATAGCGAGGAACAGATTGGGGAGAAATCCGACGAGTTCATCCAGGAGCATCTCGATCGTGGTCAGCCCCAGGGCGTGCGCCGCCGTGCCGGAGAAGGCCAGGATCACGATCCAGAACACGATCGCCCCGACGAGGTCGAAGAGGGGGTAGCGGATGTCCCCGATGCCCATGAACCGCAGGTAGGACCCCTTCTGGGCGAACCGGTCCCAGCCGATCGAGTTCAGGATCTTGATGACGAGGAACCGGACCCCCAGCGCGATCGCGATGCCTGCAACGAAGAGGACGATCGCGGCGACAAAGTTGGGGAGGAACTCCCAGACTTTATCCCACATGGTCTCGAAAGGACTGAGGAGAGAACGTTCGCGCATGGGACCTCCTTATCTCCCGGTGAGAATCCCGGAGAACCGCGACGATTTCTGCTGCTGGTAGCGCTTCAGAAGAAGGACGGGTACGCAGGCGCTTTTCATCACCTCCTCCGTGACGTCGGGACCGAACAGCGCGGAAATGCTTCCCGCATGCCGGGAAGCCCCCATCAGGAGAAAGTCCGTTTCGCGGACGTGCTCGACGATGCTCTTCGCCTGGTCCTTCGACCGGACCACGATCTTCTCCAGGGACAAGCGGAACGGGAGGTCCTTCGTCACTTCCTCCATCCAGGTCGCTACGCGCTGCTCTTCGCCCTTCGGGGCGGAGTCGGCAACAACCCGGAGAATCGCGACGGGAGACTTGAGCTCCTCGGAAACGGCGGGGGCGATGTTCACGGCCAGCCGGCAGGACGGCGTGTCCTCCACCGCCAGCATCACCCTTTTCACCTCGGTGAGGAGTTCCCCGCGGTAGATGGCCACGTTGCACGGGGCGTGCTCCAGGACGTTGAGGAGCACGATCTCCTTCAATTGGTCCATCACCCCCTCCTCCCCCTGCGCCATGGTCCCCAGGAGGATGAAGTTGCTCTTCTCTTCGCGGGCCGTCTCCAGGATCCCGTAGGAAAGACGGTGGGAGATCTTGATCAGCCGGGTGAACTCCACCTTTTGCTCGTCGGCGATGTTTTCCCCCAGGCGCAGCAGTGTCCTCGCCTCCTGGACGCCTCCTGTATAACGGCTCAAGGGGACCTTGGGCGGCGCCTCGATCACGGAGACCGCCGTCACCTCCCCCTCGTAGTTTTTCGCCAGCGCGCAGGCGATCCGCATGAGCGGCCGCCTGCTCCTGCCGGAAGGGGACCACGAGCACCCGGTAATCTTTCCGCGCCATCTCCGCTTCGGCCAGGGCAAGCACCGAGAGGGCCTCCGCCTCGGTCTTGGAGGCGTAGAGCTTGTACACCGTGAACCCGATGAGCAACCAGGCCACCACGGTCAACCAGGCCGTCGGGCTGTAGACGAACATGTACACGGCGATGAACAGCTGCGCGAGAATCCCGAGGGCGGGGATCAGGGGAACCAGCGGGACCTTGAACCCACGCTTCAGGCCCGGGTGGGTCTTGCGCATCCGGACGAGGGTCACGTTCACCTGGAGGAAGACGAGCAGGTACATGATGTTCGCCGTGCTCGCCACGTCCTCGATCGGCAGGGCAAGCGCCATGATGAGGACGATCACCGCCGAGGCGCCGATGGCGGCCAGCAGGGCGCTCAGGGTGGAGAGAAGCCCCCCGATCAGCACGATCACCCCGCCTCCGGGGGCGAACTGCCGCGCCGCCTCGACGACCGCCAGCTCTTTCATCTCCCCGAGGAACTTCCAGGTGGGCATCCCCTCCCCATGGATGGCGCCGATCGCGACGAACGCAACCAGGAGATAGATGGGGATGACGATCGAAAGGGCAAGGAAGATCGCCCGGGGGATGCTCCGCGCGGGATCCATCACTTCCTCGCTGCACTGGGCGATCACCTCGTACCCCTGGAAAGCGATGAAGGTGAGCCCCATGGCGCTGAAGACCGACCCGAATCCCAACGGCAGGAAGGGGTCGAAGTTCCCCCTCCACTCCGGCATCCCCCGCATGGCCCAGAGACCGAAACCGATGAACAGAAGAATGACGAACACCTTGGCCAGCGTGACGATGGTCCCCGCCAATCCCGCCTCGGAAGCCCCCTTGAAGTTGATGTAGGCCATCACGAGGCACGCTCCCACGGCGAGGGTTTTCTCGACGGAGAAGTATGGAATGACGGGAATGTGGAGACCGAACCCTTCGAGCACGTGTCCGAAATAGGCGCCGAACCCCAGGGCATAGAGGCTGCACGCCACCGAGGAGGCGAACCAGGTCATCCACCCGGCCAGGAACCCGTTCGGGTGCGGGAGGGAGCTCTTCACCCACAGGTATCCGCCGCCCGCGGTGTGGAAGCAGGAACCCAGCTCCGCGTACGCCATCGCGGTGAACAGCGTCACCACCCCGTTCAAGGCGAAGGCAATGATCAAGCCCGGCCCGGCCACTCCCGCGGCGATCCCGGTCAGCACGAAGATCCCCGCGCCGATCATCGCCCCGACACCGATCATCGAAACGCTGAACGCGGACATCTCCCGGCTTAACCGGACTTCCTCGGTTCCCTGGCGGACAGCGCCCGTCTCGGGAGGGGTCTTCTTCTTCATCTGCGGATGAGAGGAGGGCGGAACGGCTGGGGTTCAATACCTGCGGTGCACATGGGGAAACCACCCTGCCCGGGATTTTCTGCATAGTACCAGATGCGGGCCGGAGGGGGTACCCGTTTCGGGCCCTTCCGCCTTCGGTTTCCCGTGGAAAGGGGATTCATTCCTTGATGTTGGCAAGCAGCGCCACGGGGAGATGGCGGAACACCGCGTGCAGGGGCAGCGTCTTCTTCCCGCGGCCCGGGGGGACGCGGAGTTCCTCCCCCGTGAAGGCGTTTCGCCACCTGTCCGGCGCTCCTTCCGGGAGGAGGAGGCCGCTTCTCGCACCCCACACCTTATGCCCGAGGGGGAACTCCCCCGGGGGGGAAAGCCGGGTGACGAGCCGGGGAACGGCCGCGACCGCCCAGCTCCCTTTTCGTTCCCTCGCGAATGCCAGGACATGCTCCTTGTTCCCGCCGGATGCCGCAAGAGGCAGGTACGCTCCGGAAAGAAAGAGATCCCGCCGCTCCCGCCGGAAGTTCAGGGCCTTGTACGTGAGGAAGAGCTTGATCCTGCCGTCCCTCCAGCACGAAACGAGCTCCTCGACGAGGGGGATCAACCCCGCGGCCTCCCTCTTCGCCAGGTCCGCGAGGAGGCGGGTCCGATGCGTGAAGTCCACGGGGCCGCGGTTGTCCGGGTCGACGAGGCGCAAATCCCACAACTCCGCCCCCTGGTAGAAGTCGGGAATCCCCGGAGAGGCGATCTTGACCAGAAGCTGCGCCAGCCCGTTCAGCGCCCCGAAATGGGCGATCTTGGCCTGGAACGGGAGGAACTCCTTCCGGAACCTTTCGCCGCCGGCATCCTCCAGCAGCGCAGTGACGAAGTCGCGCACCGCCCGCTCGTGCTCCGGATTGGGCTGAATCCACCGGGTGTGCACTTTCGCCTCGCGGACCGCCTTGACCATGTAGTTCCGGATCCGCTCGGGGAAGGAGGAGATCTCCCCGGGGTCCAGGGGCCAGGCGCCGAGAAGGGTCTGGTACAGCAGGATCTCCTCCCCCGGGTCCGGCACGGGCCTGCCGCCCACCAGCCGCTTCTTTTCCCTGTTCCCTTCGGCCCAGAGGAGAAGGCGCTTCTCCCACTCCTCCGGGATTTCGGAGAGGACGTTGATCCGGGCCCGGACGTCTTCGCTCCGCTTCGTGTCGTGGGTGGTCGTGGCGTTCATCGTGTGCGGCCAGCGGGCAGCGGTTCCGGCGGCGCGCTTGTGGAATGCGCTCACGGGGACCCCCGTTCCGGAAGGGTCGCCCCCCACCTCGTTCAGGGAGACGAGCCGGTTATGGACGTACAGCGCGGTGTCCTCGTACCCCTTCGCCATGATCGGTCCCGTGAACTGCTGCCAGCGCATGAGGAAGCGGAGCCATTCCGCCCTCTGTTCGCCGGCCGGGAAGGCCGGCCCCTCCAGGAGGAGAACCCTTCGCAGGAAGTCGAAGACGGGGGCGCTTGCCTCGGTGCCCCGCCGCATCGCCTCCCTCAGCGCTTTCCCGATGTACCTCCGGTCCCGGGCGGAGAGATCGAATCCCCGGACGTAGGTCCGGTAGACGGGGAAGCTCGCGGTCACCTCCACCAGGGCCTGCCGCAGCTCCTTCCGGGGAAGGTCGCGGCCGTACCGGTCCTGCTCCGCCAGTCTCCCCAGGTGCTGGCCCAGGGAGTGCATCTCCCCTGCGAAGAGCGTTTCCATGATCAGCTTCTTCTTCTCGTAGACCATCGACTCGAAGGGCTGCGTCCCCCCGAGGAACCGGGTGTACGTCCCGTCCAGGGACCGGGCGCCAGCGGCGCTCACGAAGACGCCGTTCGCGGCGTTCAGGAATTCGTACCCCGTGGTGCCCGCCACCGGCCAGTCCGCGGGAAGATCCTCCCCCTCCTCGAGGATCTTCTCCACGAGCACGTAGAAGGGAGAGACCGCCCGCTTCCCCTTCTCCGGCACGAGGCGGTTCCGCAGCTGGGCGAGATACCCCATCGGATCGTAGAGCCCGTCGATGTGGTCGATCCGCAAGCCGGAAACGCTTCCTTCCCTCACCAGCCGCAGCACGAACGCATGGGAGGCCTCGAAGGCCCCGGGATCCTCCACCCGGACGCTCACGAGATCGCTGATCGCGAAGAACCTCCGGTAGTTGATCTCCTCGTTGGCCAGACGCCAGAAGGAGAGCCAGTAGTGTTGCTCCGCCAGGAGGCGATCCAGAGAATCGAAGGTCGCCGGGTCGTCCTTCACCCCCCGGAAGATCCGGAGATTCTCGTCGATGTGCGTCCGGAGCTCGGCGCGGTCGTGGTAGAGCCGGAAGAGCCTCTCCCGGATCGACGCCTCGGCGCGAAGCCGCTCGCCGGCCCTCGCAGGATCGGCAGGCGCCGGTGCCGGCAGGTGTTCGATGTCCGCGACGAGCTCCCACAGCTCCCGGAACGACGGATGATCCGGCCCGAAATTCCCCTCCAGCACCTCGAGCCGGTGCCCGAGGACCCGCGCGTACGACTTCAGGGCAAGGGGAAGCTTCAGCCCGTGGTAAAGGATGAAGAACCCTCCCTTGTCCAGCCGCAGGGAAAGCTCCTGGTTCTCGAGGACCCTTCCGTACGGGCCACCGAGTACCGGAAGAAGAACCTTCTTCTCCAGGGCCTTCTTCGGGGAGTGCCAGTCGATGTCGAAAAAGGGTGCGAAAGGGGAGTCCGCGCCGTTCTCCAGAACATCCATCCACCACCGGTTCTCGCTGCTCGCGGCCATGTGGTTGGGGACGATGTCCAGCAGAAGACCCATCCCCCTCTCCTTGAGCGTCCTAACCAGGGCTTCGAAGTCGCCTTCCGTCCCCAGCTCCGGGTTCAGCCGGGTGGGGTCGGTCACGTCATACCCGTGGGAACTCCCCTTCCGCGCCTTGAGGATCGGCGACGCGTAGAGGTCCGTCACCCCGAGCGCCTCGAGGTACGGGACGAGCGCACGGGCATGCTCGAACCGGAACCGCCGGTGGAACTGGATCCGGTATGTGGTAAGGGGGATATGCCCCGATCCCATCGCCTAATCCTCGGGAATGCGCACGGACAGTTTCGCCCCCAGGGCGGTGAACAGCCGTACCCATTCCCCGGCCTTTTCGTCCCCCTGGCCGGCCCGGACGCGGTATTCGGGATAGACGGCCTGGAGCATCTCCCAGTAATAGTTCTGGGTCTTCCAGAAATTCACCACGAAGGGGAGGGCGTTCCCCATCTCCACCGCCGCGTCGATGGATGCCAGGAGATCGATATCGCCGGGGTCCTCCTTCAACCGCAGCATCATCCGTTGGATGGTCTTGCGAAGGGTGTACCCGAGACCCGCCCCGTCGAGGGAGACCTTCGTCACCTCCGCCTCGTAGAGGGTCCCCCGGATCTCTTCGATGTCCAGCGGTTCGACCTCGAAAGCGAGCTTGAGCACCCCGTTCAGCGCCAGTTCGGCCGCGACGTGGAAGGATTTCGACAGGGGATAGCCGATGTCGGAGAGGAACCGCATGAGCGGCGCGTTCTGCATGTGCAGCTGCCGGTAGACGGCATCGATATCGGTCATGGTCGTCTCCAGGATGGTGTCCAGGATCTTGCGCTGCTCGTCCCGGAAGAGAAGCTTCAGGGAGTAGACCTCCGCTCCGAAGTTCCGGTCCACGGCGCGGATGATCTCGGGGAAGTCCGCGCCCTTGAAGATCTCGGAGATCTCCCGGACCAGGGCATCGTACGCCTCCTCCCCCTGGTACTCCCGGATCCCGCCGCTGACGTTGTGGTCGCCGAAATGGAGTACCCCGAAGCTGACCCGCACCGACTCCTGTGTGATGTTCGAGGTAATCGTCGACCTGCCCAGCACAAACCGCTTCTTCCCGGAGGGCAGCAGCCGGAAATCCTCCCGGTCCACACGATAGCAGAAGATCTCCGCCCGGTCGGGGTAGCTCTCGAACAGGGAGCTCACGGCGTAGTGGGCGCCCACCTTGTAGAGATCCACCATGGCGGGCTTGACGAACTTCTCGTAGATGTGGCGGCCGTCCCTGTGCTCGGGGAGATTGCTCTTGGCGGACTCGAGCAGGGAGAGGAACCGGTCCTCGATCCCCTCCCCGTCGAACTCCTGGGCCAGCTGGATGGCGCGCCCCGCGTACTGGATCACCTGGGTCGTCTCGAGCCCGGAGAGCTCGTCGAAGAACCAGCCGCAGCTCGTGTACATGAGCATCGCATGGCGCTGGAGCTCGAGGAGCTTGAGCGCGGTGGTCTCCTCCTCCCCGGAAAGCTCCCGGGAAGCATGCTTCCGGAAGAACCGCTCCCGGGATTCCTTCGAGCGGTCGAGGAGGACCTCGATGTAGTCGTCCCGGGCCCCCCACGGGTCCCGCAGCAGGAGCCGTCCCTTCTCCTCGAAGACGGACGAGAGGGACTCCCGCAGCCAGTCCAGCGCTTCCCGCAAGGGACGGCGCCATTCCTGGTTCCATCCCGGACGCCCCCCCGAATTGCAGCCGCAGTTGCTGTTCCACCGCTCGATTCCGTGCACGCAGCTCCAGGAGGTGTTTTCGTAGATCTCCACCTCGTGCGTCGGCGGGTGGATTTCGAGAAATTCCCCGTAGTTGGTGATCCGGGCCAGACCGTTCGACTCGATGTGGTGGAGGGCGTAGGAGAGCGCCATCTCGCCGTGCGCGTGATGATGCCCGTAGCTCTCCCCGTCGGTTGCGATGTGGACGAACTGGTACCGTCCGCTCCGGGAATCGGTGAACGCCCCGAGAATCCGGTTGGCGAAGACCTCCCCGTTGTTGAGCAGCCCTTCGAAGGCCACGGCGCGGGAGACGGGCCCGTCGTAGAAGAACACGGCGATCGTCCGCCCCGAGGGAAGCTTGAGCTTGTAGGGGACCTTGGGGTCGATGCGCCCGCCGGTGACGTCCTGCCACTCCCGGGCTCCCTTCTTCCGCACCCGGTGCGCCTGGTGCGGCTCGAGGATCGCGTACCGGATCCCTTCGTTCGCCATGAGGTCGAGGCTTTCGAGGTCGACGGCGGTCTCCGGAAGCCACATCCCCTCGGGTCTCCTTCCGAAACGGCTCTCGAAATCCCGTGCGCCCCAGATCACCTGCGTCCGCTTGTCCCGGGTGTTCGCCAGCGGGAGGATGATATGGTTGTACGCCTGGGCGATCGCGGAGCCGTGCCCCGAGAAGTTCTCCCGGCTTTCCCGGTCCGCCTCGAGGATCCGCTGGTACAGGTACGGCTCTTTCTCCTCCATCCAGGAGAGGATCGTCGGACCGAAGTTGAAGCTGATCTTCGCGTAGTTGTTGACGATGTTCGCGATCTTTCCGGCCTGGTCGATGATGCGGGAGACGGCGTTCGGCTCGTAGCACTCGGCGGCGATCCGCTCGTTCCAGTCGTGGTAGGGGTAGGCCGAGTCCTGGAGCTCGATCTCCTCGAGCCACGGATTCTCCCGGGGCGGCTGGTAGAAGTGGGAGTGGATGCAGATATAACGTTCCATGTTCGGGAAAACCTCCTATGATCTGGAAAACAACGCGAACGATCTCGGGTTGAGCAAAAGGGTTGTCTCCCCTTTCGAACGGAAAGTGGCCGGAACCGCGCTTCCGCTTCCATCCCACCGAGGATCGGCGGAATCGACGAGTTTGTTCCATTCCCCGTGGGGAACCGGCAGCGAAAACGTGACCGGCGTTTCCCCGAAGTGGAAAGCCGCCGCGGTCTGGGCGGTTCCCCTCCACCGGCAGACGTACAGGACCTTCCCGGCCTCGTACGCCGTAACCTCCATGTCCTCCTTGCTCAGGCGGGAAAGGACCGGATGATCCTTCCGCAGGAGGATAAGCTCCCGGTAGAATTCGAGCAGCGTCCTGTGGCGCCCTTCCCCCCGCAGCCGGTGGTCGATCCGGGAGCGCAGGAACGTCGCCTCGTCCTGCGGGTCGGGGGTCTCCCCCACCCACCTGAAGGCGGAAAACTCCTCTTTCCGCCCTCTTCGCACCGCCTCGATGAGGTCCTCGTCCGAATGGCTGATGAAGTACAAAAACGGCGCCGTCTCCCCGTACTCCTCCCCCATGAAGAGAAGCGGGAGGAAGGGGGAGAGGAGGACGATCCCCGCGGCGAGCTTCAGGGACTCGAACGAGACCAGGCTGCCCAGTCTCTCGGCGTGCATCCGGTTCCCCACCTGGTCGTGGTTCTGCGAGAAGACCACCAGCTGGCAGGCGTCCACGTGCCGGCACGAGTTTCCGTGCCGGCGGCTCCGGTACGCGGAATAGTGCCCGGAGTAGACGAATCCCTCCGAATAGGCCCGGGCCAGGTGTTCGAGGGAGCCGAAATCCCGGTAGTAGCCGTCGGCTTCCCCGGTCAGCAGGGTGTGGAGGGCGTGGTGGAAGTCGTCGCTCCACTGCGCGGAAAGGGCGTATCCCCCCTGCTCCCTCGGGGTGATCAGCCGCGCGTCGTTCAGGTCGCTTTCCGGGATCAGGTATACCTTCCGGTCCGTCCTCTCGCCGAGCTCCCGGACCGTGTCGGCGAGCTCCGCCAGAAAGGGGTACGCGCTGAAGTCCAGGATTGATGGCCGCCCCCCACGGCGTCCGGTAACGGTCGGTGAAATAGGGGCCGTACTCCCCCAGGTAGTTTCCCTCGGGTCCCAGGTGGTTGTACACCACGTCGAGGACGACCGCCAACCCCTTCCGGTGACAGGCGTTTACGAGTCTTTTGAGCCCCTCGGGACCCCCGTAGCTCTCCTGCACCGCGAAGGGATACACCCCGTCGTACCCCCAGTTCCTGCTTCCGGGAAACTGGGCCACGGGCATCAGTTCGACCGCGGTAATCCCGAGATGGAGCAGATCGTCCAGCTTGGGGATGACGGCGTCGAACGTCCCCTCCTGTGTAAAGGTCCCGACGTGCAACTCGTAAAAGACGTACGTTTCGAGGGGAAGACCCTTCCATTCCCCGTCCTCCCAGGGAAAGGCGCTCCGGTCGACGACCCGGGAGGGGCCGTGGACCCCCTGGGGCTGGAACCGGGAGGCGGGGTCGGGCCGTTCCTTCGTTCCGTCCAGCCGGTACCGGTAGAGGGAACCGGGGGGAACGTCCTCCACAAGCCCCTGATGGTATCCGCGGTCGTCCCGCGCAAGCGACACGGTCTTATCACGCGGGGAAAGGAGATGGACCTCCACGATCTGTGCCTTCGGTGCGTAGACGAGAAACCGGCATCGGCCGTCCCCGAGGGGGGTCGCGCCGAGGGAAAGCGAAAAGGCGTCGTTCACGGTTTTTCCGCCTCGCTCCTGAAGAACACGGTCGCAAGGGGGGGAACGACGACGGTCAGGGTGTGCAGGCGGCCATGGATGGAGACCGGCGCGGCCGTCACGCCGCCGATATTCCCCTGACCGCTCCCGCCGTATTCCCGGGCATCGCTGTTCAGCACCTCTTGCCAGAATCCCCCGCGGGGGACCCCTATCCGGTAGTTGTGCCGGGGGACGGGGGTGAAGTTGCACACGACGAGGAAGATGTCGTCCGTCGACCCTCCCTTCCGCAGGAAGGTCAGGACGCTCTGCTCGGCGTCGTTGCAGTCGACCCACTCGAATCCGTCCGGGTCGAAATCGAGTTCGTGCAGCGCCGGCTCCCTGCGGTAGAGGGCATTGAGCTCCTCCACCCAGCGGGAGAGACCCGCGTGCGCGGGATCCCCGAGGAGGTGCCAGTCGAGGCTGCTGTCGTGGTTCCACTCCCTCCACTGGCCGAATTCCGCGCCCATGAAGAGGAGCTTCTTCCC
>WOR8_10008140_pt1 | contig 10940 bp, 8 predicted proteins | sample DeeMarSeWOR38_10_FD_19890 | JGI IMG/M metagenome (IMG submission 19890)
ATCATACATGCCCGTTCGGGGGCCATCTGTCAATCCGCTGGGACGAATAATCGTCCAGTCCAATCCGCTTTGCTTGACAGCCGCCTCTTGTGCTTCATGGTCTTCACGGCTGCTTTTGAGTAGAGTTGCATAGAAAAACTTATTGACCGGAGAGAGGGTGTTCCAGCTTTCGCCCGTGCCCATTGATGTGACAACGAGAAAACGCTTAACACCCTGTTCTTTCATAGCCCGGATGATATTGGCTGTCCCTGTAGAACGGACAGTTGTTTTCTTCAGATCACTTGACCCCAGGGCGCACACGATTGCATCTTGACCCTGAACTGCCTCTGCAACACTTGCTAGATCAAAAACATCCCCGGTAACCATATTTAATTGATCATGCTTAACAGATAAGCGAGAAGGGTCACGAACAAAGGCGGTCACCTGGTGTCCTTTTTCAAGGGATTGTTTCACCAATTCAACGCCTGTCTTACCAGTTGCGCCAAAGATTACTAATTTCATTGCATTACCTCATCGCAATGAACATGGGACTGAAATAGGGAATCAGCCAGATGAACCAGACCACCACGCTGAACTTATGGAAATTGTTGATCATCTTTTCATCTTTGCGAACCAGCACAACCGTCGCCCAAATCGCGTGGATGAGCATTAGGAAGATGGCCAGCAAACCGGTCAGGCCGTGGACATCAAATCTCATGCCGCCGACCATATCGAACATCATGCCGGTGCCCCAGGTATCGAAAACCAGTCCCAGCCAGAAGAAGGCCAGGTGCCAGGGCCTGAGCTGGCCCGCAATGCGCTCGCTCCAAACGCCGATGGAGTAAAAAACCAACGCTGATGTGATGATGATGAAAGAACCCGACATTGAAAACTCCTTGTGTTTTGATGATTGCCTACACTCGTACAACTTGTGTGGGTACGTAGTTAAGGGGGCTTTTTAGTTAAGCGAACTTAACTATATGCAAAACAGGAGCTTTGTCAAGCATTCCCCCCGTTAGAGTTGTGTTAGAGATTTGGAAGATCAAGTTTCCAATGGTATGAAACCAAAATGATTCTGGAGTCCCTTTTTTTATGCTAAACTGTTCGCATCCTAAAAGAACCTCTTCTAAAAAGGAGCGAAAATGCTACCACCCAATGGTTTGAGCAATCTCCCCATGATCGACGATAAGATCGTCACGATCGAACGCTTTTTGTTGGATACCCAGCCCGAAAGCGCAAGGGGGGAACTAACCGCTATTTTCTATGATCTGGCGGTGGCAGGGAAGATCATCAGTGCCCAAACGCGGCGGGCAGGCTTGCTGGATATGCTCGGCCTGGCTGGGAGGACCAATGTGCAGGGAGAATCTCAGCAAAAGCTCGACCTTCTCGCTGACGAGATTATCGTCCGGCTTAATGACCATACCGGCAGGTTGGCAGGGATGGTGACCGAAGAACGCAAGGATTGGGTTCGCATTCCTGAAGGATACAAAAAAGGCTCTTATATATTGGTTTACGATCCACTGGATGGCTCCTCCAATATCGATACGAATATCAGCATCGGAACGATTTTCGGTATCTACCGCGTTTTGGATAAAGATAATCCCGGGCGTTTGGAAGACTGTCTCCAACCTGGCAGGAATTTGGTTGCAGCTGGGTATATCTTCTACGGCACCAGCACCATGCTGGTCTACAGTGCCGGAAAAGGGGTACACTGCTTTACGCTAGAGCCTTCAATGGGCGAATTTCTGCTTTCGAAGGAGAATATCCGCGTTCCTGAAAGGCCTGTCTATTACAGTTTCAATCATTCTGCTGGCAAGACCTGGTGTGCTGAGATGGACAAATACGTTGGCTGGCTCAGGGATTCTTACGAGCCCGCTTTGTCTTATCGTTACATCGGCTCTATGGTGGCTGATTTCCATCGCAACCTGCTTCATGGCGGCGTATTTGCCTATCCCGCAACACCTGCCAAGCCAAACGGGAAAATTCGTCTTTTATATGAAGCCGCACCTTTAGCTTTCCTCGCTGAACACGCTGGCGGATATGGTTCTGATGGCAAGCAGCGTCTTCTGGATATCATCCCCACAGATATTCACCAGCGAACACCTGTCTTTATCGGTAACCGAGATTTGGTGGAAAAGGCCGAAGAGTTTTTGAAGGGTTGTTAGTTTTTGCTGCAGCATTCTTCGAGAGCAAAGAGAGTCGTGTAGTGCAGTTCCCCATTTAAAAATATGTAGCCTGCCGTGGTCGGCACAAACCCCAAAATCCGTTTGTATTTCCAGAAAATCAAATTCGTCACTTTAGCTTTTGAATAGATGGAAAAGCAAGCAGGTTGACACCGACCAGAATGATACTACCTACCCCTGAGACAATAGCTGCCTCTGATGTCCCAATCTGATCGCCCAGAAAGCCTATCATCAACGAGCCGAGGGGATAAAAACCGCCCAGAGCCCAGGTGTAAGTACTCAAAACCCGGCCGCGCAAGTCATCCGGGACAACGGCCTGGATAAGGGTATTGGTTAATACTAGCTGCGTGATGAAAGCGTAACCCAGCACACCCATGAGCGCCATGCTGATCCAGGGAATACGAGATAGCGCCAGTCCTAATATGCTTGGTCCCAGCAATATACGACTGAACAAAAGCAAACGGCCTTTATGAAGACGGCCCCCAAAAAATATTAATATGAAAGACCCCATCAAAGCGCCAATCCCCTGCGATGCTAACAACCGCCCAAATCCCTCGGCCCCAATCTTGAGAATATCTTTTGCAAAAACAGGTATCAGGGTAAGGGAACCAAACCCTACCATGCTGACGGCAGCCACGATCACAACCAGACCGAGAATATCCCTCTCGGAGAAAATATATCGAAAACCGGCTTTCATTCTTTCCAACGGATTTGCACGTTTTGTGGCCACAAGAGTAGGAGGGAGCCTCATCAGTGCTAGCCCTATGATAACCGCTAGGTACGAAATCCCATTGATAACAAAAGTGGGGGCTTCACCAACCGCAGCGACGACTGCTCCACCGGTTGCCGGGCCGATAATGCGGGCTATGTTGAAGAGCGCAGAGTTGAGGCTGATTGCGTTCATAACATCGCTTTTTTCGCCGTCCACCATCTCGACTACAAAGGCATGGCGTGTAGGCATATCCAGTGCGGTGCCCAATCCCAGCAAAAAAGAGAGTAGCAGGATGTGCCAATACTGCACAATTCCCATCCAGGTAAGCGTGGCCAAGATGATGGCCAACACTGTGAACCATACCTGAGTAAGAAGCAATAATTTTCTACGGGGAAATTGATCCGCAACAACGCCCATGAACAAAGAGAACAAAAGCACGGGCAAAAAATTGATGAAGGTCACCATCCCCAGGCTGGTTTGTGAGCCGGTGATGCGATAGACCAGCCACTGTTGGGCGGTGGCCTGCATCCAAACGCCGATAACAGAAACAAGCTGTCCCCAGAAAAAGAGCCGAAAGTTGCGGTGGTGCATAGCGCTGAAGGTCTGCGACCAATTCAGCGATAATGAGGAGTTGGTCATTTGAATAGTGCTCCGATTTTTGACTGTATGGGTTGATAGCTGAGAAACAGGATTCCTTCTTTACGACTTTTATCCCCTAACCGCTACCATTGTTCAACTTCTTCCGGCACGTGTAGAATGCGATGTTCTCCCGTCCCCGGGTTTGTATATTCGTAGCGCACTTCCGCCTGGACCTGATAGTTATTTTCCACAGCCCACTTCATCAGGTCACGTAGTTGGCGGAAACTATGATGAAAGGCTTGGCCGTCTTCATAACCGTAGCGGTAATTGAAATATTGCGGGTTCTCTTTTTCCACATATTCCAGCATCGAATGCGCTGCCATGTAAATCTCTTCAGCAAGCGGTTTTTGGTCCAGTTCCTTTAACACTTGCACCGGGATGAAGATATACTCTCGGATCGAATCGATCAGGTTGGGGCGGTGTGCGAAGCGGCTGATCCATGAGCCGTCTGTGAGCGCCAGTTCAGGGGGAATCAGTACCGGATGCCCATTCCGGTCAAATATCTCGATGTCCAAAGAAAAGAACTCATTTTCAGGGCGGCTTTCTTTCCGTTTTCTTTCATCTTCGGGCACCAATGCCCAGACCGCATCCATCAATCTGTCCGCGGCCTGCTGCAGCGCATCCTTTTTGCTCCTCGCCCCCGACAGCCAGACAGGAGGCAGCACTTTTCCCACATTCATTTCAAAGGACGGACGTTTCAAGCGGAAAACTTCCGCCATTTTCCCGCGCGTGTCCCCAAAGCCAATCGGCAAAACCGGCGACTCCGTCATATAGCTTAACCAGGCAGCCCCGGTTTGCGCTTTTTGCACCCCCGGCTCCCAAAAGCCCCCTTCAGGGAACAATCCCAGCATGCCGCCCTGACGCAACACATCGATTGCCATCTTCATCGTCTTTGCGCTGGTGTAGCCCCGATAAACGGGGATCAAGCCATACATGTCGATCACTGTTCCCATCCAGCCGTTCCAGGGCATTTCCATGGCCCCCATGAACTCCAGTGCTCTGGGTGAATAGGTTCCCATCAGGACAGTTTCCATCGCACCGGTATGGTTTCCGATCACGATCAAGGGTCCCTTTTTAGGGAAATTCTCCAGACCTGTAATACTCCTTTGAGAAAGAAGGGGAAATAAACCGCGAAATAGATAGCGGAATATTCTGCGAATTAATACGCGGCGGGGATATTTGATTGAATAAGCCATTTAGGAATTGTACTTCCATCTGATGGTGGATATAGAGGCAGGGTATACTATTTCATGCAACTGAGCCCTGGCTGCGGGGTTAAAAAATATTGGTTTAGATAAAAGTTCTTTCTTCAAATGCTATAATCGTTTATTATTTTTTCTTGCTACATTAGTGGTGAAAGGGTTGAAACATGCCAGAATCAGTCATCAGTTTCAAATCACTTCCCCCCGAATATCAAAGCGTCATACAACTTGCAGAAAAGCAACACGAAATCGGGATCGCCCCACTCCAGGAACTGGCAGGTGGGTGGTCGGGGGCGATCATTTATCTGGTAAGGGTGGCATCTACCGATTCCAACAAGGTGGAACACCTGGTTCTCAAGCTCGATCGCAAACGGTCGATGTCTTCCTCCGATGAGATTTCGCGGCACAAAGCAGTCCAGGAAAATTCTCCCTCTGAATTCGCTAAAAGTCACATCCCCAATATGACTTACGAGCGGGTTGAAACTGAAGATGCCCTGGCAATTTTCTATACCATTGCAGGGCAATCTCTTTACAATTTCCGTACGCTTTCCAGTTACAGGCGTCAGAGTCGGATTGAAACCCTGTTCTCGGTGACCAATCGGATATTGCTGGATGAATGGAACGCTGGCCTGAGTTTTGAACAGTTCGATCACCCTCAGAATCTGTTGAAAAGATGGTTGGGATTTCGCCTCGATTCGGGTCAAAAAATTGAGACTTTTGTCAGAGAAACCTGTCACCTTTCCCCTGAGATTCCCGGCTTTATTTTGCAAGGAAATATTTTCCCGAACCCGCTTCTATATGCTCGAACGGCTGAAATCTGGGGAGAAACCAGGCCAGGTGATTCGATCATCGGCTTGCAGCATAGCGATCTGAACACAAATAACATCCTGGCAAATTTTTCCCGCCAAAGTGATGAACTGGAAGGCTATTACCTGATCGATTTCGCGCTGTATAAAGAAAATATGCCGCTTCTCTACGACCAACGCTACCTGGAAATGTCGTATCTAGTGCACTCGATCACGAAAGGGGCTTATAACAGCGTTATAGACTTGATCAGCCGATATGGTGAGCATGATATTCTGGATGTCGATCAAACTGTCATTGAAATGGCAGGGGTCAATGCTGCTATACGGACCGGTCGTATAGCCTTCACAGACTGGGTTCGAGAAAACCATCCCAGCCTGCATGACGATTTGTGGGGGCAGTATTGGCTCGCAGGGACAGCAGCAGGCCTGAGCTATTGTCACAAAGCAGGCCAAGGGGATGAAATCCGACTTGCAGGGCTGATCTATGCGGCCGCCAACCTGAAACAATATTTCAAGTTGTTTGGTCTGCCCATGCCTGGCGAGGCCAGTCAGCTTTATGTTGAAAGCCAGTTTAGGGATGTTTCTAAAACCAGTGTCTCACTGACTTCCACGTCCAAAAAACCGACCCATAATTTGCCAGCTTCTCCGACGAATTTCATCGGTCGCATGGCTGAACTGGCGGAGCTAACCGACCTGTTACAGAAACCGGAGATAAGACTGGTTTCGCTGACAGGCCCGGGCGGAACGGGCAAAACCCGGCTGAGTTTGGAAGCGGGGCGGGCCTTGTTGGAGCGTTTTTCACACGGGGTTTACTTCGTCGACCTGGCGCAGATCAGCGATCCATCCCTGGTCTCGTCCACCATTGCGCATACGCTTGGAATCCGCGAAGGCGGCGGCCAACCGCCATTGGAAAAATTGAAAGACTATCTGGGGGGGAAAGAAATGCTTCTGATATTTGACAATTTCGAGCAAGTCACTGCAGCCGCCCCAGATGTGGCTGAGTTGCTCGCTGCAGCGCCGGGCATCAAAGTGATCGTTACCAGCCGAATTCTCCTGCAGTTGCGTGGGGAACAGGAATACCCTGTCTCTCCATTAGGCACACCCCCGGATGAAGAACGATCTCTCAAAAGACTTTTGGAATATGAATCCGTAGCCTTGTTCCAACAGCAGGCAAAATCGGTTCAACCGCGCTTCAAGCTCACGGATGAAAACCTGTCTGCCGTTGCGGAAATCTGTCGCCGCCTTGATGGCCTGCCACTGGCAATCGAAATTGCTGCGGCCCGCATCCGGATGCTCCCACCCAAGGCCATTTTGAAACGTCTGGACCAAAGTTTGAGCCTTTTGGTAGGTGGCCCCAAAGATTTGCCCGACCGTCAACAAACCCTACGCCAAGCCATTGACTGGAGCTATGAACTGCTTGAAGCAGATGAACAAGCTTTATTTGCACGGTTGGGGATATTTGCTGGCGGTTTTACACTGGATGCTGCCGAAGAAATCTGCAAGCAGTTGGAGTTCGATGTGTTCTCCAGTATCGAGACGCTCCTGAACAACAGCTTGCTTCGACAGGTTCGATCGGTGAGTGATGATCCCAGGTTCGATATGCTTCAAACCATCCGCGAATATGCGCTCGAAAAGGCGGAGGAAGCTGGAATCATGAACGAGTTGCGCTGGGCACATTGCGGCTATTTTACGGAAATGGCCGTGAGTAATTTGGGCGAGGTGAGCTTTGGCACATCCGATTCTGGGATATGGCTGCAGCGTTATGATGAGGAATATGACAATTTCCGCGCTGCTCTCTCATGGGCCTTCGAGCATCCCAAGGAAGGCATCAATCCGGTGATCACCATGATGACTCAGCTAACCTGGTTCTGGTATCGATATGGTCACTTACAGGAGGGTAGTGAATGGACCGAACGTGCCCTGGCGGAAACAGAGATGATGGGCGATTCGCCAGCGCGAGCCATGGCGCTGGTCGGACGAGCGTATCTGGCATTGTGGTCAGGCGACCTGATGATCGCGGCCCAACGAGCCCGGGAAGCTGTGGAAATGACCCAGATGATAAGCTTTGACCAGGGTCTATCCTGGGCCAAACTGGCCTACGGGACAACATTAATAAATCAAGGCGAGGACAAAAAAGCTTATCCCCACCTGGTGGATGCGGTCGAATTGTACGATCAGCAGGATCAATCCTGGATGAAAGGAGTGACCCTGGTGCATCTCGCGAATGTGTCCCTCGGGTTGGGCGACCCCAAGCAGGCCATCCAATGGTTGGACATGGCTATGCCGGTGCTAAAGCAATCTGGTGATTTATGGGGCATGGCATTTGGATTGAACAACTACGGGGAAATTGCCCGCGCCCAGGGGGATTATGACAGGGCAGAAGAGTTCTACCGGCGAACCGAGGAATTATACGATCAGGCAGATGCAAAAGGCGACCAGGCTCGCCTGGTACACACCTTCGGGTATATCGCTTTGCACAAAGGGAATTATGATGAAGCGCAGAACTTGTTCCTTAAGAGTTTGAACGATTTCCGGGAACTGGGCAACCATCGTGGTATCGCGGAATGCTTGGCAGGTCTAGCCGCTCTAGCCGTGGAGTGGGAGAAGTATGAATGGGCAGCGCCCTTGCTTGGCGCTGCCGAAAAACAATTAACTTCATTTGGCGGGGCCTGGTGGCCGGCGGACCGGGTGGAAATCGAACGAGCCATGGAACGCATGCAGTCTGCGCTCGGCGATGAGTATGAGATGCTCTGGGAACGGGGGCAGGCTATGGCTGTGGAAGATGCGATTGCCTATGCCACAGAGGCCTAAAGGAGTGGATGACCAAGTTATTGGCATCGGTCCAACATCTGAATTGAATCTGCGCGTGAGCGTTGCAACACTATCGCGGGTGGTCTTCCCCCGTCCGGGGGATGGAGCCCCGATGCTGGCTCTGGAACATAAGGCAACGTTGAAATCGGGTGATGGAAAATCTCAGGTATTTATCAAAGCCCAACCTTTTGGGGGCGCCATTCGGATTTTGGATATCAACCGATTCCAACAGAACTTTGGAGATTTCAACTTCGATAGTGAGAGATCCCGGTCCGAGCAGGATTTTCGGATCTTCATAAACTCTAAAAATTGGGAGGGGGTACGAGACTTCTGCATTGAGAAAATGAGACAGGGGACCAGTTCTGTATTGGACCTTGATCCAAACCGAGAACTGGTGGAAGAGTTTGATGATGCGCTGGGAATCCAATTGAAAGCGGATCAATACATCCTGAAGCAAATCGGAATCGTACTGGAAAATGCACCAGTCCCAACTACAAATGTACGCGCTTCGGGCTATCCCACCGTCCGGATCTATCGGGTTGATGAAGTCCAAATCCAGGATCCCGATTTGTGCAAGTTGATGATGACCAACAGTGAAACACATCACCCTCAGGTTTTGCAAAGTTTAGCCCGGAAGGATGCGCGTATGGGCGGACGAGGCAGGGCAAATGCAATGTTGGTGGCACCGGTTGAGAAAATTCGCGCCGCGGTACTGGCAGTTCCACTGGAAGAACGAAGCGAGCTTTTGCCATTTGAAGATTCTTTCTTGGATGGGAATGTGGCCGCTCTTTTTTATGACATCCCTGTGACAAAATATTTTCATCTGAGATAGTTTTTTCTGATTTTTTGTTTTGCTCGCCAAGCGTAATCAGAACGTTGATGCTAAAATTAGGGCAACAAAGGAGCGTTGACGATGACAGACAAAAACATGTATGATGCGATCATGGTTGGGGGCGGTGTGATGGGCTGTGCGACAGCCTATTATTTGTTAAAGAACGATCCACATGTCAAAGTGGCAATTATCGAAAAAGATCCAACCTATGAATTCAATTCAAGCGTTTTGTCGGACGCGAATATCCGTTTGCAGTTCAATATCAAGGAAAATATTCAGATTTCACAATATGGCCTTGAGGTGCTGGAGACCTTTGCCGAGGACATGACAGTTGATGGGGTCAAACCGGATGTCGCTTTTCGACAACAGGGCAACCTGTTCCTGGCGGATGAAGCGGGAAAGGAAGCATCCTTAAAAGGTCTGGAAACCCAGTTGAGCCTGGGCTGCCCGGTCGAATGGCTGAATCCATCACAGATCAAAGAACGCTTTCCCCTGTATGAAGTGGTCGATCAATTGGCTGGCGGTGTGTTTGGCTCCAAAGATGGCACGATGGACCCACACGCTGTTCTGATGGGCTATAAGAACAGGGCGGTTGACTTGGGCGCGGAATACATCGCGGATGAAGTGCTCGAAATCGTGAATACGGACAGGCAGGTCAGCGGTGTACGCCTGGCATCTGGTGATGAGCTCTCGGCTAAGTTCGTGGTCAACAGCGCCGGAGCTTGGGGACAGAAGACCGCTCGCACGTTGGGGATCGAGCTGCCGGTTGATCCGGTCAAGCGACATGTGTTTGTTTTGGAGACGAACGCTCAACCCGGTGAATTGGTTTACCCATTGACGGTTTTTCCCTCCGGCCTGTATTTGGTTCATGAGCATGGCAATATCTTTATGGCAGGCAAGTCGTTTGATGATGACCCGGTTGGCTTTAATTTTGACTTCAACCGACAACTGTTCATCGACAGGTTGTGGCCTGAACTTGTAGAGTACATCCCGGCATTTGACCAGCTCAAGATCTCCCGCGGTTGGGCCGGGCTGTATGCTGTCAACACCTTTGACGGCAATGCCATCTTGGGAGAGTGGCCGGGGTTGAAGGGCTTTATGCTGGCGAACGGTTTCTCAGGGCACGGATTCCAGCAATGTTTCGCGGTTGGGCGCTACCTGGCTGAGTTGATTCTAGGCCAGACTCCTTCGTTAGACCTGTCAATATTCTCCCCCCGGCGCATTCTGGATAACAAACCGGTCTTTGAAAGCGCACATAAGTTGGTGTAGGATTTCGGGAAAAGCGAAATTCAGTTATTTGTGTTGATCTTCCGCTCACTTATGTAAAAAAGAATAGTTGCATCCAGCACACTCTCCCCGGTGCTGTCCATTATTTGAAGTGAGATTGGTACATCTCCCGGAACGAGCATGCTTGAGTCAAAAGAACACAGGGCGGTGAGAGTCCCCTTGGCCTTCTTAAGGTAACGAACGGTCATCTCTCTGGGAATCCAGCGCAGGTTGTTAGGAAGTGAAGCGTCAACGGCCAGGCCACCTGTCAACTCGCTGAGGGTGCACATGGCGCCTGCGTGTATCGTCCCAAAGTGGTTCCTGATGGAACGCCGGTCCTTGATTTGGACCCTGCAAAGGCCGGGAGCCAGTTCCAGAATCAGGGGGCGAATCGTTGAGAAATAAGGTGCGCGTATCCCAACAGCGGTGCTGATAAGTTGTTTGCCAAAAGGCCATCTGGTGTAAAGCTGGTACAGGGCAAGGGTATTGCTCATGGTTGCACTCCTTGAT